>Ga0255344_1000336_pt1 | contig 76464 bp, 67 predicted proteins | sample wastewater_treat_5_FD_192414 | JGI IMG/M metagenome (GOLD analysis project Ga0255344, IMG submission 192414) | Wastewater microbial communities from Lulu Island WWTP, Vancouver, Canada - plant18 | ecosystem: Engineered > WWTP > Wastewater > Unclassified | place: Canada: Vancouver, British...
CGAAATGTTTTATAACAGCCATCGTCTTCATTCGTATTTGAAATACAAAAATCCGAATGATTTTGAAAAGAGTTTTATGTTGGCAAAAACAGCTTAACCGGGTGTCCGTTTTTACTTGACCAGATCATATTCTTTTTATCAGAATTAAAAAGGTGTTCGGGGTATTAAAAGAGTATGCGTAAAACCGCACATCTGTAAATATATCTTCCAAAGACAAGAGTTTTTAAAACAAAACTAAAAGGATGAAAATATTTCTCCGCACTTCTTTGTATTTTACAGAGGACAAAAGGCGATTTTATGCCGCAGAATTATGGTTTAGAGCATTAGAAAGAAAATTTTTAAACAGAAAACGCGTAACAGGCGTTAAAATCAACCACTGCCTCGCTTTCCGGCTTAGCTTTTTGTTATTCTAAGATAGGCGCCTGGGAATCTTCTTTATCAATCCCCAATTTCTGAATCCGTTCAATCTCATTAAGTTTCATTTTTATAATCACAATCAGACCGATTATGCCTAGCCATAGGAGAGCCAACGTCGCGTAAACTGTGTAGACCTCAATCGGCGATGTTGGGAAAACGGGTATTTTTTCTTCGGCAAAAACGAAGGAAGGGAGAAGGATGGCAACGATTAATAAATAAACTCGCAATGATATACGTTTCGCGATGACAAATGGCCTTTTGTTATTCATAAACGCTCCTAAGTTGAAAAACCTATGATGGTCGTGGCTACAAAATATATCAAGTAAATAAGGGCGATAATCGTAAATAAATGGTTTTTCTCGCCGCGGTTGGACTTTCTGTCCAGAAACGGAATCAGAAAGAAAAAGATAATGCCGATGGTGACACAGATAATAGCGATTGTTTCGCCGTTGAAGCCGTAAATCGTGCCGGGGAAAAGTTCGAGAGTCTCCATCATGAAAAGAAAATACCATTCCGGCTTGATTCCTTCCGGCGGCGGCGCCAGCGGATCTGCCTTATTGCCGATTTCCGGCGGCAGAAATACTGCCAAGGTGGCGACAATACCCAAAACCACGAGCCAGATCATCAGGTCTTTGTAAAAAACATTGGGAAAGAATGGTTCGCCCGCCTTTTGTTTATTTTCCAGGGAGACGGGCACGCTCATGCCGTGGTATTGCACCAAAAGTACATGCACGCCGATCAGCAGAAGAGACAAAACCGGCAGAATCGCTACATGGAAAGCGTAGAAACGGATTAGAGTTTCTCCCGTGACATCAGTTCCTCCTCTCAAAAATATTTTGATAAAACTGCCGACAACGGGCAAATTTCCCGCGCCTCCGGTCGCCACGCGCACCGCGGCAAAGGCGCGTTCGTCCCAAAGCATCAGATAGCCGCTAAGGCCAAAGAAAATAGAAATAACCAAAAGGAAAAAACCGGTTACCCAGATAATTTCTCTCGGTTTGCGGTAGGCCTTAACCAATAGCGTACCGAACAGATGTATGAAAACAAAAACGATGCAAAGCTGCGCTCCCCAGTGATGGAAGGAGCGGAAAAACCAGCCCAGATTGATTTTAGTGACAATATCAATAATGCTTTCGTAGGCGTAATCGACATGTGGAATATAATAAAAAGCCAGCACCATGCCGGTAATAAATTGCAGAATAAAAAGAAAAAGCGTGATGCCGCCGGTATAATACAGAAAGTCGTAGCGATGCCTGGGCACAAGTTTACTTTTGGCCAGCTTCTTCAGCTCATTAATATCGTAGCGTTCCTCAAACCAGTTTTTAAACTTTAGCCAGATCAACTTTCGCTCCCTTTCTGGCGATGATTATTTTTTCGTCTTTTTCCAGTATTTCAAAATACTCCAGCGGTTTGGGCGGAGGCCCTTCGATGTTCACGCCCTGATCGTTAAACCAGCCCTGATGGCAGGCGCAGTAAAATTTTTTCTCTTCCGGACGATATGCAACGTTGCATTCCATGTGCGTGCAGACGCCTTTGAAAGCGGCCATAGTTCCGTTTTCTCTTTTTAAAAAAAGCCCCAGCACGCCGCCCCAGGCGAATGATTTTGTGGAATTGACGGGAATATTTGTGAATTCATTTTTATCGAGTACGACAAAATCCGGCTCTTTGCCCAGTGTGGGAAAAGCGAATTTAATAAGAGAAAAGAATGTGCCGGAAAAAAACGCCAAAAGCGAACATCCAAAAAGGGTGTTTAAAAACTGCCGGCGCGTAATAAGGGAATATTTTAGTTTCATTTTTTTCTCACCCCTAGTAATTTTTTCGCCTTGTTTTTGAGCAGCGTTTTTCTTAAACCGATAATGCCGTCGGTCGGGCGCACGTCTTTGGGGCAGGCTTCTATACAGCGGAAAACGGTATCACAACCCCAGACGCCATCTTCACTGTTAAAAGCTTCCAGTGATTTAGCGGAACGTTCATCACGGGAATCAAGCGAAAATCTCTGGAGTTTAGCCATGGCCGCGGGTCCGGCGTAATTACCGTCTCTGTTTAAAACCGGGCACGCCCCGTAACAACACGCGCAAAGAATACAGTTGATAAACTGGTCAATCTTTTTTCTGTCTTTTTCGCTCTGGTAAATCTCTTTTCCCGGCTCCGGGCTCTTGCGGATGAGATACGGTTGTATCTTTTCATACATCTGCCAGAAAGGCGTCATGTCCACGACCAGGTCTCTGATGACTTCAAAATTGGGCAGAGGCTCCAGGATTATCGTGTCCGTCTCGAAAATAGCCACTTGCGTGCGGCAGGCGAGATCTATCTTGCCGTTGATGACCATAGCGCAGGAACCGCAAATGGCCGAACGACATGATGAGCGGAATGATAAAGTGCCGTCAATTTCATCCCTAATGCGCAACAGCATGCCTAAAACAGTCAAGCCGGGGATGACCTTGATTTTATATGACGCGAAACAAGGATCTTTTGCTGGTTTTTTCGCGTCATAACGCAGAATTTTGAAGGTATAAAAATCGCTCTTAATCAATATTTTCTCTCCATCGGTTGATAGCTGGTAATCTTGACTTCTTTGTAAGAAATGAGTGGATCGCCTTTTTCATCCATTGTCGCAACAGTATGTTTAAGCCATTCCTTGTCGTCGCGGGCGGTAAAATCACGCCGGAAATGGGCGCCGCGGCTTTCTTCGCGCAAAAGCGCGCCCACGACAATCGTATGTGCCACTTCCAGCATATATTCTAATTCCAACGCGTTGAGCAGCTCGTAATTCATATGTTTGTCCGCGCAGGAAATGGTCACCTTTTTGTATCTTTTTTTAATTCTTATGACTTCATCTAAAGCTTCAGCAAGTTCATCTTTTATCCTGAATATTCCTACTTTTTCGCTCATTACAGCACCCAGGTCGGCAGCAAGTTTGTAGGAACGTTCACCGCCCGGCTGAGATAGCCGCTTGATTTTGTTTTCTACTTCTTTTTGTAAGTTGATCAATGGTTTTTCTTGCGGTTTCATATCGCTACCAGAAAGTTCTTCAGTAATCGCCTTGGCCGAAAGCTTGCCGAAAACAATCGTATCGAGCAGGGAATTGCCGCCCAAACGGTTAGCGCCGTGAACGCTGACGCAGGCGCATTCGCCTCCAGCATAAAACCCTTTAATTTCGGATGCGCTTTTTTCGTTAACGCCTATGCCGCCCATGGAATAATGCTGTGAGGGCATGATGGGAATCGCCTCTTTCACCGGGTCAATGCCGATAAAATCGATGCAGATACTACGGATGCCGGGCAGACGCTCGATAATCTTCTTTTCACCCAAGTGCCGCAGATCCAACTGAATGTAAGTTCCCAGAGGATGTTCAAAACCGCGACCTTCTTCGATTTCCGTCATGATACAGCGCGAAACAATGTCCCGCGGGGCAAGTTCCATGGCCGTGGGGGCGTATTTTTCCATAAATCTTTCGCCTTTGTTGTTCAGAAGATAACCTCCTTCGCCACGACATCCTTCCGTCATTAGAATATTCGTGCCGATAAGCGTGGTCGGGTGAAACTGAACAAACTCCATATCCTTGAGAGGAACACCGGCTTTATAAGCCATGCCAATGCCGCTGCCGGTATTAATCAAAGCGTTGGTTGAATTGCGATAAACTCTGCCGTAACCGCCGGTGCCGAAAACAGTAACCCCAGCGCGCACCGGAAAAAGTTCACCTGATTTAATATCCAGAACAATAACGCCGTGGCACTGGCCGTCTTCCACGCAAAGGGCGGTGACAAACCATTCGGGATAAATTTTTACTTTTTTGTAAACGGCGCGTTCGTAAAGGGTGTTTAAAAGAGAATGACCGGTAATGTCGGCGGAAAAACATGTGCGCGGGAAACCGCCGCCGCCGAAAGGCCGCTGAGCGATAGTGCCGTCGGGAAACCTGCTGAAAGGACAGCCCCAGTGTTCCATCTCGTAAACAATATTTGGCGCCTCCTTACACATGATTTCAATTGCATCCTGGTCCCCCAGATAATCACTTCCCTTAACAGTATCAAAAGTGTGCTTTTCCCAAGTATCGTCGCGCCCAGCGGGATTATTCGCCAAAGACGCGTTAATCCCCCCCTGCGCGGCGATGGAATGAGAACGCACAGGATAAACTTTGGAAATCAGACCGACATCGAATTTGTCGCAAAGGCCTACTGCCGCCCGTAAACCGGTTAATCCACCGCCAATTATGAGAATATCATGTGTAAGCATCATCTATAAAAACCTTACATACCAGCAAATTAAACCAACCGCGACTAATGCCGCGACCACATTGGATACCCAAAAAAGCATTTTTTCTTTTCTCAGGCCCAGATCGATAATCACTGTCCTGATTCCGTATATGCTGTGAAAAGTAAAGAGCACGATAATCAGCACGTCAATAACCGGATGCCGATGCAACGATAATGCCCAGTCGGGGCGATTATCCGCCGGCAACAGGTAAAAACCGGTAAGGATTTTAATGCCGATTAAGAAAATCAGCGTCAGGCCGCTGAGGCGGTGAAAAAGCCAGATAAACATTTGATTCCCCCTAAAAATATGTGGTTTTAAGCTTTATTTACCCTTGTAGCTTGGTTTTCTTTTTTCCAGGAAGGCTTTCATGCCTTCGGTCTGATCTTCGCTGGCAAAAGCCAGAGAAAAGGCGGCTCTTTCAATTATTTTGCCGGTGTAGTTATCAACATCCTGCGCGTTTTGCACGGAAAATTTAGCCAGCCCTACGGCTACCGGGCTGTGGCGCGTTATCATTTTCGCCATGGCAAAAGCTTCTTCCATGAGTTTGTCATCCGGCACAACTTTGTTTACCAGGTTGATGGAAAGCGCTTCCTCGGCGGAAATCATTTTGCCGGTGAGCACCAGTTCCTTGGCTTTGCCCAAACCTACCAGTTTGGATAAACGCACCGTGCCGCCCGCGCCGGGTATAATCCCGATGTTTATTTCCGGCTGTCCGAACTGCGCGCTTTGGGCGGCCACGCGGATGTCGCAAGCCATCGCCAGTTCGCATCCGCCGCCCAGACAAAATCCGGCGATCGCCGCGATAAACGGTTTTCGTGATTCCTCCATGCGCAAGGTTAAATCCCAAAGTTCGGAATTGGAAAACATTTCCATTGCGGTGTTGTTGACCATCGCGGCGATATCCGCGCCCGCGGCAAATACTTTCGATCCGCCGGTGAGAATAATCGCGCGCACGTTGGAATCCGCGTCCATATCCATAATGGCCTGAAGCAATTCCGTACGCACGGTCTGATTAATGGCGTTGCGCACATCCGGGCGGTTAAGCATGATGATGCCTAGTTTTTCTTCAACCCTTTTTTCGACGATAATTGTAGTATTGCTCATGAAAAACCTCCTTAAATTAAGTAATCAAAAGTGATTCTTCCGGACAGGTAAGCACAATATCTTCTTCGCTTTTAATCAGTTCCGCGGTCAGAAACGCCTGCGGAAGAATGTTGTTCAAATAGTAACGGGCAGAGGCGATTTTGCCTTCATAGTAAATCGCGTCGCTCGTTCCTTTTTTTGTCTCCGATAATTTCTTGGCGGCTATGAGCGCCTGCTCCATCAGGCAGTAAGAGACATAAACTTGCGCGCAGACAAACAGGGCGCGCAGGGCATATAGCGGTATCAACTGGCGTTTGGTATCCATATTGGCATACCATGAATCAAAAGTATTTTTAACTTCACTTAATGCTTCAAAGCCCTTGGTCAGATTTTTCATCTCTTTCTCAAAACCTTTTGTTTGAATATTAGCATCGATAAATTCTTTGATCGAAACCATCCAATTGGTAAATGGAACGCCATTTTTCATGCGCATTTTGCGTCCGATCAAATCATTGGCGTGAATGAATGATGTTCCTTCCCAGATGGTCAGGATTTTGGAGTCGCGCAAGTATTGTTCAACGGGATATTCGGAAGAATAACCCACACCGCCCAAAATCTGAATGGCCTGAGCGATTACTCCCAGGCTGGCTTCACTGCCATAGCCTTTAACTAACGGTGTAAGAATTTCGGCAAACTCACCGTATTTTCGCGCTTTTTCTTTATCGCTGGAGTTTCCTTCGATATCGAGGAAATAAAACCCCTTGAAGATCATCGCGCGAATGCCTTCCACCGTGGCTTTCATATCCAGAATCATCCGGCGGATATCTTCGTGTTTGATAATCGGTACGCGCTCGGCATTTTTGACGCCGAAAGGACGCCCCTGAATGCGTTCGGTGGCATATTGCATGGCGAAATAGCAGGCGGCCGCGGCCTGAGAATTGGAATTATGGCCGGTACCGATGCGTGATTCATTCATCATATGAAACATCATCGCCAGTCCTTTGGAATAACCTTTTTCATCCGGTGGCGGGCCAAGCATAATCCCGCGGCAATTGTCTTCATCTCCGAAATTAAGAAGTGCCGTCGCCTGCGCGTGCAGACCCATTTTGTGTTCCAAGCTCACGGTAGTTACGTCATTTGGTTCGCCCATCGATCCGTCTTCCTTAACCCAATATTTTGGTACAATATATAAACCGATGCCGGGAGATCCGGCTGCGCCTTTTTCCGGACGGGCCAGAACCAGATGAATAGTGTTTTCACCCGTGCCCTGGTCGCCCGCGGTGATAAACATTTTGGTGCCCTTGATTTTCCAGATGCGCGGATCATCTGTCGGATACGCCCGCGTGATAATATCACCAGTATCGGAGCCGAAATTTGGTTCGGTGAGACACATTGTGCCCTGCCAATCGCCGGCAAGCATTTTGGGAACAAACATGTCTTGGTCTTTCTGCGTGCCGAAGCGTAAAATAAGATTAGCCGCGCCGCTGGTGAGCTTTATGCAGGAAGTCAGGGCAGGGCAGGCGGCGGTGTTCATCTCAAATATTGCTTTATACAAAATCAGCGGCATACCCGTTTCCACTTTTATACATTCGCTTGATGAGCCCCAGCCGTTTTGCTGCAGGAACTGATAAGCTTCTTTGAAGCCGGGGACAGGCACCGGTTGACCATTTACCAGCTTTACGCCGATTTTATCACCAGGAGCGTTGATGGGGTTGAGCACTTCCTTGGCCACTTTATAACCCTCGTTTAAAAGCATATCGATGTCGTCAAGACTGAAGTTACCCTTGAATCTTTCGCAGGCGAAAACTTCCTCCGCGGGTAACCACTCCTTAAGTATGAATTTTAAATCTCTTAGATCATATTTAAATTCCATTTTACTCTCCTTGGAAAATATTTATTCATAAATTTGTGAAAGCAGCTCCACAATTTTCCGCTGGCTGGGCGTTGTGGGATCCGTCGCCATATTAACCGCGTCGCGCGTAGTATAAAAAGCGATCCCTTTTAAATCTTCTTTGGCAATGCCGTGCGTCTTGAGGCTTAGCGGGATATTCAGTTCTCGATAAAGATAAAGCAGGCTTTCTTCCAGATCGGTGGAGCGGTTAATAAGATAAGCCATGTCCGCGAATTGTTCCCGGCAGGTTTCCTTATTGGCTTTGACGAAACACAAAAGGCCGAAAATCGCCGCACGGCCGTGAGGCATATGATAGCGCGCGCCCAGCGTGTGCGTAATGGCATGGCCGATACCCAAGCCTTTGAGAAAAGCGAGACCGCCGCAGATTGCCGCCATGCACATATCCGTGCGCGCGGGAATGTTATTGCTGTCTTTAAAAGCGGGAATCAAGCTTCTGCCGATTAATTTTACGCCATAAAGCGCCATGGATTCGAAATAGGGGTGATAAGGAGTAGCTAGCGATACATAGCCTTCAATGCAGTGTGCCAAAGCGTCAATGCCGGATTCGATAGTCAATGCCTGCGGCATGGTTTTGCAAAGTAACGGATCGACCACTGCCAGCTTTGGAATAAAATTATTGCTCATTAGGATGAATTTCAAGTCGCGTTGTTTGTCGGTTAAAACGGCGCAGGGGTTTACTTCACTGCCGGTTCCGGAAGTAGTCGGTATGGCGATAATAGGTGGGAAAATCGGTTTTATTTTCGCGCTGCCGCCAAGGATTCCTTCATACTGGCGTAAATCGCCGTCATGAGTTACGCGCAGACCGAGCGTTTTTGCCGTATCGAGGGAACTGCCGCCGCCCAGGCCTAAAATCGCGTCACAGCCGCTTTCCCTGTATAATTCGCCCGCTTTTTCGATCAATTCCAGCGGCGGATCCGGTTCCACCTCAGGAAATATATGCGCTTCTATGCCGCTTTGGGTTAATATCATTTTGATTTCTTCCGCCCGGCCACTTTTATACATGAAGGGATCGGTTACTAAAAATATTTTCTTAACTTTGAGCTGCCTGATTCTTGGACCCATGACGCCCGCTACACCTGCGCCGAGCATGACATCAGGCAGAGGCGGGATGCGCACTTCCCAAATTTTCTCTTTTTCTTTAAAAGCATCAAGCGCGTTCCAGAGATTTTTTACTTCTTTATCATCGACATCGAAAACAGCTCTCGTGGGGGCAATCGATTCGTCTTTAAAAAACGAAGGTATATCCGTATCGATTTGGCTGAACTGCGCTTTTTTATTGAAGGCAATTTGGTCACGCAAAGTGTTTTTGCCTATTTCCATGACTTCTTCCGCAGTCATATTAAGGCCGTAGCGCGCGTTCATCAGCGCTGCAAAAAAAGGATACACGGAGGCGCCGCCGGGAACGGAGTTAAGGCAATAGCCGAAAGCGTCGCAGGTGGCGGACTGAATCTGCGCGCGGAGCGAATTTTCCATCTGCTGTTCTTTATTTTTAGGAATCCGGTAAGTGAGTCCGGCGGTATGATCCGCTCCCATGGGGCTGGTAAAATAAGTCATGCCCGTTCCTTTTACCGCGCGGGGATCATGCGCGGGAAGGGCCTGCCCCTTAAACGCGGGTACGCGGCTAATGTTGAGAAATCTGGCCGTGGTCACCGCGCCGTTGCCTAGCGCGAAACCAAGCGGTGTTTCTTTTTCAATTTCTTCCAGAAGTTTCGCGGCAGCCTTCGTATCGCCCCAGTCCATTTTTCCCGCTTCGGCGGCCAGTCCCAAAGAGCTGCCGGTTTCGATGGCATCCACTCCCAAATCATCGCACATGAACTTCAGTCGGGCGATGGCGTCGTTATCGGTAATTCCCAGGTTCGTTCCCAAAAGCGCGATGGTTTCATATTCATAAGCGCCGCAGATACGTTTCCCGTCTTTATCCGGATAGATAATTGAGCATTGCACCACGCAGCCGGGCATGCAGCCGTGCATTTTGCCGCCGCGCTCAAAAAGAATTTTCTGAATGTTGTTGCCGCTTACTTCGACAAAATTATCCGGCCGTCCGGAGTGGTAATTGCGCGCGGGCAGCGTGCCGTGGCCGGCAGAATTGGAAATGGCAAAAGGTGTTCCGAATCGTGTATAGAGACTGCAGCTGACATCGTGTTTAAGAGTATCAGCCCAATCTCTCACTGTTTTTCGAAATTCTTCTGCATGCGCGAGTTCAATCTGTGGCGCGGCAGATGGATCAAGAATAATCGCCTTCAGTCCTTTGGCGCCCATGACAGCGCCCAGGCCGCCGCGCGCGGCATTACGTGAAGGGTCTCCGAAAATGTCGGTAAGAGAAATAGACGCGCCCTTGTATTGCCGTTCGCCGGCAAGACCGATGGAAATGACGGCAATTTTATCGCCGTATTTCGCGCGCAAGGCGTCAGCCAGCGCGTAATTTTTCATGCCCCGGTATTCATCAGCAGGCAGCAGTTGAGCCTTGTTTTTGCTGATAAAAAGGCAATAGGTTTTGCCGCTCGCGGGAGCTTCTTCCACAACGATTGCCCGCAGACCCAGACGGTCAAGAGCCTGACCGGCAGGACCGCCGGAATTAGCTTCTTTAATGCCCTGAGTGAGAGGGCTTTTGCCGCCGATGGAAATTCTTCCCAACTGCGGGGCTTTCGTGCCGGCCAGCGGTCCGCAGGCTACGATCAGTTTATTTTCCGCGCACAAAGGATCGCACAGCGGCGGGACTTCTTTATTCACGATCTTGGCAATTAAGGCGCTGGCACCCAGATATTCCCACTCATGGGGGAGAGATTCATAAGAAATATTTTCTTTATTTATTTTGACTCTCAAAATTTTCATAAATAATTTTCTGACTCTTCTCTCGACTGGTTTAAGGTTTAGCCGGTCGGCAGATATATGCCAAAACAATTATTCCTGCCAGGGACAGCAAATAGCCGCAGACCAGTGTTACTTTGTAAAAACCCCCTGACAGCTGTGGAGCCAACAGACGCACCAGGGCAACGCCCATAAATGCCAAAAAGGCACCGAAAATCCAAAAATATTTTTTGTCTTTCATGAGCTTATCTCAATATGGTCACAAAAATGGCGGCGATAATCGCCGTGGTTATTACACCAGAAACACTAGCGCCCAGAGCATAAGGCAATATTATAGAGTGACGATTAATTGTTTGAACTTCTTTCTGTGCAACTTTTGCCGTAGTGGGAAGACACGAAACGCCGGCAATGCCAATTACGGGATTAAAATTTCCCTTCGTGATGAAATATAAAACATAGCCGCCAATGATTCCGCCGATGCCCGACATAAGAAGCGCAAACATCCCGAGAATTAAAAGATTCAGCACTTTGGGATTGAGAATTATTTGGGCTTCGCAAAGAACACCAAGGAGAAGCCCCAAAAAAAAGGTGGAACCGTAAAGAACAGGACCCTCCAAAAATTCTATAAAACGTTTGACGCCGGATTCTCTGATAATTACGCCCAGGAAAAATGACATAAATAGTGGTGCCGCCACCGGAAAAAGAAGACAAAGTACGGTGCATGTAATAACCGAAAAAGTTATTTTTTCGCTTTGGGATACTTTGGGAATATTTTTTAAATCCATTTTAATGCCGCGCAGACGCTTAGGCACTAAAAGTCTGATCAGATAAGGATATCCGCCATAAGTCAAAGAAAGATAAAGATAGGCAACAATAGTAATGGGGACGAAAAGGTCTTTGGCTAAAATAAGGGAAGTAAAAAGCACCATCGGGCCGTCGGCTCCGCCGACGACGGAAATAGCCGCCGCTTCTTTGTACGTGAGTCCCATACAGACAGCCAGAGGAAAAGTAAGAATTGTGCCCAGTTCGGCAAAAATAGCAATCAGCATCCCTTTAAAGGGAGCCATCATAATGTAACCCACATCCGTAATAACGCCGATACCCAAAAAAAGCAGGCAGGCAATCAAACCGTTACTGAAAGTAAAAGTATAAATCGGCTGAAGGAAGTTTATCTGCAAAGCGTCAAATAAATTTACCGGATCGCTGGCAATCGGATCAATAAATATGGTTCCTGTAGTTGTCGCGGAAAGATATAAAACGGCCGCATTAACAGAGGCCATACCTAGACCCATGGGAATCATAATTAATGGATCTAATGTCCCCTTAGCGCCTAAAAACACTAAGGCAATACCGGTAGCAATCAGTACAATTCGACCGATAGCGATTATGGGTTCGCCGGAAGTCATTGTCGCAATACCCTGGAAAAGACTTAAAATATCAGAAACGATCATTGCTTCTCCTTTTGCTTTTATACTTTTTTAGAATCTACGCTTTTATCAGAAACCTTTGGAACAGGACGAAACTTTCTTCTTTGCCATTTGATTCCATTAAAAAGAATACGGATAAAAAAAGCGACACCTAATGAAATGATAATGCAAATAAAATACACGAGTATGGTAAGCTGTACTGGTGTTAAAGATGCCAATGTGTCCATATTTTTATCTTCTTTCAAAAAAAGATTTCTTTTATTGAATAAAAGCTTAAATGAAATTGACGTAAATTTTCATCGCTGACCTTTTTCTGTGCGTTCCAATCCTTTTACTATTTGCGCGCGGATAATCCGCGGCAGAATCATGTGATGTTTGGGACATATCGCCTGAGGATTCTGATAAGCACAGTTGGTGAAAGCCACAAGGTATTTGCGGATTTCATTAAATCTTACTACTTCGTCAACAAAACCTTTTTTCGCGCAGTAGAAAGGCTCAGAAGTTTTCTCGTAATGTTTCACCATCTCATTCATTTTATCGATGACCGGTTGCAGCGGCTTGCCCGCGTCTTTTTCCTTGACCAGACGCCGCGCATAACTTGCCACCGCCGCCGTTTCTCCGTGCATGACGTTGATTTCTGTGGCCGGAGTGCCCAGGGTAAAAGCGTTATTGTTATTGGCCGTGGGGCCGCCCAACACATAGTGCGCCGCCGCCGTGCCCTTGCGCAGGACAACCAGCATCATCGGCAGATTGGTGTTTTCAATCGAATAAATAAGAGATTGACCCAAACCCAAAAGTTCCGCTTTTTCGGCTATGTCACCGACATCAATGCCGGTGGTATCCTGGAACCAAATAATCGGGACTTTGTCGCGCGCGCAAAGTGTCACGAACTCGCTCATTTTGATTAATCCCTGACGGTAAAGCTTTCCACCGACGCCCATATACTCATTTGTGTATTCCGGATAATCGGGCAGGAAACCCTGACGGTTGCCGATGGCACCCATCAGAAAGCCGTTTACTTTGACAAGCCCGGTGTAGATTTCAGGACCAAAGCCGGCGCGGAATTCCAGGTGTTCGGAATTATCCACAAGCCTGGCTAAAACCTGTTCGAAATCGTAGGTCCTTTTTTTGTTCATCGGAATGATGGAGACGATTTCTTCAGGAGAAAATTTCGGTGGAGCCGGTTCACTCACGCGGAAAAACCGAGGATTATATGCGGGCAAGTCGGCCATGTAATTTTTAATGGCATCGAGCACCTGCTTTTCTTCATTGAAAACTGCTGTAAAAAATCCGGTCACATCGTAATGAATCTCCACGCTGCCCGGAGGGACGGATTTAAAATGCCTGGTCGCGTTAATAATCTCTTCCGCTCCTTCTTCATCAAAAAAGCCTTTGGGCGACATACCGCTGACAATACCGCCTCCGCCCACCGCCATGTTTGCTTTTTTATGCGCCAGCAAAATGGTGGGACTGATCGCCTGATAACCGCCACCGGCGGGATTGGTGCCGTAAATGCCGGCAACAACTGGTATGCCCATCTGTTCCAGTTCGGCGTGGCGGAAAAAGCAGGCTCCCTGACCGCGGCGGTTGGCGTAAACTTTTTCCTGCTCGGGAAGTTTGACGCCGGAACAGTTGACCAGCCAGACCAGAGGCACATGCAGGATTTTGGCGATATCCGTCACGCGCAGATTGTTTTCCGCCTGTCCGGCAATCCAGGCGCCGGCCATCCATTTATTGTTGAACCCGATAAGGACGCACCATTTACCATTGATTCGCGCCAGTCCATCCACGACGCCCGTGCTTTCTGACTCTTCGTTTTCCGGATCGAAAATAGTGTGGAGAGGGCAGAATGTTCCCGGATCAACCAGATATTCGATGCGTTCCCAGACGGTCATTTCCCCGCGCTCATGTATTTTTTCGGCAGGAACACCGAAATTTTTAATTCTTTCTTCCTCAGCATCAATGCGCCTCATGATCTCCTCAGCCTGAGCAATATTTTCTTTCATCCTGTCCACTTGTTTAGGAGAAAGAGGCTTGCCTAAGGGATCCATTTTTTCAAAGTATTGTTTCATTTTAATTCCCCCGGAAAACGATGGATTAATTTTTATTTAAAGCCGCCTGCATAGCTTCGGCAATTTTTACCGGACTTTGCGCCACCACGACGCCGCATCCCTCCAAAACGCGGATTTTATCTCCCGCCAAACCTTTACCGCCACTAATAATCGCGCCCGCGTGTCCCATGCGTTTACCCGGCGGAGCAGTGCGGCCGGCAATAAAGGCAGCCACCGGCTTTTTCAGATTTTCGGTTATCCAGAGCGCGGCCAATTCCTCAGCATCACCGCCAATTTCACCGATGATAAAAATACCTTTAGTATCAATATCTTGGGAAAATAATTTCAACACATCGATGAAGTCCATTCCAATGATCGGATCGCCGCCAATACCCACACAGGTGGACTGCCCTAGGTCGGCATCCGTTAACTGTTTCACCGCCTCATAGGTGAGAGTGCCGCTGCGCGAAACGACTCCGATATTTCCTTTTTTATGAATACTGCCGGGCATGATGCCCACTTCACATTCACCGGGAGTAATCACACCGGGGCAGTTCGGGCCAATCAGACGCATTTTGCTATGCTGCAAATATCTTTTCACCATAACCATGTCACGCACGGGTATGCCTTCGGTGATGCAAACAGCCAATTCGATACCCGCTTCCGCCGCTTCAAAGATCGCGTCCGCCGCCCAGGGAGCGGGCACTAAAATCATGGAAACGGTAGCGTTTGTTTGGGCAACTGCTTCGGCAACTGAATCAAATACCGTAAATCCCTCAAGGGAAGTGCCGCCTTTTCCGGGAGTAACACCACCAACGATTTGGCTTCCGTAATCACGGCATTGACGGGCGTGCAAAAGGCCGCTTTTCCCGGTGATGCCTTGCACAATTATTTTTGAATTTTTATCGATTAATATTCCCATTTAAATATCCAGGTTAAATAATCAAAACTTAACTTTTTTGTTTTTTGCTCATCATTTGAGCGATTTTCTGCACGCCAGATTTAAGATTATCCACCGTTTCCACATTCAAGCCTGATTGCGCCAGAAGCTTAATTCCTTCATCAAGATTACTTCCGTCCATGCGCACGACAATGGGAATATGGGGGGCGATGTCTTTAGTTGCGTCGACGATGCCCTGCGCGATGACATCACAGCGCATGATTCCACCAAAAATATTGACAAATATTCCGCGAACCTTTTTGTCGCTTAAAATAATGCGGAAAGCCGACGCGACTTTCTCGCGGCTCGCGCCACCGCCGACATCGAGAAAATTCGCCGGCTCGGCTCCGTGTTCCTTGAGAATATCCAATGTGGCCATGGCCAGTCCCGCGCCGTTGACCATACAGCCGATATTGCCGTCAAGTTTGATATAGGCCAAGTCAAATTTACGCGCTTCAATTTCCAGTGGATCAAATTGGGACAAATCAATCATTTTTTCATATTCCGGGTGACGGAAGAGGGCGTTGTCGTCAAAATTTATTTTACAGTCCATGGCCAACAGGCGCCCGTCTTTGGTAACAGCCAGAGGATTAATTTCCAGAAGCGAACAGTCTTTCTCCAGCAAAATCTTATAAAGAGATTGAATCAATTTTATGCCTTCATCAATCAGTTTGCCTTGTAGACCCAGAGCAGCGCAAACCCGGCGGGCATGGTAAGGTTTTATTCCGAGAAAGGAATCAATAATCAGGGTGATAATTTTTTCCGGAGCAGTGCGCGCCACTTCCTCGATATCCATACCGCCGGCGGTTGAAGCAATCAAGCAGTAACGAGACGAACGCCGATCGAGGGTGAAAGAAAGATAATATTCTTTTTCTACGTCGATTATTTCTTCGACAAGCAGACGTTTTATGGGGAGGCCGCGCACACCGGTCTGCACCGTGACCAATTTCTTTTTAAAAAGCTCTTTGGCCGTGTCGCAAGTCTGCGTGGCATCGCGAACGGTCTTAATACCGCCGGCTTTCCCTCTGCCGCCTGTATAGACCTGCGCCTTGAGCACACAGTCACAGGCGAATTTCTGATAAGCTTTTTCCGCCTGACGCGCGGATTTTGCCACGCAACCACGGGGAACATTGACACCGTAAGCTTTTAAAATCTCTTTGGCCTGATATTCGTGAATATTCATTTTTATTCAAAGCCGTAAAAAATAAGCGACTCTTTTACGCTCTATTGGGAGCGAAGCCCAGAGCGGCATTAGCCACAATCATCGTATGCATGTTGGACGTTCCTTCCAGTGTTTCAAATTGCTTGGAGTCGCGCAAAAACCGCCCGCAGGGGTATTCCTCGGAATAGCCGAAGGAACCGAACAGTTTCATGCATTCATTGGCCGCGTGCACGACTTCCTTGGCGCCGTAGAGTTTAGACATGGAGGTTTCCATGACATTGGGCAGGCCCCTGTCTTTGAGCCAGGCAGCTTTATAAACGAGAAATGATAGCGCCTCATGCCCCATTTTCATCTCCGCGATTTGCTGCTGAATCAACTGATACTTACCGATAGGCTGACCAAATTGCGCTCTTTCATTCGCGTATTTTATTGATGCTTCCAGAATAGCGCCGGATAAACCCAAAGCGCCAGCCGAACAGCCCAAGCGTGTGGCGTTTAGTTGCGTCATGCAAATCTGGAAGCCTTTATTAACCTCTCCTAAAACAAGCTTTTTGGGGACTTTGACGTCTTCAAAAATAATTTCCGCCGTATCGGAAGCCAAAAGACCGACTTTTTCATGAAGCTTTTTACGGGTAATACCGGGCAGAGAATAATCCATGATAAAGCAGGTGATGCCTTTGGCGCCGGCGTCCTTATTTGTCTTTACATAAAGCAGGCCATGATCGCTGACCGTGCCGTTGGTAATCCACATCTTATTGCCTTTGAGCAGATAATAATCTCCCTTATCTTCGGCCAGGCATTTCATGCCCGCGACATCGGAGCCAACATCCGTTTCTGTCATCGCGAAGCTGCCGACGTATTCGCCGCCGACAAATTTGGGAATGTAGTGCTGCTTTTGTTCCTCGGTACCGAATTTTTGAATGGTGAGCGATGGCCCCCAGCATTGCATGTTAAAAGCCATGCGCCAGGAAGTGTGGACTTTGGCGATCTGCTCGATAACCAGCACGCCTTCAAGAAAGCCCATGCCGTTGCCGCCGTATTTTTCATCAATGCAGAAGCCAAAAAATCCGAGTTCGGCCATTTTATCAAAAATTTCCTTGCGCCAGTACTGATTTTTTTCGTCTTCCTCGACATGCGGTTTGATTTCGTTTTCAGCAAAGTTTTTTGCCATCTCCTGCAATATCTTTTGTTCTTCAGTCAATGCAAAATTCATATTTCAATCATCCTCCCCCCGTTTTCCCTTAATTTATTTTCTTTCCACAATCATACAGATGCCCTGGCCGCCGCCGCCGCAGATTGTTTCCAGGCCAAATTGTGTATTACGTCGGACCATTTCATTTATCAGCGTGGTCAAACGCATAGCGCCGGTAGCGCCGATGGGATGACCCAATGAAATACCAGAGCCGTTGACGTTAACTTTTTCATCCATTTCTTTATCATTGATACCGGACAGACGGGCATCGGCAATAGTCTGGACAGCGAAAGCTTCCTGCACTTCCACTAAACCTACCTGATTAATTTTCACATTAATTTTTTGCAGAGCTTTTTGCACGGATGCAGGTACGGCAGGGTAGGTAAGTGTCGGATCGGTTGCCGCTACCGCACAGGAGCGAAAATAAACCAACGGTTTTATGCCTAGCTCTTTCGCTTTTTTCTCGGAAGCCAGAAGGACAACGGAAGCGCCGTCATTTTCCGAAGAGGAGTTACCCGCGGTGCAAATTCCATCGGCGTAGACAGGTTTTAATTTAGTCAATTTTTCCAGTGTCGTTTCTCGTCGCGGCCCTTCATCAACTTTGAAAAATATTGTTTGGCCGCTTTTATCTTTGCCGATTTGCACAGGAACGATTTCTTCGGTAAACTTTCCGGCGTCCTGCGCCGCAATTGCTCGCTGGTGACTTCTGAGTGCCCAGCGATCCGCTTCTTCTCTGGTAATTTTTTCTTTTTTTGCCGCCGCTTCCGCCCAGGTCATCATGGAGCTTAATTCACCATAACGGGCAATCGGCTGCGACATAACACGTGCGCGCTGAATGCGATCGTAAAAGGGAATTCCCCACATCGCCAGTGCGCCGTGTCCTCGCGGCATGAAACCATATTTTTCGTGGCTTTTGCCACCCAGTCCCCATTTGATATCACCGGGAACATAAAGCTCGGCCTGACTCATCGAATCCATGCCGCCTGCGATAACAATATCAGCATTGCCTGTCTGGATTTTCATTGCTCCATAAAAAATAGACTCCAATCCGGAACAGCAGCGCCTGTCCAGAACCATTCCTGGCACCGTGTCGGGCCATCCCGCTTCCAGCACGGCCATTCTCGCGCCGTTGGCGCATTCGCCGTTCTGGTAAGCACTGCCCATAATGACGTCGTCAACATGGGCGGGATCAATTTTCACGCGTTTCACCGCTTCCTGGAGAACAGCCGCGCCCAGTTTATAGACAGGAACGTCTTTAAGCGAACCACCATAAGCGCCTATGGGCGTGCGCACACAACTTAAAATAACGACATTTTCCATAGCATCATCCTGTTTTATAAATTTAAATCTTTTCTCGGTTTCTTTTCGCCGGAGGTGTAGTCGTACCATCCTTTGCCGGTTTTTTTGCCCAAATCTCCCGCCTGCACCATTTTTTCCATCAGAAGCGGCGGACGGAATTTCGGATCCTTATAACCTTCATAAAGAGTTTTGAAAACATTAAAGCCGATATCGATACCCACCGCGTCGTTTAATTCAAATGGTCCCATGGGATGATTAAGCCCCAGCTTTACCGCTTTATCGATATCTTCAAGGGTCGCTACTCCCTCGAGCAGACAATTGAATACTTCCGCCCGGAAAGCGGCATTGATGCGGTTTACCAGGAATCCCGGAACGTCCTTAACGCGAACCGTTTCTTTTTTTAGACTTGCGGCAAGCTCTTCGGTAACTTTAATTGTATCCGGTGAAGTTTTGAGTCCGGGAATCACTTCCACCAATTTCATTAACGGCACGGGACTAAAAAAATGCATGCCGATGAATTTATCCGGGCGTTTAATCGTAGCGGCAAGAGAGCTTATCGGAATAGAAGAGGTATTGCTGGCGAAAATTACGTCAGGTGGACAGATTGCATCCATTTTCTCAAAAATAGTTTTTTTAACTTCAAAATTTTCGAAAGCCGCCTCAATAACAAAATCAACTTTCTTAGCGTCATCAATAGAAACGGATTTGGAAATTCTTGAAAGGATTGAATCTTTATCCGTGGTAGTTATTTTTTCTTTTTTTATCTGAGAATCCAGATTTTTGGTAATGGCGTTTAATCCTTTTTCGACAAGTTCGTTTTTTACGTCGTTCATGATGACGTTATAGCCGGCTTGCGCGGCGACTTGGGAAATACCAGAGCCCATCAAACCGGCACCGACAACCATGATTGTTTTAATAACCATAGTTCAATCTCCTAAAGTCTTAAATAAAATTTTTGAAAGACCAAATTGTTATTGAAAAAAGCAAATATCATACCAGATGCGCCAATAGGCGATTTGAAAGGTTACAGGGTTCAGAAATGGATCATCAGGAAAGTTCCTTTAGCTGTTGGATAAGAATAAATTAATTATATCTGAAATGTATGCATATGCGAAAACAGGGGACAAAGCAATACCGAGAAACCTGAAAAAATTATTGAGGCGCACTAAAGTCTTTATTGACAGATTTGTTTTTTTTGTATACAATACAGAAAATTATGAAAGAGAAAACACCAGAAATATTTATAAAATTAATCAAAAACATAGCACAACCAGCTTGTATTATTGATGAAAATAAAAATGTATTATATGTAAACAATTGTTTTGCTAATAAATTTCCACTAACCATCAATAAAGAAACAAAAAAAATGACTGCTGGTATATTAAACTCCTTAAATTTTGAATCACTAGAGAATAAAGAAACAGCCGATATTAAACAACTAATCTTACCGGATCAACACAAAATAAATTTATCTGTATACTTATTAAATATAAATGAAGATAAAGTTAAGATATTTTTATTATTGTTTTCCCCTGAAGAAAAAAAGGACATTTCTTTTCGCGTAGATACTGCATTGCCCGTCAAAGAAGAAACTTTTAGAGACGAAGATCTCTTACCGGAATTTAAAGAATTAGTCGGAGAAAATATTGCCTTTAAAAGGGCACTTTTTATTGCCCAACGAGCCGCGAAATCAAATATTTCGGTTCTAATCAGCGGAGAGTCCGGCACGGGAAAAGAAATATTGGCGCGTGCCATTCACCAAGCAAGCAGCCGCTTTGCCAAACCGCTTATTGACGTCAACTGCGCGGCGATTCCGGAAACCCTTATTGAAAGTGAATTATTCGGATACGAAAAAGGAGCTTTTACCGGTGCCAAAGCGGAAGGAAGCAAAGGTTATTTTGACGAAGCCCATGAAGGAACAATTCTGTTAGACGAAATCGGTGATGCCTCCTTGCAGACTCAGGCAAAATTACTGAGAGTTCTGGAGTCAGGAACTTTCAAAAGGGTGGGAGGTACAAAAAATATTAAGGTGGATGTCCGGATAATCTCCTCAACAAACAGGGATTTAAGCATGTTGATCCAAGAAAAAAAATTCAGAGAAGATCTTTATTTTCGTCTGAACGCGTTTACCATTTTTTTGCCGCCGCTCCGGCAAAGAAGAGAAGACATTGCGCTGCTAGTCGATTATTTTCTTAAATCGGATGAAGAAATACTCAAAAAAGATTTTAAATTTTCTCCTGCCGCTATGCAAGTACTTAATTCTTATCATTGGCCAGGCAACGTGCGGGAGCTTAAGGGGGTGGTGAGTTATGCAATTAATATGAGCGCAGATGCTTATATCCATCCGAGTTCATTACCTAATTTCCTTTTCACTCAGGCTGGGGCGGCATCAGCGGAAACAGCAGGAATTTACCCGAACGAAGAGAGCGATAACATAACGCAGGCAACAAAAGAATTGGAAGAAAAGATTATAAGAAAGGTTTTGGCAGAAACCCAAAACAGGACCGCGGCAATAAAAAAACTGGGGATCAGCCGACGGACATTTTATCAAAAAATCAAAAAATACGGTCTGTAGTGAACAAGATAAATTTTATTGGAACGAATTATGCAGTATGATTAGCAGTGACTAAGGAAAGGGTGAAATTGAAAAGAAACGATAGCGTGACAATTGTAGAAATATCACCGCGTGACGGTTTGCCGGCGCTGGGGAAGACTCTTTCCACGAACGATCATGTCCTCTTCATCAACAAGTTATCAAAAGCCGGTTTTAAAAAAATAGAGTGTGCTTCTTTTCTACATCCGCGCCTGCTGCCGGCTAATTATAACGCGGAAAAGATTGTGGAAGGCATCGAAAAGAAGCCCGGAGTAACATATGTGGGCGTTGTACCCAATGAAATTGGCTGCCGACGGGCACTAGTTACGCAAGTGGACGAAATTTTGATGTTGGTTGCCGCCAGTGACGCCTTCAATAAGGTAACCATGGGTAGAACACTGAAAGAAACGTTGAACAAAACGCTGCCGGCCATATTTGACGCTACGGCAAAAAGCGGCCGGAGCGTCCGTATTTACATTCTTACAGCCTTTGGTTGCCCCTATACGGGCATTATTGCTCCTGAGGAAATAGCGCAACTTATATTGAAATTATCTCACATGGGTGCCAAAGAAATATCTCTGGTCGATTCCAGCGGCATGGCCGATCCACGTAAAATAAAAATTTTGGCTAAACAAATTATCGATTTAAAACTGGATATAAAACTAGCTGTTCATTTTCATAACACCAGAGGAACAGCAATAGCCAATTGTGTCGCGGCTTACGAAGCGGGAGTGAGAATTTTTGACACATCGCTCGGCGGGCTAAGCGGAACACCTTACGGCTCAAAAGAACTTGATTTGGGATACTGGAACGTGCCGACGGAAGACCTGGTTAATTTATTTGAACAAATGGGAATAAAAACCGGAATTGATTTGGATATTCTTTTGGATTGCGTTAAAATGGCTGAACATTTTGCCGGTTTCCCTCTGCCGGGACATTTGCTGCGGGCAAATCCGGCAAAAAGTGCCGAAGAAATGCCCGAACAAATAAAGTCGGCAATACATCTGGATATGTAATATCCAATCAATATAGGAAAGTTATTTTATTCTTTGCGACTCGTCCGAACCGAGGAAATAGCGTTTGGGATCAAAGCAGCGGATAAAAAGAATTTCCTCTTCGTCCGGCAGGCTGAGGACCTGCAGTTTGTCCTTTATTTTTAGTTTCCAGCCACACATTTCCTTGATGTTACGCACGGATTCTTCTTCCGATGCGCCGGCACGCGAAGGAACATAACCGGTGAGCATCAGTTCATTGCGGCCGATTTCTTTTTCAAAGATCCCCCATTGTGAAACGACGGTGGAAACCCTGACGCCCGGCGATGTTATGTAATCCACTTGTTCCAGAAAACGGTCTTTGCTCTGTTCCAGAGTCACTATTGTCTCGTTGGCGCCGGAGGCGACATCGTTTGCTCCGCCGGAACCGACCAGATACGGGCCTGCGTCAGAAATTTTTGTGGTATTAACGTTGCCGAATTTGTCCACCTGTCCCGCGCCGAGGATACCGACACTGGATGTCTGCGCGCCAGTCATAAAAACAGCCAATGAAGTAAAAATATCCGAAATCATTCGGCAGGAGGGAATATTCCGCAGGTTGAAGACATAAGGATCCGCGGGTTGGGGAGAATAACCATAGTAACCGATTTCCGCAACAAGTTCGAGCGGATAGTCCTGGCGCCTTAAGCTGTAATAGGCCAACCAAGCGGCAAGATTAGAAACACCGATACCACAAAGCGCTAGGCGGTAATTTTTTGTCCGGATTATTTCCTCGATTTTACGCGCCGCCACGCTCACCAATATTTCCGCGGGTGTTGGCTTTTTTGGTAAAGCGAGTCGTCCGGACATTTCGATTAACTCCGACATCCAGGAATCGTTTTGAATTTTTCCTTTGAGATGCCAGATGCGCTTTTGCCCGAGCAGGTTGAGAAAATCATCTTGGGTTTTACATCCCAGTACCCATTTTTCCACCCATACCTGATAATCTTCGGGCCTGCGGGAAGCTTTTCTTGCTTCTATTATCCATTCTTCATCCTCACCATATCCTTCCGCTTCGTCAACGCCCAGAGCATGTATGCCCATGGGAAATCCGCCCATGGGAGCAGGACAGACAGCCTTGACAATGTACCCGGGAAGCCTGGTCATATGCGCGTGGCGGCGGATAAAATCCGCGTCCACAATTTTTTCGACGGTCACAATAACGCCGTTTTTCGCCGCCAATGCACCGAAGTGATTGCCGGAATGCGGCACGGACATAATAGTATTGCCGGCGGCATCAGCCGCCCATCCGTGCGCAATGGCGATATCCGGATTGTAGGCACGCACGACATTTACTGATTCATCTTTAACAAACGGATTAGGAATCCGCGCAAAAGTGTCTTTATTGAATATTTCCATAGACGAGCCGGACATGGATTTCGTCGGGAAAAAAGGCAGGCCCATTGCCCCGGCGATAAAGCGCAAAACAATAGTGAGTTGGGTCCAATTTTCAATCTGCACGGAACCATCACTGAAAGCGCGGGAAAGAATCGGATTTGGTCCGGGGAAAGGATAACCGTCGCCGTTGAAGGCGGAAATAATTTTTTTGCAAAGCTTGCCATGAACAAATAGAGCGAGGTTATAAGCGCCACCGGACACGCCAACAAGCGTGAAGCCGGGATTTTCCCCCCAAAATTGTCTGGCTATTTCAAAAAAAATCGCCGTCGGCGTGGTCATGCCGTTGCCGAATTGAATGCTCATGCCCGGATGGATAAAATTTTTTACGGCTTCTGATAACTCCATCACTTTTCCCGGCGGGCAACAATCCTGGAACGATAAATTTTCCTGAAGAAATCGCTTTATGTACACATCCATTGTTATGATCCTGGGCTAATCATCTGAAAAATAACTTTTTTTTACCACATCAAACAAGAAAATATAATCAAGATTTTTTACGGTGGTAATTTTTAACTATATTCGTTAAGGACTGCTCTATAAAAACCTATGCAAATTGTTTGACATCTCCAACAGATATACTTATAAACATTTTGAAGTGATAAAATTTTAAAATACTTTTAGCATAAATATCACAAAAAGGATAAATTAATTAGTTCTAAAAAGTGGTCCGATAAATTTTTCCTGTCGCGAGGAAATTTATATGAAGAGTCGATTAGGATTTATTATATACAGTCACTAAAAAAGAATCAGAAATTAATATAATCGGAAAGGATTAAACTAATGCGAGTTTTGGCTTTTAACGGAAGCCCGCGGGCAAAAGGGAACACCTCGACACTGATTGCCGCGATTTTGGAAGGCGCCCGCTCTCAAGGAGCGCAAACAACTGAAATCAGGTTACATGACATTAATCTTAAAGGATGCATGGGATGTTTGAGCTGCCGCAAGAATATAGGGCACTGCAACCAAAAAGATGATTTGAGCCCCTATCTGGAAGAAATTAAAAGCGCGGCGGGTATTGTCATTGGTTGTCCCATTTATATGTATCGGATATCCGGGCAGATGAAACTTCTTGTGGATAGAATGTATTCTCTTTATGCGAATCTTCCCCAGGGAGGATATAAATCAATGGTTGACCATGGAAAAACCTATGCACTTGTTGTGTCACAAGGAGCGGATAATCAGGAATTATATCAAAAATCAATAAGATATCTCGCGGGAATGACCGGAAGCGGTTTAGGTATGAAAGAGGTGGGGCGTATTATTCATATTGACAGCGAAGTCCATCCGGCCGCAAAAAATCAACCATTATTGAATAATGCTTTTAAAATCGGTGTAAAATTAGTTAAAAATTTTAAGAAGGAAGAAGATTAAATATTTTATTAACCTTGAACTGTTTAGGGCACTATGATAATTATCCTTTAAGAAATGCCATCACTAATTTAGTGGAGAAACATTAATGGGCTCAGATTCCATAAAAAACAAAAAAATATTTGATCTTACCGAAGTACTGGAAGAAACAAACGGACGCAACAACAATCATGAAGTAATTGTTATTGATGGAAGAGGTTACGAAAAAAATATCAAGCCGAAAGATTTATACGATGTGGTCAACGAAGAGAGTAATCAGTCAAAATTACATTTAAACGAAGAAATGATAAGACTTGTAGAAGAAAAAACCGAAAAAATTGCCCTTGATTTAGTACCGGAAATTACCGAAAAAATAGTACGAAAAATATCGGTGCAGATTGCGGAAAAAATTATTCGCGAAGAAATAGAGAAAATCAAAAAATTGAACAATTCATAGCACGTCAATCGACTAGAAATCCATGAAAAAATATTTTGTAATACTAATATTTCTTTTCACTATTTTTTTGCCGGCGATTATCAATGCACAGACGGCAGAAAGCGGCACTATAAATGTGGATGTTCAGGGAAGTGCTGAAATAGAAAATGATAATGTAGCAATTGCTCGAGAAAAAGCAATTCAAGATGTACTGGAAAAAGCAATTCTTGAAACAATCTGTAAATTGCCGGAATTTCAGAACCAAAACGAAGATTTTCAACTTATAAAAAATATCCTTCTCCAATCGCCGCACAATTACGTGCCTTACTACACAATAAAAGAAGAAGGAAGAAACGAACAGGTTTTTGCGCTAAAAGCCAATGTTGTCGTTTCCTTGTCTTTGTTAAAAAACGATTTACATAAAATGGGTTTTATCCCTGACGATATTGATGTTCAGAACAAAACAAAAATTATTTTAACTTTCAAAGAATTAAAAAGCTATCCAGAATATTTACGGATAAAAAATTTTTTACGGAGCCAAGCAAAAACGCTAAAGGGTGTCTATCCGGCCTGTTTTGCATGGCAGGAAGCCCGTTTTGAACTTGATTTTGCTGGCAGCGCGCAAGTACTAGCCGATGAATTGAAAAATACCGCCGGTTGCTTGTTGGAAATCAACGAATCCGGAGATAAAGGCATAGAAATGGTTTGTCGGCAATAATATTTGGAGGTTAAATGAAAACAGCCTCATATCTGGTCATCACTTTATGCATTGTCATCATTTTAGCATGTTCGGCAAAAGCTCCGGAAAATTTAAGACTTGACCCGGAAAAAAATTTAATAAACACAGTAGCTGTGCTTCAGGTGGAGAATAAAACAAAAGATAAAACCGCTCCGGCTTTAATACGTTCCAAAATAATAGATGAACTTTATTTTAAAGGATATGAGAGACTTTCTCCGGATTTGATTGACAGCAAACTCAAATCTCTTGAAAATGCAGACAGGGAAGGAAATCTTTCTTCTGTCCGCCCCGAAACATTAAAAGGTCTTCTCAACGCAGATGCCATACTTTATTCCAGACTTGATAGAAGCGAAAAGTCAACAAAACTTTTTTGTGCATCATTGACGATATCGCTCAGCTGCGAAATGCGCAAATCTATGAACGGCGAAGTGATTTGGAGAGAAAATCGCAGCGCCACTAGAAAAAATTTCGCTTTCACCCGTAATGGACTGGAAATGAAATGTCACAAAGTCTATGAAGAGATGATCGAAGAAATTGTAGGTGAAATAATGCAAACGATTCCTTACGGGCCAAATTTACGTGGCTAGCCTGATGATTATGGAATTGAAGTAGGCCTGGCCATCCTATGTAAAATTTTAAAAACAAATAATAAATATAAAGATATTAATAAATTAAGAGAAGATACAATTAAATGAATTTACCGAATCTGCTAACTTTACTGCGCATCATCCTTGTTCCTGTAATAATTATTTTTTTGATTCAGGAATCATACAAAGAAGCTCTTATTACATTTGTAATCTCCGGATTAACCGATATTTTTGATGGCCTCCTTGCGCGTTCATTAAACAAGCAAACTAAGCTTGGTGCTTTTATCGATCCAATGGCGGATAAATTACTTCTGGCTTCAAGCTTTGTTTCCTTGTCCGTGATAGGTTTGATTCCCAGTTGGCTTACTGTAATAGTAATAAGCAGAGATTTTATAATTGTGCTGGGGATGATAATTTTATCAATGATGTCAATAAAATACGAAATTAAGCCGGCCTTAATCAGCAAGGCTACGACTGCTTTTCAATTGGCCACAATTTTTTTCGCATTATTAGACAAAGTTATCCATTATGATATTAATTCCCAATGGCTTATAATCCTTTGTTGGGTAACAGCGGCATTTACCGTAGCATCAGGATTTGCGTACATAATGCGCGGAATAAAATATATAAATCACGCCTCATAAACAGTCTAACAAACAAGATATTTTCTTGACATCCTAATAATTTCCTGTTAGTAGCTGCTACTTCTGAAGCAGGTGAAATCGTAGGCACGTAGCTCAGGGGGAGAGCGCCATCCTGACGCGGTGGATGTCCAGGGTTCAAATCCCTGCGTGCCTACCATTTTTAGGAAAACTGATCTTAAAAATGCCAATCAGAAGGGCATCAGCAAACCGGTGATGCCCTTTTAAAATGGTTCATTATAGACAAAGTTATGAATATAAAAATTTCGTTTCCAAGTAATAAAGTAATCGATGCTAACACGGGAATTACCGCAGGTGAGGCAATATCTCTGTGGGATAAGAACGCTTTGGCTTCGGCTGTAGCGGCGAACATTAACGGAATACCCGCTGATTTAAGCAAAGTTTTAGATAAAGATTGCTCGCTGGATGTTATTGATATTAATTCTGACAAAGGATTGGATATACTACGGCACAGCATTTCTCACGTTATGGCGCACGCCGTTCAAGCGGTATTCAAAGGAACAAAAGTCAGTATCGGACCTTCTATTGAAGATGGTTTTTATTACGACTTTGAATACGATAAACCATTTACCACAGACGATTTCACCAAAATTGAAAAGAAGATGTGGGAAATCATCAAGGCCGATTATCCGTTCATCCGTGAAGAGCTCAAACGAAAAGATGCGGTGGATTTATTCAGCAAACGAAAAGAAGATTATAAGGTTGAATTAATCAATGATTTGCCGGCGGATGTAGAAGCTGTCAGCATTTATAAAGACGGAGATTATATCGATTTATGCCGGGGCCCGCATATTCCTTCCACCGGCAAAATCAAGGCTTTCAAGCTTTTGAGCGTTGCCGGAGCTTACTGGCGCGGTGATGAAAAGAATAAAATGCTCCAGCGCATTTACGGTACCGGATTCGCGGATGAAAAATCATTAAATGATTATTTGAATTTGCTGGAAGAAGCGAAGAAAAGAGACCACCGGCGCCTTGGAAAAGAACTAGATCTTTTCCAAGTGAATGAAGAAGCCGGAGCAGGGTTGATTATTTTCCATCCCAAAGGAATGATGTTAAGATATATAATTGAAGATTGGGAAAAGAAAGAACATTTAAAACGGGGTTATGAAATGGTCATGGGGCCGCAAATTCTCAAAGTTGATTTGTGGAAAAAATCCGGCCATTATGAACATTATCGTGAGAATATGTATTTCACGGAAATTGATGGGCAGACTTACGGAATAAAACCGATGAACTGCCTTGCTCACATGCTTATCTACAAATCAAAAATCCGTTCTTACCGCGATCTTCCCCTGCGTTATTTTGAATTGGGTACTGTGCACCGTCACGAAAAAACCGGCGTATTGCACGGACTGCTGAGAGTCCGCCAGTTTACTCAGGATGACGCGCATATTCTTTGCGCACCCGAACAGCTTAATTCAGAAATTCGAGCGATTGCAGACTTTGTACATTACGCGATGGGAATTTTCGGTTTTGAATATGATGTTGAGTTAAGCACACAACCGACCGATTATATCGGCACTGATAATGACTGGAAGCTGGCGACCGAGGCCCTGAGAAACGCGCTGGAAGACAACAAAATAGAGTATACGGTCAATGAAGGCGATGGTGCGTTTTACGGGCCGAAAATTGATTTCAAATTAAAAGACGCTTTGAAAAGAAAATGGCAGTGTGCCACAATTCAGTGCGACTTTACCTTGCCGGAAAGATTTGATTTAACGTATGTAGGCGCGGATGGAGAAAGGCACCGTCCGGTAATGCTTCACCGGGTTATTTTAGGCGCCATTGAACGTTTTATGGGAGTACTGATCGAACATTATGCCGGAGCATTCCCGGTGTGGCTTTCGCCGACCCAGTGCATAATATTGACCGTAACGGATGAACACATACCCTACGCCGAAACAGTTTATGAAAGATTGACAAAACAAGATATTCGCGCTGAAAAATATTTTGAAAATGAGAAATTAGGTTATAAAATACGCCAGGCGCAAATGCAGAAAATCCCTTACATGCTGGTCATCGGCGACAAGGAAATGGAATCAGACACTGTCGCGCCGCGTTTCCGTGACGGCAGCAATCTGGGATCGATTCCGGTTAAAGAATTTATTGATCTTGTTTGCGAAATGTGTGAAAAGAAAAAATGATTAGTTCAACTTTTTAATGCAGGAGGTGAAATATAGCTAAAGATTTAAGAATCAACCGGGAAATAAAATCGGCCAGTGTTCGTGTGATCAATGAAAAGGGCGAGCAGCTAGGAGTCATATCATTGGATGAAGCTCTGGGGCATGCCGAAAAAGCCGGATTGGATTTGGTGGAAGTATCGCCTAATGCCGAACCTCCGGTTTGTAAAATAATGGATTATGGAAAATACCGATACAAGCAAAATAAAAAAATGCACGATGCCCGTAAAAGTCAGACTGTGATTCATGTTAAAGAAATCAGGCTAAGGCCAAAGACAGACGAACATGACATACAGGTGAAAATAAAACATGTCAAAAAATTTTTGGAGCAGCATGACAAGGTAAAAATATCGATGATGTTTCGAGGAAGAGAGATATCATTTGTCGAAATCGGTCGCAAATTAATGGAAAATATAAAAGCGCAATTGAGCGACCATTGTGTTATTGACCAGGAACCGCGGCTGGAAGGGCGTAGCATGGTGATGGTTGTTGCTCCTAAAAAGCAATAAAACAATTTAAAGAGGGAATTCAATGCCAAAACTAAAAACACACAGAGGAGCGGCTAAGCGTTTTACCTTAACTTCCAAAGGCAAAATTAAAAGAAGCAAGGCATACGCAAGCCATATCCTTACTAAAAAAACAACAAAAAGGAAAAGGGCCTTAAGAAAAGCAGCTCTTGTAGACTCGACCAACTACAAGGATATTAAAAGGCTTATTCCATATTTATAAGGAATTGTGCATTTGTCATTTATTAGCAACAAATAGGAGAAGAAAACATGTCGAGAGTAAAGAGGGGCATTACTGCCCGCAAAAAAAGAAGGAAAATATTAAAACTGGCTAAAGGTTTCTTCGGTGCCCGCAGCCGTCTTTTAAGAACAGCCACGGAGGCTGTTGATAAAGCACTGTCTTATGCCTATCGTGACCGCCGAGCAAGAAAAAGAGATTTTCGTAAATTATGGATTGCCCGTATTAATGCGGCGGCTCGTTCGAATAACATCTCGTACAATCGTTTGATTGATGGTATGAAAAAGAAGGGTATAGAGTTGGATCGTAAAATATTGGCGGAATTAGCGGTAAATGACCCTCAGGGTTTCGCCCAAATTGTTCAGATGGTAAAAGACGAGCAAGCAGCATGATGGAAGAGCTTCAGCAACTGGAGAAAAATGCTCTTGCTGAACTTCAAACAGCAACAACAGAAGAACATCTTCTTGCTATTCGCACAAAATATCTTGGCCGCAAAGGCCTTCTAACCTTGCATTTGCGCAAGATAGCGCAGGTGCAGGAAGACAAACGTGCTTTTTTTGGAAAACGTTGTAATGAAGTCAAAGAGCTTATCGTTTTCAAAATTGAAGAGGCACTTAAACATCAATCCGAGCGCGAAAAAGAAAATGTTTTTTTTAAAGAAAAAATAGATGTAACCCTGCCGGGACGTGCCGTAAAATATGGCAGAATTCATCCGGTAATTCAAATCAGTCACGAAATTTGCTCTATTTTTTCCACCTTCGGCTTTTCCGTGGTAGAAGGCCCGGAAGTTGAACTTGATTATTACAATTTTGAAGCGCTCAATATTCCCAAAGACCATCCCGCAAGGGATATGCAGGATACTTTTTACATCGAAGAAAATATTGTTCTGCGTACACACACATCACCCGTTCAGGTCAGGGTGATGGAAAAAGTTAGACCCCCCGTTAGAATACTATCTCCCGGCAAAGTTTACCGACGCGATTCTGATATATCACACACGCCGATGTTCCATCAAATAGAGGGGTTAACGGTAGACAAAGGCATTACCTTTGGTGATCTCAAAGGAATCCTTACGGCTTTTTTAAAAAGAGTTTTTGGTCCGGACACACTGATTCGTTTCCGCCCCAGTTTTTTCCCTTTTACCGAACCATCCGCCGAGGTGGACATCCGCTGTGTAATATGCAAAGGACGCGGTTGCCGTGTGTGCTCACAAAGCGGTTGGTTGGAAATATTGGGTTCAGGCATGGTTGATCCGGCTGTTTTTAAATACGTAGATTACGATTCGGAAAAATACACTGGCTTTGCTTTTGGGCTGGGGCTGGAACGTATTGCCATGTTGAAATACGGCATTGCCGATATACGCTTATTTTTTGAAAACGATTTTCGATTTCTCAGGCAATTTTAGGAGAAGCTATACTTATGCTGGTTAGCCTCAAGTGGCTCAAGGACTACGTGGATATCCCCATGAAACCGGAAACACTGGCGGAGCGGTTAACCATGTCTGGTCTGGAAGTGGACTCAATAAAGGAAATTAGTCCTCCATTTAATGGCGTGGTTATCGCAAAAATTATTTCTCTCAAACCTCATCCCAACGCCGACAAACTTTCCCTTTGTGTCGTAACCGATGGTTCAAAAAAATACTCTATTGTGTGTGGAGCAAAAAATATAAAACCTGGAGACATTGTCCCTTTGGCCAGAGTAGGCGCGACAATTCCCGGCGGCTATACCATCAAATCTGCTGTTTTACGAGGTGAACCTTCCGAAGGGATGCTTTGTTCGGAAGCTGAATTGGAAATAGGGAATGATGCATCGGGTATACTACAATTGCCGCACAGTGTGAAATTAGGCACACCACTGGAAAAGGCCCTCGATTTGTTGGATACAGTATTTGATATCAGTGTCACCCCCAATCGTCCCGATTGTCTCAGCGTTATCGGAGTTGCCCGCGAAGTGTCGGCTCTCACCGGCAAAAAAATTAAAATGCCGAAAATAAAATTAAAAGAAACTTCAGAAAACATAAAATCTTTAACGGCAGTAAAAATATTAGATCCGGATCTTTGTCCGCGTTACACGGCGAGAATGATCAAAAACGTAAAGATAGGGCCTTCTCCTATATGGATAAAAACAAGGTTGGAAGCAGCAGGGATGCGCGCAATCAACAATGTCGTCGATATCACCAACTTCGTAATGCTTGAAATGGGGCAACCCCTACACGCCTTTGATTTTCGTTTTCTTGAAAAAGAGCGCATCATCGTTCGTAAATCAAAGAAAAACGAAGAATTCGTGTCCCTTGACGGGAAGAGCCGTAAATTACCCCAGGATACTTTGTTGATATGTGATGGTGTTAAGCCCGTGGCTATCGGCGGTATCATGGGCGGATTAAATTCCGAGGTCAAGAATGATACTCAAACCATTTTACTGGAAAGCGCTAATTTCAATCCTGTCTCCATTCGCCGTTCAGCGCGGAAATTAGCCATGTCCACGGATGCAGCTTTTCGCTTTGAAAGGGGCATTGATCCGGAAGGAGTTATAAGGGCTCTTAACCGCGCGGCTCAGTTGATTGCTGAATTCTCCGGCGGCAACATTTGTAAAGATTACATTGACGAGTACCCCCAAAAAATTTGGTCAGTCAAAAATATCAAGTTACGTCTGGAACGTGTTCGCAAGATTACAGGGACAGAAATAAAAGCTGCGGAAGTTATCAAAATTTTACGCAGCCTTGGCATGGCAATCATTATGACTGGCGAGGGTAAATTCACCGTCAATCCGCCATCATTCCGGCTCGATTTGACCAGGGAAATTGATCTAATCGAAGAAATTGTAAGAATATACGGCTATGATAAGGTGCCTGCTACTTTTCCCAATATTTCGGTTACGGAATTGTCTGTCAATCGCCATCTGGATTTAGAAAACAACATTAGAAAGGTGATGAACGGCTTGGGATTTAATGAAATTATCAATTATAGTTTTATATCCCCGCTCTCACTGGATAATCTCCTTTTGCCCGCCGATGATGAAAGACGTAATTTGGTAAGAATAAAGAATCCTCTTACTGAAGAACAATCCGTGATGCGCCCAATGATGCTCATTGGACTTTTGGATACATTAAAGAAGAATATAAACAATGGCTGTACAAATTTAAAAATATTCGAATTGGGGCGCTCATTTATTCAACGGCAAGAGGGCAAACTGCCCGTAGAAAATAATATGCTGGCTGCTCTTTTGTCTGGAAATAAGGGGGAGGATCTCTGGCATTTTAAGGCCAACGTGGATTTTTATGATTTGAAAGGATGTCTGGAAAATTTATTCTTTGATTTAAAATTAAAAAATATCAAATTTTCGTCATCCATTTCTGAACCCTTTTTACATCCCGGTAAATCTTGCACGGTATTTTACGACAACAACAAATTGGGCTACCTCGGAGAGGTTCATCCTTTTGTTTTAAAAAAAGAAAATTTAAAGAATACTGCCTATGTATTTGAAATTAATATTGATATTTTAGCAAAAAACTTCGGTGAGCGAATTTATTACCAAGATTTTTCCAAATTCCCTGCGATTGTTAGAGATGTTGCTTTTGTTGTTTCCCGTGATATTGAAGTCGACTATATGCTCGATATTGTTTCATCTTTAAAAGAATATTTCCTTGAAAATGTTGTAATTTTTGATATATATGAAGGCAAGGGAATTCCTTATAATACAAAAAGTGTAGGACTTCGGTTTTTTTATCGTGCCTTTGATCGTACGCTTACTGATGCAGAGGCAAACAATGTTCATGAAAAAATAGTACGCAATATTGTCGCCTTAACCAAAGCAAAAATAAGAGGTGAAGAAAATCAGTAAAAGAACAACGGAGGAAAGGAAATGACAAAAATAGATATTATACAGAATATCTACGAAAAGCTTGGTTTTTCCAAGAAAGAATCAGCGGACATTGTGGAAACCGTTTTTGAACTGATCAAGGACAAACTAGCGCAAGGTGAAAAAGTCAAAATTTCCGGATTTGGTAATTTTGTCGTGAAGGAAAAAAGGTCTCGTCGCGGTCGTAATCCCCAGACAGGGGAGGAAATTTCCATTACTGCGCGCAGGGTATTGACCTTTAAATCCTCTCAGGTTTTGCGCAAAGCACTCAACTAAATATTTTCAACCTGTGCAATATAAATTTGATAAAACATTAAAAACTTGCAAATACGGCAAGATTTTTAATGTTTTTGTTAAATATTTTGTAATTCAGCGGTAAAATATGGAACCGATAATTCCTGAAAAGGCGTATTTCCGCATTGGTGAAGTAAGTAAAATTCTCGATGTCGAACCTTACGTCATTAGATATTGGGAAACGGAATTCCGGACAATCAAACCGGTGCGGACAAAAACATCACAGCGTCTTTACAGAAAAAAGGATGTTCAGGAACTGTTAACAATAAGAAATCTTTTGTATTCTGAGCGTTTTACTATCGATGGCGCTAAAAAACAGCTATATAAAACACGTGAAAATCGCGAGAAAAAGAATACCAACCTGGAAGAAAACGACAAACTAATTCGCATCAAACAGGAGTTACTGCAGATAAAAGAAATTTTCAGCAAATAAAAAAGCCGGAAGTTAACGCCGGCTTTTTTTAAGTAGCTGATCAGGAATAATTCATGCCTTTTTGTTTGCTCTCTTGGAAGCTTTCAGCGGATTGATCTTTTGTGACCCTTCATTTAATTCCAATTTGATATGAGTTGCCGAAGGGCATCTCCCCGTAAGCCATTTGCTAGACGGGTTAGGATAAGCAGCGCAGTATTTTTCACCGCTGTATTCAATTATTTTACCGCAATTTTCACATTTTTCAATTATGGGCTGGCAACTGCCACCAAAAAAGCTGCAACCTTTCTTGCTCATAAACGCACATTCCTGATTCGCTCTCACTGTCTGGCACACCATTATAATGGTCCTCCTGTCCGAGATTAATCCTTTTTATCGAGGCAGCGAAAGATTTTATTCTGAGAAAAACTTCTGCTAACGCACTGATAAAAAAAACGCGCTGTCTTTAGCAATAAAAAAACATCTTGTCAAGATAATTTCATTTTTTTTCTTTAAACACTTTGGCGACACAAATAATAAAAAATACAAAAGGTTATGACACTATTTTTTTAATCCTTATCTCTTTTTTATTGTGTTAAAACTCCTGCTAGAATCTTGGATATAGCCGTAATAATAGTTTTTTCATTTTAATTTTCCTTATGAGCAACAGAAAATAAACATGCTAATCTCTGTCAGTTTTGACGATAGTTAAAATATTGATTTGCAGATATAAATAATAGCTTGATGGAAAAACAATTTGTTGATATTAGGAAACAATTTTAGCAGGACTTTCCATGAAAGCTGTTATTCAACGTGTCGATTGTGCCGGCGTAAAGATTAATCAAAAAGAATTATCTTCAATAAAGTCTGGGGTTTTGATTTTTTTAGGAGTGGAAAAAGGTGATGCCACAGCCGATGTCGACTACATTCTGGATAAAGCCATTAACTTGCGCATTTTTGAGGATAATGACGGAAAAATGAACCTCGGACTCGTTGATATCGGCGGAGAAATGTTGGTTGTTTCGCAATTTACTCTTCTAGCCGATTGCCGGAAGGGAAGGAGGCCTTCTTTTACCGGCGCGGAAGAGCCGGCAAAAGCGGAAAAACTATATGATTACTTCATTGACAGGGCTAAAGAAAAAATAATGAAGGTAGCTTCCGGGAGATTTCAGGAAATAATGAGCGTCGAGTTGATAAATAACGGTCCGGTTACTATTTTACTCGACAGCAGGAAAAATATTTAATGCAGAAAAGTGAAATTAGAATCGATAAGGAAGGGATTTGGTACTATCACGGCGCGCACATGTTCCGCAAGGAATTCCTGTGTATTTTTTTCGATAACCTTAAAATTGACGAATACGGAAAATATCTTATTGAATTGGGGGACGAACGCTGTTACCTTGATGTGGAAGATACAGTCTTTGTTGTTTCCTCTGTTTATAAAAGTTTTTCCCCCAAGAGTCGCCGCGAATGTTTTAACATATTTTTAACTGACGACACTATAGAAACATTGGATTTACAAACATTACATATAAGTGATAATAATATCCCTTACTGCCAAGTTAAAAACGGAAAATTCAAGGCCAGATTTTCGCGTAAGAGCTATTACCAGCTGGCCGAATTTATCGAACAATCCGAAAATGAGGAAAATTATTTCATCAGGTTAAACGGCGAAAAATATTACATAAAAAAAATTTAATTTTTTATTGCTTTGGAGGAAATAATGCTTGACGACATCATAAAAGAATCTTTAACCTTTGACGATCTTCTTTTGGTACCTGCTGCTTCCAATGTTCTGCCCAAGGACGTTGATGTTTCCACATTACTGACGAAAAATATAACCTTACGTATTCCTATTATTTCTGCCGCTATGGATACAGTAACAGAATCCCGTACGGCAATTTGCATGGCACAGGAAGGCGGCATCGGCATTATCCACCGCAATATGAGCATTGAACATCAGGCCGTAGAAGTGGACAAGGTTAAAAAATCAGAAAGCGGCATGATTGTAGATCCCATTACCATTGAACCCGACCAGAAGGTAAGTGACGCGCTGGAGTTGATGAGCAAATATTCCATCTCCGGTGTCCCGGTAACAAAAAAAGGTAAATTAGTGGGAATTCTCACCAACCGTGACTTGCGTTTTGAAGAAAATTTATCTCAGCCCGTATCCAATGTTATGACTAAAAAAAATTTGGTCACTGTTTCCTCGAATATTTCCCTTGAGGAATCGAAAAAGCTATTGCATAAACACAGAATAGAAAAATTGCTCGTAGTTGATGACGAATATAATTTAAAAGGCCTTATAACCATTAAAGACATAGAAAAAATCCGCCGCTTCCCTAATGCCTGTAAAGATTCGTTGGGTCGGTTACGTGTTGGAGCTGCCGTCGGTATTATTGATCGCGAAACAAGAATTGAAGCTTTACTGGCGGCTGGTGCAGATGTAATCGTAATTGATACGTCGCACGGACATTCAGCCGCCGTAATCGACGCAATTAAATCCACAAAAGCCAATTTCCCGGAATGCGAACTGATTGCCGGAAATATCGCTACATCTGAAGGAGCAGAAGCACTGATTAAAGCAGGCGCAGATGCAGTTAAAGTAGGTGTAGGACCTGGCTCAATTTGCACAACTCGCGTAATCGCTGGGGTCGGCGTGCCGCAAATGTCCGCCATAAGAGACACATATAAAGTAGCAGCTAAGCATGGAATTCCTGTTATCGCCGATGGCGGCATAAAATATTCCGGCGACATTGTCAAAGCCATTGGTTGTGGTGCACAAAGTGTCATGATCGGCGGGCTGTTTGCCGGCACGGAAGAAAGTCCCGGCGAAACGGTTTTATTCCAAGGACGCAGTTATAAAGTTTATCGCGGCATGGGTTCTTTGGAAGCCATGAAGATGGGCAGCCGTGACCGTTATTATCAGGATGACATAGAAAGCCCGTTAAAACTTGTACCAGAGGGCATTGAGGGCAGGGTACCTTTTCGCGGTTCGCTTTCCGCCAGCATTCATCAGTTAATCGGCGGTTTAAAAGCTGGTATGGGTTATGCTGGTTGTAAAACTATTCCCGAATTGATTAAAAAGGCGCGTTTTGTGCGTATTACGCAGGCGGGCTTGAAAGAAAGCCACGTTCATGACGTAATTATCACCAAAGAAGCACCTAATTACTGGTTGGATTAAAGATTATATAGGCCAACTTTAACAGTTTAAAGTATTTTATAAAAGTTTTTATCATGAAACATGCTGAATTTGTTCATCTGCACGTCCACACCCAATATAGCCTCTTGGATGGAATGATTCGTCTAGAAGATCTTTTTCAGAAGGCACGTGAATATAAAATGCCCGCAGTTGCCATTACTGACCACGGTAATATGTTCGGAGCCATAGATTTTTATCAGCGCGCTTATAATTATGGCATTAAGCCTATCATCGGCGCTGAATTATATGTTGCCCCAAAGAGCCGTTTTGAAAAAAGCTATGCTCCGGGAGAAACGGCACATCATCTTATCGTTCTGGTCAAAAATATGCAGGGTTACAAAAACCTGATGAAGCTGACCAGCGCAGGCTTTTTAGAAGGTTTTTATTACCGACCTAGAGTGGACAAAGAACTGCTCAAAGAATGCAGCGAAGGGCTTATCGCGGCCAGTGCTTGCCTGCACGGTGAGATAAACAACTTTATTCTTAAAGGCAGGATAGATGAGGCCAAAACAGCCGTCCGTACCTATCAGACGATTTTTGGCGAAGAAGATTTTTTCCTGGAGCTGATGCAAAATGGACTTCCTGACCAAAATATTGCCAATCAAACTTTAATAGAAATAAGCAAAGATTTATCCATTCCCTTGATTGCTACCAATGACTGCCACTATTTAAATCGTGATCATGCCGAGGCTCATGATGTTTTGCTCTGTATCCAGACGGGTAAAACCATTGAAGATAAGGACCGTATGTCTCTTGGCACCGATCAGTTCTATTTCCGTTCACCTCAAGAAATGTATGAACTTTTCGGCCACATCCAGGAAGCAGTTTCTAACACGGTAGAAATCGCAAAAAAGTGCAATTTATCTCTTGAACTAAATAAATTTTACCTGCCGAAATTTGAAGTAAAAAATCCGGATGAGACTTTAGATAATTATTTGGAGCGCAAGGCAAGGGAAGGACTGGAAAAACGTTACCCGGAAATTTTAAAAGATCAAGAAGGGAATGAAGAAGAAATTAAGGCAAAATACGAAAAGCGTCTGACTGAAGAATTGGATATGATCAAGGCCATGGGATTTGCCGGTTATTTTTTGATTGTTTCCGACTTCGTTAAACATGCTAAGCATAATGATATTCCCGTGGGACCTGGTCGCGGTTCGGCGGCAGGTAGTTTGGTTGCTTATGCCACAAGAATAACCAATATCGATCCCATTCGTTACGGCCTTTTTTTCGAAAGATTCTTAAATCCCGACCGTATCACCATGCCGGACATAGATATTGATTTCTGCCAAGAGGGTAGGGATGAAGTTATACGTTATGTCACAGAAAAATATGGTAAAGATAAAGTATCTCAAATTATCACATTTGGAAAAATGCAAGCCAAGCAGGTGATACGTGATGTTGGAAGGGCACTTAATATTCCTTACAGTGAAGTTGACAGAATCGCCAAACTGGTTCCTAATGTTCCCAATATTACCCTTGAAGCGGCATTGAAAGCAGAACCCCGTCTACAAAACGAAGCTAAAAAAGATCCTAAGATAGAAAAACTTTTGGCATTTTCCCGTATACTTGAAGGTCTTAACCGCCATGCCTCGACACATGCTGCAGGTGTCGTCATTTCCGATGTTCCTTTAGTGGAAAGAGTGCCTCTTTGCGTACCCAAAGATGAAATTGTTTCTCAATATTCCATGAACGATATTCAAACTATAGGATTGACCAAATTTGATTTTTTGGGGCTTAAAACTCTTACCGTCATTAAAAACGCCATTAAATTTATCAGGCAATCTTATAATATTACTTTGGATATCGATGACATACCGCTGGATGATAAACAAACATATGAGCTACTTATGAGAGGTGAAACAGACGGGGTTTTTCAGTTGGAAAGTGATGGAATGAAAGAGATCATGATCAATATGAAGCCTGATCATATTGAGGATGTCATTGCTCTTATTGCCTTATACCGTCCTGGACCAATGAAAATGGTTCCGGAATTTATTGCTCGAAAACAAGGAAAAACAAAAATAACTTACGAGCTGCCCGAACTGGAAGGCATTCTCAAGGAAACTTATGGCATCATTCTCTATCAGGAACAGGTTATGCAAATTGCCAGTGTTATCGGTAATTACACCATGGCCGAAGCTGATACTTTGCGTAAAATGATGAGCAAAAAAAAACCTGAAGACATGGAAAAGGAAAAACCAAAATTTGTAGAAGGTGCGAAAAAGCAGAAAATCAATGAGAATAAAGCTAGAAAAATATGGGAACAGATGGAAACTTTCGCGGAGTACGGTTTCAACAAATCTCATAGCACCGCTTATGCAATGATTTCCTATCAAACGGCGTACTTAAAAGCTCATTATCCGGTCGCTTTCATGGCGGCATTGCTTACCAGTGAAAAAGATAACCGTGACAAAATCATCAAGCACATGTCTACCTGCAAAGATATGGGCATAAGTATCATGCCGCCGGACATCAATGAATCGGAAAAAGATTTCAGCATTTCCGGTGAAAATATTCGTTTTGGTTTGGGGGCAGTAAAAAACGTGGGGGATACAGCTATTAACTCCATAATTGAAGCCAGAAAAAAAGGCAAATTTACTTCTTTCATGGATTTCCTGACCCGTATAGACCTGCGTAGAACAAACAAAAGAGTGCTGGAAAGCTTAATAAAATGTGGCGCCTTCGATTCTCTCGGCCATAAAAGACGCCAGCTTATGCATTATTTCGAAGAAATGATTGAAGAAGCGCAACGCCAGCAGAGAGAATTACAAAGCGCTCAAGCCAGTTTTTTCGAACAATTTGACGCAGCAAACAGCCCTAATAATGCCGGTTCTGTATATGAAATTCCCGATCTTCCCGAATGGGAGCAAAAGGAACTTCTATCCATGGAAAAGGAAGCTTTGGGATTTTACATTACCAATCACCCGTTGCTTCGCTATGCTGATCATTTAGGTCTTGTTACCAACGCCAATTCCGGAAATTTAAGCACTAAAAAAGACAAAGATTCGGTCACCATTGCCGGTGTAGTCAGCTCTTTTTCCGAAAGACAAACCAAAAAAAAAGAAATCATGTGCAATATAATATTGGAGGACTTACAAGGCTCGGCAAATGTTATTTTCTGGGCAGATACATACAGTAAATACTACGCTATTTTGCACGAAGACGAACCGTTGGTTATTTCGGGAATCATCGATATGGGTGATGAATCAGTAAAGATTATTGCTCAAGAGGTTACTCCTCTACATAAAGCACTGGAAAAGCCGTATAAATATGTACGCTTTATAATCGATGCCAATAAGATCTTGCCCGAAACAATCAAGTCTCTTAAAGACATCATCAAAAAATACCGGGGTCATTATGAAAGTTACATGCATATTATCAACGGAAAAAGTGAAACAATTATTTATTTAGGTGATGATTGCCGTTTGGATATTAACGAAAATTTGCGAAAAGAAACAGACAGAATATTAGGGGAGGGCGCCACAATTTATTCATAATACAAATTCTACGGTAATTCTCGATGATTTTTCCATTTAATATAAAATATAAGGAAAGAATATATAGGAATTTAATTTCTAAAGAAAATTTGGAATCATATAATATCGTCGTTGGAGAAAGCGACCTTTTTATCAGCAGCGATGTAAATCTGGCTGCAGAAATCAAAGAATCATTAATCAAGCACCGCTTCCACCTTGAAAGTTATATTAAGAAGAATCCCCATTTTCTTAAATCAATGTTGCCCCTTCCACATGATAAGCTGGCACCGGCCATCGTGCGGGATATGTTGGAAAAAGGGTCTTTATGTGGTGTTGGACCGATGGCTTCTGTGGCCGGGGCAATTGCTCAATTTGTCGGTAAAGATGTTATGGCTTCTGCGCAGACGATAATTATTGAAAATGGCGGAGATATCTTTTTAAAAACAAACAATAAACTGATCGTATCGGTTTTTGCTGGAAAATCACCTTTAAGTTATAAGGTTAAGTTTGCGATTAATCCCGAAAGAACCCCTCTGGGTATCTGTACATCATCAGCAACAGTCGGTCCGTCAGTAAGTTTCGGAAAAGCAGACGCCGTATGCGTTATCTCTCCTTCAGCAACACTTGCTGATGCCGCCGCTTCCGCGATAGGCAATAAAGTAAAAAATAAAAATGACATTAAAAAAGCGCTCGCTTACGGAATGAAAATAAAGGGCGTTGAGGGAATCATTATTATCATAGGCAGTGATATAGGCGCGATCGGCGATATAACCCTCATATAAAATATTCAAATCCTGGCAATTAATATTTGATTTTGACAAATATTTTTATAAAGGAGATAATATTTACCAGCTCATCAAACTTGCTGATGAAGCCATGTATTGCATCAAAAACGCCGGTAAAAATGGATTTGGTTTCGCAAATATGGCAATAAAGTGAATGAAATAAAGAAATAGTTAGCTATGGAATATGAATTACAAAGTGGCAAATTCTGCCAAGTAGGATAGGGTATGCAGCAGAAAATAGGAAAACGATAGGACAATGGCCATTCAATTCGAACCAAAAATAGCTGAGCTCCGGTTAGCATATGATCGCGCAAAAAATGATCGCCCACACAGATGCTTTATAGAGTATCCTCACTTGATTAAGTGGACGGAATTGGACCTCTCTGAATGGCTGGCAGACTTGAAAGATAAGTGCGTATCAGGATTTCAGCCACACTCAAGCAGACTTTGCTGGCTGCCAAAAGCAAATTCGCTTCTACGACCCGGAAATATTCTTCATTTCAAAGATGAAGTAGTCTACAATTTATTATTGGGAAGATTGTACGATTCCATTTGGAAATCACTTAAGAGTTTCCAGAAGGAGCCTGATGCTGCGTATGTGCTCGCCGATGAACGAAAGGTTGCTTGGTTTCAGAGCAATTTTATTTCTTGGCAAGAATTCCGAACCAAATCCTTGGAGTATTTACAACAAGGCGAGACTAATTTCGTTGTCGTAGCAGATATCACTGGTTTCTATGAGAATATAGACACTGACAAGTTGCTATCTGACTTAAGACGGATAGTGGGTGGATCAAATCCAGAGATCGACTTACTGAGGGTTTGTCTTCGAAAATGGTCTGCCAGAGGTGAAAAAGGAATACCACAAGGATATTCAGCTAGTGATCTCCTAGCAAAAGTCTACGCAAACCCAATCGATATCGCACTAAAGAACGATGGTTACCGGCATTTACGTTATGTTGATGATATTCGTATCTTTTGCAGAAGCAGAATAGAAGCAAAGCGTGCCATTCTCAGTTTATCTCAGCATATCCATAAAAAAGGGCTCAATCTCCAATCGGCAAAGACCAAGATACTCTCGGCTGCCGATGCCTTTACGGAATTTGATGACGTCAAACCGATAGTGGAAGGCATTCAGAAAGAATTAATGGCTGAAATACAAAAGGAGATAAGCGAAGAAAATCCATATCCAGATTCCCAATACGTAGAACGTCTTCTAAGAAGGTATAAGGAGCTGCCATCAGCAGCTTTAGAAAGGACTTTTGAGGAGTATTTTGCGGCGTCAAATCCGGCACCTTTCAATAAAACACTTTTCCATTATCTTCTAAATCGGATAGGCAAGGCAAAATCACGCGTGGCGGTAAACTACTGTCTCGATGCTTTGCGTGAACGTGCAGAGGAAACCGCATATATTTTAAAATACTTTTCCGAAATTGCCCCCTTAAAAGCAGACATAAAATCGATCGTTGATTATCTAATCTCGCCAAACGCTATTTACGACTACCAATGTTATCAATTAATTAAATGGTTATTCGAAGAAAAACTAAAAGATAAGTTAGTAATTATGTATTGTAGGACGATGCTGAAAGATTTAGGACGCGATTTATGGTTACGAAGTTGGGGTATAGCTTACTTAGGCAAATATGGTGATATCGCTGATCTGACATCTATAGAATCCATGTATGCAGAATGCTCAAGCGATTTCGAAAAAGCAGATTGTGTTATGGCACTATCACAGATGGAATCTGGAAGGCGTAATTGTTTTTATTCGTCAGTAAAGGGAGATGGGATATTGGTAGACAGAGCCATTAAGATAGTAAAAGGAAGCAAGAAATAAGTTACGACACATATGCCATGTTTACATAACATATCTTATAGGACGTAACAACTTTGAGCTTTTGGCCTTTAGTTTCGTCTATTTTAATACTGATTTGACCTTTTACAGGAATCAGGCTGCGGCTTTTTTTAAATACCTTCTTCTGCTAATTGCCTGATCAATTTGGCCTGACGATCGGAAAGTTTTTTCGGAACTTCGATTGTTATTTTTACGTATTGATCACCCTTGGATGAGCCTTTAAAATTCGGGACGCCGTAACCCTTCATTCTTATCTTTGTATTATTTTGTGTACCCGGACTTATTTTGATCCTTTTCGTGGAGCCATCGATAATTGGTACATCAATAGTCGTGCCCAACACAGCCTGGCTAAATTTAATTGTTTTTTCTATATACAGATCATTGCCATCGCGAGTAAATATCGGGTGGGGCAATACATTGATATTTAAGTATAAATCGCCGTTAGGACCACCATTGTAACCAGAAAGGCCCTTGCCAGGCAGTCTAAGTTTTTTACCAGTACTGATTCCAGGAGGAATTTTTACATTAATATCTTCGACACGATTTTCAATTTGGAAAGATATTTTTTTCTCTGCCCCTAATACAGATTCTTCTAATGATATCGATAGTTTATATTCGGCATCCTGGCCTTTTTGTGGCATATTGGCATTATATTGACGGCTTTTGCCCATTGAACCAAAAAGACCCGAAAACGGATCCTCATTGTAAGCAGCATGTCCTCCTCTGCTGCTTGTCCGGAAAACCCGTGTTCCCCTTATTCCGCCGAAACCAAAACTACGCAGTATCTCATCTAAATCGAATCCTCGGAAAATATCTTCCTGAGAATATTGCTGGCGGAATTGGTCGGCAGAGCCGAAATGGTCATATTGTTGGCGCTTTTCTGGATCGCTTAAAACGGCATATGCTTCACTGATTTTTTTGAACTTTTCCTCTGCCGCTTTATTATTGGGATTTTTATCGGGGTGCCATTTCAGGGCCAGTTTACGATAAGCTTTTTTAATGTCGTCCAAAGAAGCTTTCTTATCAATCCCCAATATTTGATAATAATCCTCAGCCATAGCTTTACTTACTCGTATAAATAGAATAGTTTGATTTTGTGAATAATAATAATTTAGGCATAAAATCCCATTTGAAAAGCAGTTAAATTCATTTTTATCAATTTTTCCGGAAATGACTTAGCAATCACGTGATTCCAGATTTTTTGATCAACTTCCACTAGTCTGCTTAACGCGCCCAAAAGAACGATATTCGCCGTTTTAGAATTGCCGGCTTTTCTGGCTAAGTCAGAGGCGTCAACTTCCCGCACCAAGCCGAATTTCTTCTTTAAATTCTTAATAATATTATGTGGATACGAGCAAGAACCTAAGTTTACCTCTGGAGGGTAAACTTTATCACTGTTCACGATGATTGATGAATCTTTACGCAAATACGGCAAGTAACGCAGTGATTCCATTTTCTCAAATGAAATGAAAATATCAATATTTCCAAGCTTTTCAAGTGGCGAATAAACCTTGCTGCCATAGCGGACATGACTGGTTACACAGCCGCCGCGCTGCGCCATGCCGTGCACCTCGCTTTTTTTAACGTCAAATCCCGATTCCATCAGGACCGCGCACATAATATCGCTGGCTTTGAGGATTCCCTGACCCCCTACTCCAGCCAATAAAACACTTTTTACTTTATCATTTTTTAACATAGTGACCCAATATTATTATGATATTGCCTCAAACTTACAAACCTGCTCGCACACACCGCAGCCGGTGCATAATCCTTCATCAATAACGGATATTCCCTGCTGCTTGGAGCCTTCTTTTGGCTCGATTCTTTTCCAGGAGATAGCGGGACAGCCCAATCCCAGACAAACTTTGCAGCCGGTGCATTTTTCCGCGTCAATCTTCACAGGCTTTTCCGTGGCGTAATTTTTTCTTTTGAAAAGCACGCAGCTGCGCTGAGAGATGATTACCGACGGACCGTCTTTTTCCAATTCCTCTTTAATCGCTTCTCTGGTTTCTTTTAAATTGTAAGGATCAATAACTTTTATATTTTCAATACCTAAAGACGAAACTAAAAGCTTTAGATCAAGCTGTTTTGTCTCTTTTCCCTGTAAAGTATAACCAGTTGCGGGATGTTCCTGCATGCCGGTCATCGCCGTGGTGCTGTTATCACAGATGATAATCAGCGCGTCACTTTTGTTGTAAGCCATATTCAAAAGCGGCGTTATGCCGGAATGAACAAAAGTGGAATCACCGATTACGCCTACCACCTTGCCCTTTCCTTTCTCTTTAAGCGCTTTGCTCATGCCATGCGCCATGCCGATGCTGGCGCCCATGCAGATACAGGAATGCAAACCCTGTAAAGGTTTCATGTAAGATAGCGTGTAACAGCCGATATCACCCGCGACGAAAACTTTCTGCTTGCCCAAAACATAAAATAAGCCGCGGTGCGGGCAGCCGGGACAAAGATTAGGCGGGCGGGACGGTATTTTTTGCGCGGGAAATTTGTCGCCTTTGAGGTTTTTTTTAATCGCGCTTTCGATAATGCCCGGGTCAAATTCGTTTGTATAGGGAAAAATTTCCTTACCAATAACATCAATACCCATCGCTTTGATTTGCTCTTCCAGGTAAGGATCAAGTTCTTCCACCACATAAATCTTTTTCACTTTTTTAGCGAAATTCTTAATTAGTTTTTCCGGTAGAGGATAAACCATTCCCAGCTTTAAGTAGGAAAAATCAGGAAAAACTTCCTTGGCGTAGTTATATGGCATACCTGCCGTAATAATACCAAAACGCCGGTCGTTTATTTCCATTTTATTTTCGCGGAAAATTTCCGCGTATTGTTTTATTTTTTCGAGGCGTTTTTCCACTTCCACCCGCCGCAGACGAGCCAAAGCCGGGACCATCACATATTTTTCCGGATTAAAAGTTATGGCTGTTTTGTCCTGATAAGCAACTGGCTTGCCAAGCTTAACGATGGATTTGGAATGAGAAACTCTTGTAGTGGAACGTAGAAACACAGGAGTGTCGAACTTTTTGCTCAAGGCGAAAGCGAGTTTGGCGAATTCTTTTGCCTCCTGCGCGTCCGCCGGCTCCAGCATGGGAATTTTGGCAAACTTGGCGTAATTGCGGTTGTCCTGTTCGTTTTGAGAACTGTGCGAAGAAGGATCATCAGCGCTGACGATAACCAAAGCGCTGTTTGTTCCCGTGTAACTGACGGTAAATATGGGATCAGCCGCCACATTAACGCCGACATGCTTCATCACCACCAATGCTTTTTCTCCGGCCAGCGCCGCGCCGATGGCGACTTCCACGGCTACTTTTTCATTAGGCGACCATTCGGCGTAAACTCCTTCGTATTTGGAAAACTCTTCCATGATTTCCGTGCTGGGAGTTCCAGGATAGCCGGCGGCAAATCTCACGCCCGCTTCGTAAACGCCGCGGGCAATGGCTTCATTTCCCGACATCAAAACTTTCAAATATTGTTCTCCTCAATCAGCTCAGTGATGAAATTTTACGCTTGATGAAAAGTTCCATGCCCGGATCGTTGTTTTTTTCCAGGGCGATTTTGTAATTTTCCAACGCTTTTTCTTTATCGTTTAAGAGTTCATAAATTCTGGCGATATTTCGATATCCCATCGATTCAAACCCGATATTTTTTGTTTTTTGAGCCTTTTCAAAATAATCCAGTGCGGTTTTAAAATCTTTTCTTGCTTCGTAACAATAACCTAAAGATGTCAGCGCCAGAAATTTAACACCCGCCTCATCTGATTTAACCAAAGAGACAAACTTTTTGTAACTTTCAATAGCGTTATCAAGTTCGCCTTTTTTATAATAAATATTGCCCAGATGATAATGCGCCATGCGCGCACTCCAACTGTAGGGATAGCTTTCAATTAATTCCCGGAAAGTTTTCAACGTTTTATCCGATACAGATGGGTCATCCATGTTTTTGAGCATATTGTTCTGCGCTTTGGTGTATATCTGCATGGCTTTTGTTTGGTAATTGTCCCAATAAAAATAAATGCCGACAGTAATAATCCCTGCCGTTATCCCTGCTGTAGCAAACACGTAAAAACGCACTCTATTCTTTTTTATATAATGGACAATTTTGGTAGTAGTTGTTTGCAAAATGTCCGGTTCTTTGAGCTCTTTCTTCGATAGTTTAGTCATATGACTCTCCTTTGTTTTTATATTCGGTTAGCGGTTTAAGAATTTGAGACGGAATTCTTATTATTTTTCCGCCTGAGTTCACGCAAGCATGAACGGTGTACCCTTCAACAAGCAAATTTTGTTTTTTTTCATCCCAGATGCGCGAAATGAATTTTAAACTTGCTCTTTTTATGTAATCTATACTTGTTTCCACAATGAGCAAATCATCGTACTTTGCCGGCAACAGATAATGACAATTTGCCCTAGTCAGGGGGAGACTTATGCCTTGTTTTTCTATTTCCGCATAAGCGATACCCAACTTGCGCATAAGTTCGTTGCGTCCCACTTCAAACCATTTTATATAGTTCGTGTGATAAACAATCCCCATCGCATCCGTATCGGCGTATATTACACGAATCGTCGTTAAATTATCCGCTAACAAAAGATTTCCAATCCTGAATGAATTTTTCCATCAGCAAATGGCCGGGAGATATTAAAATACCCGTTTTTTTCGCGTTTTCCTCATTAAAATCAAGACCCGCCGCCCTATTTTCTTCTTTCAATGATGAAAGAACAGCAAAAGGACTGGGATCGCTGACATGAGTTTTAACATCGAGCGGAGTCGGATGATCACTTAAAACAATTATTCTGTAATCACCGAAAGCTCCGATATTATTTAAAATCGGTCCGACTATTTTTTCATCAAAAAACTCGATAGCCTTGATTTTACCTTCGGCGTTTCCTTCATGTCCCATTTCATCCGGCGCTTCCAAATGCAGAAAAACAAAATCCATAAATTTTAAAGCTTCCAAAGCCATTTTTGCCTTGCCCTCGTAATTTGTGTCAATATAACCGGTTGCACCTTCTACACTGAGAACTTTCAGCCCGGCCAAAGAACCGATGCCTTTGAGCAAGTCCACCGCGGAAATCATTCCTCCCTGCAGTTCATATTTCTGGGTAAGAGGCACAATCTGCGGCCTTTTCCCCTGTCCCCATAACCAGATGGAGTTAGCTTTTTTCCCCCCTGCCCTCTCTCGGGCGATATTCACTGGATGATTGAACAAAATATCCGCCGCCATTTTCATCAAATCATTTACATCCGCGGCGCCATCGCCTTGAGGTAAATATTCTGCAATCTTTTTACCAGTAATATCGTGTGGTGGAGTTGTATGGGGCAAAAAAGAGGCGTTGCGCCAAATCATTAAATGTCTATAGCCCACACCTGGATAAAACTGATATTTATCAGAGCTCAATGCGTTGTTGATATCCGATATAATTTCTTTGGCTTCTTGACTGGAAATATGCCCGGCAGTAAAATCCTCCATAAAGGCATCCACTGTGTCTTTTTGTCCGATGGTAACCAAATTACAGCGATAAGCCACGTCATTCGGCCCCAAGTTTATGCCCATACTTGCTGCTTCCAGCGGCCCGCGACCGGTGTAATTTTCCGCGGGGTTATAGCCGAGCACGCTTAAAGTGGCCACATCGCTCCCCGGATTCATTCCTTGGGGAATAGTATCTACCAACCCCAGAGTTCCTTCCACAGCGATTTGATCCAGGTAAGGAGTAAAAGCGCACTGCAGAGGGGTTTTCCCTCCGAGTTTCTTTGTGGGATAATCGGCCATACCGTCGCCGAGTAAAACTACATATTTCATAAAACAATTTATCGTCTAATCGAGTTCGTCTTCAATGCGTATCAGTATTGTTTTGCCCATCACTACGTCAAGCTTATCTATTTTTTTCAAAGCTTCGCGCACGTTTTTTTCTTTTGCTTTGTAAGTTGTCATCACGATCGGCACGGCGCTGTTTTCAAATCGGGCCTTTTGAATTACCGTGGCGATGCTGATATTGTTTTCACCCAAGATGCCAGAAATCTTAGAAAGAACGCCAGGCCTATCGACAGCCGAAAAACGGAAATAATACTTTGTTTCTACTTCTTCCATGGCAATAAGTTTGATGTCTTCTATTGCCGATTCGTCAATTGTACGCAGAGGAACCCTGCTAGAAATTCCTTTCAAAATATTGCGGGAAACATCGATAATATCACTGAAAACCGCACTGGCAGTAGGCATCATACCCGCTCCCTGGCCAAAAAGAAAAACCGGACCGGAAGCATTGCCGACAATGTTAAAGGCGTTATTATTCTGATTCACGTTGGACAACAAATGCGAAGAAGCAATCATAGTTGGATGAATACGCGCTTCCACTGCGCCATTCTTGAGCATGGCAATAGCCAAAAGTTTTATTTTGTATCCCAGTTCTTTGGCAAAAGCGATATCTTCTCTAGTAACTTTGGATATTCCTTCCACATAAATATCATCAAGATTTACTTTTTTCCCGTAAGCCAAAGAAAGAATTATCGCCATCTTATGAGCGGTATCAATCCCTTCTATATCAAAAGTAGGATCCGCCTCGGCAAAACCCAGTTGTTGTGCTTCCTTCAAAACAACATCAAACATTTTACCCTCGTCGGTCATTTTGGTGAGGATATAGTTGGTGGTTCCGTTAATTATGCCCACAATAGAATTAATTTTGTTGGCTACCAGGCCTTCTTTCAATGTTCTAATTATGGGTATAGTTCCCCCCACGCTGGCTTCGAATCCGATATCCACGCCTTTTTTATAAGCCGCTTGGAAAATTTCGTTACCGTGCTTGGCCAGAAGCGCCTTGTTCGCGGTTACAACATGCTTACCCTGGGCTATTGCCTCCATCAAAAAACCGCGCGCCGGTTCATAGCCGCCGATTAATTCAATGACAATGGAAATATCTTTATCGTTAATTATCTCCCGTGCATCTGTAGTAATTTGATTTTTATCAATTTTTATCGCACGGGGTGTATTGATATCAATATCAGCGATTTTCTTTAATATAATTTTAGCGCCCACCTTTTGTTCAATCAGCGTTTTATTTTGCTCCAGAAGTTTCACTACTCCTGTGCCGATATTTCCCAATCCGATTAAACCAATATTGATTTTATCCATCTTCTTTTCCCAAAAATCCGTTTTTTCACGGTAAATTAAAGAGGTTTTACGTATAACAAATTTAGAAGTTTTGTCAAATAGATATAAATAGACACGATTTATTTTTCTTCTGTCTTTGACTCTCTTTGAATGAAGTATTTGAAGAAAAATGATTTTTTATTGTGAAGCGCCATTATCGTATTTTACGGTTATTACCTGATTGATAACTCCCGCGTAAAAAACAATGATTTCTGCCGTTTTATTGCCCTCGTTTTTACCATAATGCCATTTATCCACAACTTCAATAATCGAATCGCCCGCCTTAAGATGCAGTGTTTCGTTTTTTTCAGTTATTACCGTCAGATCACCGGCAATCATTACCCCCGCGTTGATTACCGGGTGCTTGTGCATTTCTAATTTTGCCCCGGCGGGGATTTTTATCCGCAAAATCGTGATTTCCGGCTTGTCTTTTGGGTAATCAGGAAGAGCCTGCCCATCCCAGCTTACACTTGATTTTGCCAGCGTCTCAACATGGACATTTTTTAAATTACCCGCGCAGGCATTAAAAAACACGATTGATAAACAAAATAATAACGTTAAAGAATACTTTTTCAAAATACATTCTCCTTATTTAGTTTTTTATAAATTTCATCATGCAACGGTGTGGCAACACCTGATTCTTTCCCTACCTGACAAAGATAAGCGGTCAAGGCGTCAATTTCCGTTTGCTTACCCTTCTCTCTATCAATTTGCATAGATGTTTTCGAATTGTGACCAAAACTGCCTATCATTTCTATGGTTTTATCTACGGCATCTTTCGACAGATAAATTTGACGCGCCCGGGCAACGGCAACAACTTCCAACATCATATCTCTGACTTTCTTTTTCAGTGCCGGATCTTCCCAGATTTGTCCGTAAGTTTTACCGGTTGCCGTGGTAAGCGAACCAACGGGACACATCAGCAGAAATTTCAGCCACAGGGTTTTAGAAATTTTGTCTGTCAACACGGCGTTTATTTTAGCCTGTAGTAAAATGTCTAAAATATACGAGTAATTCCGTACCGATTCCGAATCATCAGTGCCGAATGTCAACCGGCAGGCACCGCTTTCCTGCCTGATAACACCGGGTTTCTCTATGTGAGAAATTATGTAAACGCTCCCACCAATTACATCCGCATCAGGCAATACACAACGCAGTCTTTCTGTGCTGTTTACGCCGTTGAGTAAAGGAATAACCACTGTTTTATTGCTGATGTTTTCTTTAAAAGAACTTGCCACTTCTTCCAGGGCGTAGCTTTTTGTGCAGAAAAAAACCAAATCAAAAACACCTGCCTCCTTTGGTTTGTCCGTAGCGAATGTTGGTTTTACAACATAATCACCTTCCCGCGTGAAAAGCCGCAAACCGTTTTTTTTGATTTCCTGCAGATGTTCACCGCGCGCGATAAAGATAATTTCATACGTGCCTGATTGACCGTATTCTCTGGCCAGCTTTCCGCCAAAATAACCTCCTACCCCGCCAATACCAATTATGCCAATGCGCATTCTAAATTATTTCACCTTTCACCTTCAGCTTTTGGCTTTATTATCCCGTTCTGGCCAAATCCAGTTTCCCCTGCCATTTCATAATCAAAGCTTCTTTTAAAACAGCATGCTCCGGTTTTTCTAGCAAAGGATCGCGGGCAGCAAGGGCAACGGCATCTTCCTTGGCTTCGTTCAAAATTCGTGCATCACGGATAATGCTGGCGACACGGAAATCCGGCAGGCCGGACTGCCTGGTACCTAAAAAATCACCCGGGCCGCGAATTAATAAATCTTCCTCAGCTAACTTAAAACCATCGGTAGTTTTTTCCATCACCTTTAATCTTTTGCGCGCGTCCGCGGAACATTTATAATCGGCAAGCAAAATACAGATCGAAGGAATATCACGCCGGCCAACTCTGCCGCGCAGTTGATGCAGTTGCGACAAACCAAATCTTTCGGCATGCTCGATAATCATCAACGAGGCGCGCGGCACGTCAATTCCCACTTCAATTACCGTAGTGGAAACAAGAATTTGTATCTTATTTTCAAGAAACTGCCTCATGACCTCGTTTTTTTCTTTTTCCTTCATCCGTCCGTGAATAAGCCCGACCTTGCAATTCGCAAAAATATCTTTTTGGAGGTGTTCCGCCATTTTCGTCGCGTCTTTAAGATCCAGCGTTTCGGATTCTTCCACGAGCGGATAAACGATAAAAGCCTGATGGCCTTTTTCTATTTCATCTTTAATGGTTAAATAGACTTTGTCTCTTCTGCTTTCACCCATAACAACTGTATGGACGGGTTTTTTCCCCGGCGGCATTTCATCGATTACGGAAACATCCAAATCACCATAAACGGTCATCGCCAATGTACGGGGAATCGGCGTGGCCGTCATAACTAAAACATCAGCATTGATGCCTTTGTTGCGCAAAGTGGCTCTCTGCATGACGCCGAAACGATGCTGCTCGTCTGTTATAACCAACCCCAGTTTGTGAAAATCGACGCCTTCCTGAATCAAAGCATGCGTGCCGATGATAATATTGGTCTGGCCGTTTTTAATTTGCTCCAGGACATCGCCCCGCGCGGCAGTTCCCATAGAGCCGGTAAGTAAAACAACCTTCAGTCCCAATTCGTCAGCCCACGATTTAATATTATCAAAATGCTGTTTGGCCAGTATTTCTGTGGGTGCCATGAGTGCCGCTTGATAATTATTTTCGCACGCCCTGATCATCGCCGCCATGGAAACAATGGTTTTGCCGCTGCCGACATCGCCCTGTAAAAGACGGTTCATGGAATTATTTGATTCCATATCGCTTAAAATTTCACCAATAACCCTTTTTTGCGCGCCGGTTAACGAAAAAGGCAAAAGTGTGTAGAACTTGTCCACCAGGTTTCCCGCGGCGTTAAAGGCAATCCCTTTTTCCAGAACCCGCCCTGATTTTTTTAAAGCCATTCCCAGCTGAAAAAAGAAAAAATCATCATAAATAAGGCGTCTGTGCGCGGTAGAGCGCGCATCAAGCAACTGCTCCACTGACTCATTATTATTGGGAAAATGCACTGCGTGCAGTGCTTCGTGGATATTAATCAAATTTCTCTTTTCGCAGATGTGCGAAGGTATGGGAGACGCTACGTAACGCGAATATTGTTCAAGCGCGCTATGCATAATCTTGCGGATATACTTCTGATGCAATCCTTCGGTTTCGGAATAAACGGGCACGATTCTCTTGAAATTTAAGAGATTATCGTTATCAATTTCATCTAAAATTTCGTAATCGGGGTGGATCATCGATTTGCCATGATAATCAGGACGGACCTCGCCGGTGAAAATAACTTTTATTCCTTTTTTAAAAATTCCTAAAAGATATGTCATTCGGCCCTTAAACCATTTTGCCGTCAGATTGGCTGTTTCATCGCTGATAACAGCTTCCAGGATTCTTCTTTTTCCATAATAACGATACTGGCAGGAGATGACATTGCCCACGGCAGTCTGAATTTTACCCACTTCTAAACGGTTGATTTTTTTGATTTCTCGCCGATCTTCATAGGTACGGGGCAGGAAAAAAAGCAAATCTTCGACCGTAGCAATTTTTTTAGTCGCAAAACGGGCGGCCATTTTCGGCCCCACCCCTTTCAGATACTGAATAGGTGTGCTTAATTTGGCCCAAGATTCACGCAAATTGGCTATACTTTGAGTTGTTTTTTCGTCGGGAACATTTTGTTGCGGACGCAGAGAATTAACTTCTGTTTTTAGCCTATCCCAAAGGGGCTTTGCTTTTCCCAAGGCATTTTTTTTTGCCTCCAGTTTTTGCTCATCGTAATCTGAAAAAATATTTAACAACTCATCAATCACGACAAAAATAGAATTGTCTGCCAGCGGCGGCAATAGACCTTTGAGTGACAGCAGCAAATTCACAAGTGTCTTGCCCATGTTTTTTATATGCGTGATGTTTTTGTAATCTTCCTGGAAGGCAAAATTTAGGGGTTGTTCAATTTTTTGCATAATCTTCTTGAATGTATCCATTTAAGTCTCCGCACATAAATGGCAAACCTAATTATTTCCAGTAAATTGCTATTTTTTGTTAACAAATATCGATTGTTTAAGCAAGGAATGATTGACTTAAATAATAATTTGCGTTAGACAATCACTAAAATTTTATTCAAAATATCAATCTCTAAGAGGAATATGAAAAAGAAAACTACATACAAATCGGCTGGGGTAGACATTGACAAAGCAAATGAATTTGTAGAACGCATCAAGCCGCTCATTAAAACAACTGCCCGTAAGGAGCTCATCGCGGGCATTGGCGGTTTCGGCGGTCTCTTTCATCTTGATTCGACAAAATTCAGAGACCCTATACTGGTTTCCTCTACTGACGGCGTAGGAACAAAAATACGCATTGCCCAGATGATGGATAAACACGACACCATAGGAATCGACCTGGTAGCTATGTCCACAAACGATGTTGTTGTTCAAGGAGCGGAACCTTTATTTTTTCTAGATTACCTAGCCACAGGAAAAATAGAACTGGAAAAAAGTGTTCAAATCATACAAGGCATCGTGGAAGGCTGTAATCTGGCCGGCTGCACTCTGTTGGGTGGTGAAACTGCGGAAATGCCGGGTTTTTATAAAGCCGGTGAATATGATTTGGCCGGTTTCTGTGTCGGTGCCGTGGACACGGATAAAATAATTGACGGTACGGCTGTCAGTATAAACGACAGAGTTATCGGTCTCGCTTCCAGTGGTCTGCACAGCAATGGTTTTTCTCTGGCGAGAAAAGTTTTGCTAAAACAGGGGAAATGCGGGTTAAAGGATAAAATTTCCGGTCTAAATAGACCAATAGGTCTCGAACTTTTGGAGCCAACACGCATTTATGTTAAATCCTTGCTCAATATTATAAAAAATTTTCATGTTAAAGGAATTGTTAATATTACCGGCGGGGGCTTTTATGATAACATTCCACGTATTATTCCTCATGCTTGCCGTTGTATAATCGATAAAAAAGCTTGGGATATTCCGCCAATATTTAAAATTATCCAGGAAATGGGCAATATCGAAGAACGGGAAATGTTCAGGGTATTCAATATGGGAATCGGCATGATGATCATTGTTCCAGAAAAAGAATGCCAGGATGTCCTGGAACAATTGAAGACACAGGCTCTGGGCGAAAAAGCTTTTATGATAGGTGTAATAGGAAAAAGAGAAGACGATCAACAACAAGTTGTTTTAATCGAAAGCTAGAGTTTCAATTATGGCTGGTTTTATCAAGTTGGGAGTATTAATTTCCGGCAACGGTTCCAATCTGCAATCAATTATTGACCATATTGGAAAAAAACTCCTGAGCGCAACAATTAAAGTTGTTATCAGCAATAATCCCCATGCCTTTGGCATTCAAAGAGCTAAAAAACACGGACTGAAAGTCGTAATCATCAACCAACATGATTTTAAATCCAAAGAAGCTTTTGATCGGGAACTTTTAAAAATACTTCAGGAAAATCAAGTCGATTTAGTTGTTTTAGCCGGTTTTATGCGCATTATTTCTTCTGTATTGCTTGCGGCTTTTTCTCAGAAAATCATCAATATTCATCCGGCACTTCTTCCGTCTTTTCCCGGATTGCACGGTCAAAAACAGGCCATAGATTATGGCGTAAAATTTACTGGATGCACAGTGCACTTTGTAAACGAAGGAGTGGATACAGGACCCATTATTATCCAAGGGATCGTTCCTGTTTACGACGATGACACGGAAGACACACTCTCTCGGAGAATTCTGAAAGAGGAACACAGGATATATCCTCAGGCTATTCAACTTCTTGCCGAGGGAAAACTTCACCTAGAGGGCAGGAAAGTACGAATAAACTCTATAAAGAAAAAAAATATAAAGCCAATACATAATCCTCCATTGCAAGGCTTTTAATCTTTGAACAAATCCGCACTGGCGTTTTATTATTATGCACGATTTAATGGTACTAGGTGACGATATATCTTCTTATGTAGCCGCTGCTGTAGGCATCAAAGTGGGTTTGAAAACTATTCATATCACCGATAACAGCCTTAAATCTCTATCTCGCAACGATATTTTTTTTATCGCCGGGACTACACCAATTACCGGATTTGGGGATGGTGAAATAGCTAATTACCTTTTAAAAGAGTTAAACATCGAGCTTGAAGATATTTTAAGCCCCTTAAAATTGGCTTATCAGGTAATATTACCTGAGCATCGTGTTGATTTTTTTTCAAGCAGAAAAGATATGCTCAATGATCTCGTTCGTGAATTCCCGCAAAAGAAAAAAGAAATACTTTCTTTTTACAATGAAACAGAAAAAACATCTCAATTTTTCAAAAACTGGTTTAATGATTATCCTTTTTTTCAGGTTAATAACTTTAAGCAATATTTTAATTATGTTGGCTTAATAATCAATTTAATTAAATTTAAATCAAAAAATAACAAATTTAGGCGCATTCTTTTCACAGAACCTTCCTTAAGAAAAACTTTTGAAGCACAATTGGCGTTTTTATCGCCGAACATCGATGCCTTTCAATTATTAAGTTCGGCATATCTCCTATCGACACCTCAACGAGGAATTTATCATTCGTTCAAAATTGAAGCCGGTGTAATGGAAGCATTGCTTGATTTTTTCAAAAAAGCCGGGGGTAAATATTCTGATAATTATAAATTGTTGTCCATTAGAAAAACAAAATATATTGAGGCCGAAGTTATTGATGGTGAAGGAGTTATTTCTCGAATACCGGCAAAATCTCTTATTATCAGCAACAAGTCGAATGGAATGAATTTGTTTTATAAAAAAAGGAGAAATATCAATACAAACAGATGGCTAAAGCATATAAAAGTAACACATTATCCTTTGTTATTACACTTTGTTCTGAAAAAAGAATGTTTGCCGGAAAAAATATCTCAGTATGCTCTTGTAATAAGCAACATCGATAAAGACATTTATGATGACAATCTGATTATTTTAGGAATAAGCTCCTTAAATAGAAGTCAATTAACGCCACAGGGAAAAGTGCTTCTTACGGCAACAGTTTTTTTACCCGCCGATCATGAAAACTGGAAACGAGAAAATTTGTTGTCCGTAGCCAATTCCGTCGTAAACAAACTCGCAGATTATTTTCCTTTCTTTAATAAGGGCATAGAATTTTTTGATCCACATAAATCAATTGATTTTTCAATAAAGTATGGAAGTATAATCAATCCCAAATATAAAATAAAGAAATCATGGTTTTCTGGTTTTTCAGTACAAAACAACAGGACACCTCTTAAAAACGTTTATATTAGCGGATCTTTTCTTTTTTCAGGCCTGGGCTGTTGGGAAGGAGAAATTGTTTCCGGCATGTATGCCGTATATCACTTGCTTAAGGAAAGGAGAAAACAATGAAGTACAATTTTTCAATACAGAGTATCGGGAAAAGAAAATTTTCCTCACCTCTTAATATCTCTCGTTTTACGCATGATGAAAACAGATTGCTTTTCAAAACTCACATAGACAATTACGCAGCATTAAAAGATGATAATGGCGATCCTTTATCTGTGGAATTGGCGGGACCGCGAAGTAAAATATTTTTTAAACCAGCTGAAACAAAGGCGGTAATCGTTACCTGCGGTGGTCTCTGTCCGGGTATCAACGATGTCATCCGCTCAATTACTTTAACCTTATTCCATCGTTACGATGTTACGGAAATTTGGGGGGCCAAATATGGTCTGCGCGGCTTGAATCCCGACTGTGGGCATGAGATGATCAGGCTCACGCCTGAATTCGTGGATAATATAACGAGCATCGGCGGAAGTATTCTTTCTACATCACGCGGTCCACAGGATACAGATGTTATGGTTAGTTACCTTAAACGTTTACATGTAAATATTCTTTTTTGTATCGGCGGTGACGGAACGATGCGTGCCGCAGCTGCCCTCAAAAATAAAATAACAGAAAAAAAATTAAAAATAGCCGTTGTGGGCATACCCAAGACGATAGATAATGATTTAGACTTGATCCAGAAATCATTTGGTTTTGATACCGCTATAGAAAAAGCCGTAGAATCAATTAAGAGTGCGCACGTGGAGGCAAAAGGTTCCTTCAACGGAATTGGTCTGATCAAGATTATGGGCAGACTCTCCGGCCATATAGCCGCACATGCGGCGCTGGCACAGAATGATGTGAATTTCGTTCTCATTCCAGAGGTTCCCTTTGATTTGAAGGGAGAAAAAGGATTTTTAAAAACGTTGGAAAAACGCATGAAAGCACGCGGACATGCTGTCATTCTTGTTGCTGAAGGCGCCGGACAAGAAATAATGAAAAAAAATGACTCTCAGGTAGAGACGGATTCTTCCGGAAATATTCGCCTCTTAAACATTGGCCTTTTTTTGAAAGACTCCATACAAAACCACTTCAAAAAAATCGATATGGAAATAAATTTAAAATATATCGAGCCAAGCTATCTTATTCGCTCCATTCCGGCAAATGCTTCCGATGGTATTTATTGCAGTTCTCTGGGACAATATGCCGTGCATGCAGCGATGGCGGGAAAAACTGGCCTGCTCGTAGCTTTAATGAGAGAAGAATACGTCCATTTACCCTTAGAAGCTGCCGCTTCACGACGAAAAATTGACCCCAGAGAAAACATTTGGCAACGCGTACTGGAAACCACCGGTCAGCCCGCAATTATGAAAAATTAATCAAATAATCACTTGCAAAATCAGGCGTTTTGTTTTAGAAACTACACAGATTTAGAGGAGGATGTTTTAATGTCACGTGTTTGTGAAGTTTGCGGGAAAAAACCGGCAATTGGCAATAATGTAAGCCACGCTAATAATAAAACAAAATCTGCATGGTATCCTAATCTGCAAAAATTACGTTGTCTGGATGAAAAAAAGGGGTCGGTGAAGAGAATTAAGATTTGCAGTCGTTGTATCCGTTCAGGTAAAGTTAAAAAAGCTATCTAGGCGGCGGGAGCCAACCATACTCCCTTATCGTTTGGACACTTCGCCTCAGAAAAAAATCACTATCTTTATCTAGTAAAACACTTGCCTGCATAAATAAATCTTTCACGCCGTTGTAATTGATTTTTGTCCCGAATTTATTGGCGTACAGCTTGATGCGTCCTTCTATGGTCATGATCCGTTCCATTCTTTCCTTGGTGATATAAAAAGAAGCTCCTTCCATCACCTCTTGTATTTGTATTTCTTTGACATTATATAACCATTCCATTGTGCGTACAAATTCATACATTTTATTTTCTACCGTATAATTAATCGCCTCAGCTAGAAGTTCAATTGTTTTAGCGGCGTTTATGTGAGTCATTATGACCAAGTCATAGAGCATTTCGATAATCAAGTGAGAACGATACGCGGCTTCATTGTAAGAAATGTCTTTATGGACTTCTTTATACAACTGCAATAATGGTTTGATAAGAGATCTGCCTTTGATGTAAGAAAAACCTTGCGAATTCGGATCGAATACTTCCTGACAATCCCGACAAATATGCCCATAATGGGCCAAATCATCTAAAAGAAGATGAAACATTACATATGCTGCACCCGGATATTCAGGTGGAATTTTTAAAGTTCTATTAATACCATGCGTTTGATTTGAGTTTATATCAGGATGAATTGTAAGCAAATCCGGCACAATATTATAAACGTAAATATCCAAGTCACCGCTTTCCGTGCTCTCCTTTCCCAAATAAGTTTGCAGCAAATATGTATGAGTCAGCATCAACATTATACGACTTCCTTTTTTGGTTTTTCGATTGGTATAATGGAATAAACATTTTCTAATTCGTTCAATAGCACGCTTATATTTTCGGCTAAATCGGGCATAATCAAAATTTTGATTATTGCGGTCTGAGGGTCTATTGTTGTTACCGTGGCCATTCCCTCATAGCCTTCAATGATAAACTGAAGCGGTGCGATATGCTCTTTCTTTATTTTAAAAAATTTTTCTATCACCATTGATTTATGATTTTAATATCATTTAACCAGTGAAAGAGCAAGAATGAAACCTGATTGACTCGGATACTTAAAAGCTGTATGATGTGAACAATCAATCATGGGTCGATATAAACTATACTAACTGAATATTATTCTTGGTTATTACTTTTTTTGTCTAAGAACCGCCCAATGAAAGTTGATCTATAATGAGCACATCAAGACAATTACCGACAACGCAATGGAAATTAAAAAATAGCGTTAATAAAAAAATAGAATATTCTTTAAATAAAGAATTCGGTGTTTCTGCAATTATATCACAAGTGCTAGCCAACAGGAATTTGACCGATTTAGACAGTGCTCGCCGCTACTTGTATCCTTCTCTTAATGAGTTGCACAGTCCTTTCTTAATGAAGGACATGAAAAAAGGTGTTATGCGCCTTTTGCGGGCAATCTATAATAAGGAGAAAATTGTTATTTACGGAGATTATGATGCCGACGGCATAACTTCAGTGGTAATCCTTTTTAAATTTCTTAATGAATTGCCTTCATCTGTATCATATTACATTCCCGATAGATTGGACGAAGGATACGGCTTAAAAAAACCAGTTATTGACAAATTCAAAAGAGAAAACATTTCCTTAATTATCACTGTTGACTGTGGCGTTTCTGACATTGAGCAAATCGCCCACGCTCAAATGTTGGGTATTGATACCATTGTCCTAGATCACCATGAAATATCCGCTTCCCTTCCCTGCGCGGCTGCTACGATAAATCCAAATCGAAGCGATTGTAATTTTCCCTTTAAAGACCTTGCCGGTGTGGGTATCGCTTACAATTTCCTCATCGCTTTACGTGGTGCATTGCGCAAAGAAGGATTTTGGGAAAACGAAAATTATCCGAATTTAAAAGAATATCTCGATATCGTTGCTCTCGGGACAATAGGTGATATCGCGCCACTTATTGACGAGAACAGAATTTTTACCAAAATCGGCCTGGAACTGCTCACCGAGGGAAAAAGACCGGGAATCAAAGCGCTAAAAGAAGTCAGTGGCATTGACGGGCAAATAATCGATTCATATAAAGCATCATTTTGTTTGATTCCTCGAATTAATGCCGCAGGGCGCATTGCTTCCGCCTTAGATGCTGTACAATTGCTACTGACGGATAATATCGACGAAGCACGCACTCTGGCGGCGAAGTTAGACGAATATAACCGCAGGCGTCAGTCACTGGAAAAAAACATTCTTAATGAAATTATTGAAAAAATAGGGCAGGCACACGACTGGAAAAAGTTAAATGCCCTCGTTTTTGCATCCGAAAATTGGCATCCTGGTGTTGTTGGTATAGTCGCTTCCCGCCTTGTTGATCTTTTCAATCGCCCTGCTTTCGTAATCAGCCTGAATAATGGTATAGGAAAAGGTTCGGGAAGAAGCATTTCTGAATTCAATATTCACCAGGGGCTGAAACAATGCGCTTCTCTTTTGCTTTCTTACGGCGGCCATTATCGAGCTGCAGGAATTTCCATAAAGGAAGACAACATCGATGAATTTTCCGACCTTTTAAATGAAATAATTAGAAATAGCGTTGATTCTCAAAGTATTATTTCCCAAACAATGATTGATGCGGAATGCCAGTTGTCCGATATCAATCTTAAATTAATTAACGAGATGGAAATGCTCGCTCCTTTTGGGTGCAATAATCCGGAACCCATTCTCTGCGCGAGAAACATCAAAGTATCTTCTCCAACAATCGTGGGTAACAATCATTTGAAAATGAAGCTCTCCAGTAAAGGTATTGCGCACGATTCAATATGGTTCAGCATGGGAGAATTTTTACCTGCCCTTTCCGGCGCCCACCTTGATGTAGCCTTTACCCCACAGATAAATTACTGGAACGGAACATCAGATATCCAATTAAAAATGAAAGACGCAGCTATTCTTTCCTGATTTTTGGAATTATGGGAGATACGATTATTAACCGTGCCACTAAAGCAGCTTTACTCAGTGCTTTTCTTTTCCCGGGATCAGGACAGATTTTTTTAAAAAAATACAACCATGGAGTACCGTTAATAATTTTAACTGTTGCCGGAATAGGATACCTCTGCTGGTACATTGTTGATGTAGTCCTGGAAGTTTTAAAATCCGGGCCCATTACATCACCGAAATCTTTTAATTTATTCCATTTCTTACTGATTATTTTTTTTATTATTTTAATATGGCTTTATTCAATTTTCGAGGCCTACTGGCTGGGCAAAAAGGAAATGATGCGCTCCACCGCCAATGTTCGTCAATAAGAAACTTTCTCTCTTCTCTGCCAGAGTTAGAGTATGAATCAAAATTCACATCAGCTACAAAAAACTTTTGCCCCAATACAGTTTTAATCTATTTTACAGCCATCTTTTACGTCGGCGATAAGATTTAACATCTTTATATGTTTTGGCGATTCCGGATGCCGCCATGCCTAAATAAAATTCCCTGACGTCCGGGTTGTTAATTAAATCCCGTGCCATTCCCTCCATAACTATTTTACCGTTTTCCATCACATAACCATAATGCGCAACCTGAAGAGCCATACGGGCGTTCTGCTCGACTAAAACTATTGTTGTCCCGTGCTCTTCATTAATCTTTTTTATAATGCGGAATATTTCTTTTACTACAAGCGGTGCCAATCCAAGTGATGGCTCATCCAACATCAAAAGTTCTGGATGTGCCATCAATGCACGCCCAATAACCAGCATCTGCAGTTCTCCGCCGCTACAATATCCGGCCAAAGTTTTTCTTCTTGCTATAAGTGCGGGAAAGTAATGATAAACAAGTTCCAAATCTTCTTTGTAGGATTGGCCCTGCCGTGTGGCAGTACCGACACGTAAATTCTCTTCAATTGTAAGATATTTAAAAGGCTGCCGCCCTTCCAGCACTTGAATTATGCCCTGACGCGTTATAAATTCCGGTGACTGATTATGGATATTTATATTTTTGTAAAATATTGACCCGTCCGTCACTTTGCCGTTTTCTGGTTTTAGCAAACCGGAAATTGCTTTTAATGTTGTCGTTTTACCCGCTCCGTTGCTTCCTAAAAGCGAGACGATATGGCCTTTTTCTACAGTTAAAGATACACCTTTTAATATCTGTGTAACATCTGAATATACAACAGATATGTTATTTAACTGTAGTAGTATTTCGTTCACGTTTTTCTCTCCTAATAAGAAAAAGGCCAAAGCCTAAAACTCGAACGAATTATCCTCCATAATTCGGCCAGTCCACGCGGTTCAAGCAAGATGAACATGACTATCGCTAAACCGAAAACAAATTCTTTTAAAGGAGCCATATTCAATCCCCAGCTCATTATAAAATCTACATTCATCAGCATCACCGTAAAATAACGCAATAGTTCATTTAATAAAGTTATAAATGTTGCCCCTAATATAGCACCGGGAATATTTCCCATCCCACCGATAATTACCATCGCAATGAATTCCACCGAAAGTCCAAGGTTAAATGGCTCTGTTGTAATGCTCACCATGTAATAAGCCCAAAGGGCGCCGGCGAACCCTGCATAGAAAGAACTTATCCCGAAGGAAAGCAATTTATACTTAAAAATAGGAATACCCATTCCTTCGGCAGCCCGGTCGTTATCACGAATGGCAATGAAAGCCCGGCCAAATTTAGAACGCATGATATTAACCGCAAACCAAGTCGTTAGTACCAGACTGATAAAAATTAAGAAGAAAAATGCCCGATTGCCGGAAATCGTCCATTGCAAAATCTTGGGTGCAGGCAATACTATGCCCATTGTTCCCATGGTCAGACTGTCCCATTGAATCAAAACATACTCGATAATAAATTGTCCCGCCAAGGTGGCAATAGTCAAATAAAGTCCTTTAAGACGACCTGATGGCAAGCCAAAAATCATTCCCACGGCAGCCGTAATGATTCCTGCCGCCGGAAGAGCAACTAAAAATGATACTCCTAGTCTTGTTGCCAAAATTGCTGCGGCATATGCACCTACACCAAAAAAAGCGCCATGCCCCAAAGAAATTTGACCTGTGTAGCCAACGAGAATATTCAGACCAATAGCAGCAATAGCCATGATACCGATTGTATTAAGAATATACATGCTGTACGGACTGGCAAAAACAGGCACTACCACAAACAGTACTATCAAAAAAAGAAGAAGACATGACCTCCCAAAATCTGTTTCAAAGATGGATAGTTCCTCTCGGTAACTTTCGTGATAATTTCCGCAAGGATGAAACGAAAATTTTCTCATTTATACCCTCTCTATCTCTACCAGGCCAAACAGACCATATGGTTTTACTAGCAGAATAAAAACAAGAACAATATAGGGCACAACATCGCGTAATGAGGGCGACAAGTATCCGCCGGTGAAAGTTTCCAACAAACCGATAATAATGCCGCCGATAATCGCTCCGCCGATACTGTCTAGCCCTCCCAAGATCACAACCGGAAACACTTTTAACCCAATAGAACTCAGATCGTGCACATTAACACCGTTCATGATCCCAAGAACAATACCGCTCATGCTGGCTACCAGTGCAGCAATCCCCCAGGAAAGGGCGAAAACCCTACGCACATGCACTCCCAGAGACAATGCTGCTTTTTGATTGTCTGCCACAGAACGCATATAAATCCCCTGAGATGATTTTTTAAAAAACAATCCGAAAATTACCAAAAAAACAATGCTAATCACCATTGTCGCTGTATAAACTGGAGCGATATATATAGGACCGAAAGTTAAAGACAGGGATTCGCTTAAAAAAGTTGGATAAGTATGCAGATTTCCGCCCCAAATCAGCAAAATAAATCCTTTGAACATCGCGGCCAATCCCACGGTCAGCATGATAACAAAAATCAGTTTCTCGCCGATTAACGGTCGCAGGAAAAATTTTTCGATTAAAAAACCAAGCATGAAACAACCAATTAGCGTCACAAAAAATGCTACTGCTATAGGCAATTTTGCGCTTGTAACCAGCGCTAAGAAGAAAAACGCACCTAACGCTAGAAGTTCGCCGTGTGCAAAATTCAAAACACTAGATGATTTAAAAATCATCACAAAACCCATCGCCGATATGCCGTAGAGCAAGCCTACGCATATCCCATTTACCAGTAATTGAAGAAAAAAATCCATTTTCTCTCCTAAGTCACGTTAATTATATTTACAGTTGTTTCAATCTCGCCGATACGCCCGTCACGGTATTTCACTTTTCCCACAACGCAAACTTTTTTTTCGTCACTATACATCGCTTCTATAATTTTTATGTATAATCCATACACAAAGCGCCGTCGCACTTTACCCGTTCTTGTCAGTTCTTCCTCGTCCGCATCCAGAAGCTTATAGAGCAAAACAAATTTTTTTAATTTCATCACATCGGGAAGCTGATCATTAACTTTTTGCACTTCTTTAAGGATCAATTCTTCAACTGCTTTTTGTCGAGAAAGATCCATATATGTTGTGTAAGGAATCATGCGTTCCTCTGCCCAATTCCCCACATTGCCCATATCAATATTAATCATCGCCGTAATAAACGGACGCCCTTCTCCAAAAATAACCGCCTCTTTTATATACGGGCTGAATTTCAGCCGCGTTTCAATAAAATCGGGAGAAAAAGCATCTCCACTTTTATTGCGTATAATATCTTCTTTACGACCAATAATTAACAAATGACCTTCATCATCAATATAACCGGCATCACCTGTTTTCAGCCAGCCATTTTCAAACACATCTTGCGTTGCTTTATAATCGTTAAAATAACCGGAGAAGTTAGCTGGCGACTTTACCAACACTTCCTGATCTTCCGCGATTTTAACTTCCGTAAACGGTAAAGGCTTGCCTACCGTCTCCAGTTTTACCTCATTATTCGGCTGAACCTGAAAGATACCCCCCGCTTCTGTGAGACCATAGCATTGCTTCAAATTTAAGCCGATAGCACGGAAAAATAGAATCACATCTGGACTAATCGGATGCCCTCCCGTAAAAGCGCTTTGAAATTTGGAACAACCAATCCTGTCCAAAAGTGGGCGATAAACTAATACTTTCATTATTTTATGTAATATCTTTAATGATAAAGATATTTTTTGTTTTCTTGTCTCTTTATTGACAATAATTTTACCTATTCTATCCCCCCAGAAAAAAAGTTTCTTTTTAATCCATCCTGAATCGGATATTCTGACCCTAATCTCTGAGGCCAAATCCTCCCAAAAACGTGATGCCGTAATAAGCATCGAAGGGCCGATATCTCGAAAATCTTCTTTTACCGTTTCCGGCGTCTCGGGAAAATTCATCGTCATTGCTCCGAGGAGTGCTACCCCTACTCCCCACATCTGATCAACAATCCAGGCTGGCGGTGAAATGGACAACCAGTTGTCTTCTGGTTTTATATTTTCCGAAATAATCCATTGCGCGGCCATTTGCATAAAATTTCGATGCGATAGCATGGCCAACTTCGGAATGCCCGTTGTGCCGGATGTTTGAATCATAACGGCTACATCTTCAGGAGATCCCTTTTTTATTTCTTGTTCAAAAAATGATTCATTTTTCACGAGAAATTGTTCGCCTTCTTCCAAGAGCCGGGCATAACTGATCAACCAGGGATTACTTTCATATGAGGTCATTCCTGTTGGATCAATATAAACAACTTTTGATATTTGTTTAAGTTTGTCTTTTATTTCCAGCAATTTATCGACTTGTTCCTGGTCTTGAGCAACAACAATTGAAGAATTGGCCCTCAGAATAGAGGCGCACAATTCATCAGCGACAGAAGAAGTAAATAGATTCAGTGTAGATGCCCCAAGAGAATGAGTGGCGATTTCACAAAAAAGCCACTCCGCGTGATTTTCAACGATAAGACATACTACTTGGCCGCGGCGCAGATTCAACGCTGCAAATCCACCGGCTGTTTTTTGCACATAACAGTAATAATCAGACCAACTGTATCTCCGCCAGATGCCATACGCCTTTTCTCGAACGGCAGCCTTTGCCTCTCCGAATTGTACAGCATTTCGAGCAAGAACTTGCGGTATGGTCATTAAGTTATAATCTTCTAAATTCTTGGTATCAGTATCCAAATCGCTTATGCCTATAACTATTATATTATTTCGGATTCACCCAGATATGCTTTGATTACTTCCGGATTCTTAGCTATTTCTTCCGCTCCACCCTCGCCTATTTTTTGACCAAAATTCAATACCATTATACGTTGGGCGATGTTCATTACAATGGACATATCATGTTCAACCAGAATCATGGTCAAGCCCCATCTCTGATTTAATTCCAGAAGAAAACGCACCATGTCTTCCTTCTCTTCCAAATTCATTCCGGCGAATGGTTCATCTAAAATCAAAAGCTTTGGTTCCAGCGCCAACGCTCGGCCCAGTTCTACACGCTTCATCATGCCGTAAGGTAATGAACCTACCTCCTTTTTGCGTATGGATTGCATTTCTAGAAAATCGATGATTTCCTCCAGTATCTGCCGGTGGCGCATTTCTTCCTTTATGACGCGGGGAGAAAAAAACCACGAATGCACAAAGCTGTAATTACAGTGGAGATGGCGCGCCAAGGTCATATTGGCCAATACTGTCATCCCGGGGAAAAGTTCGATGTTCTGAAAAGTTCTGCCAATGCCGACTTTTACAAGCTGATGAGCATGAAAGTTGGTAATATCTTGGCCATTAAAAAAAATCTTGCCGCTTTGAGGGCTGTAAAATCCCGTTATGCAATTAAGCAGGCTGGTTTTGCCGGCGCCATTAGGGCCAATGACAGCCATGAGTTCACCGGTTCGCACGTTAAGATCAACATGTTTAATCGCGGCAACCCCGCCAAAGCTCAAATTTAAATTTTTAATTTCCAACTCTGCTTTTTTTATGTGTTCCGGCTTGTTGACCATTATTGATGGTCGACCGCGAAAAGCTTTCATCTTTTATAACACCTCAAGATTAACAAACCCACATATTATTTTTTCAGCAAATTAATTTTATCTTTTCCCGGTACATAAAAATTTGTCAATGGCACGTACGTTCCATCTTCTTCGACTTTAACCATACGCGCTGTAAATGACGCGCCGTGGTCTTGCGCTGTATAAGTCACATTGGGTACAAGACCGCCAAAATCTTCATTATCGAATTTTTCCATGGCCGAATTTATTGTTGCCGGAGTAATTTTCTTACTCTGCTCGTAAGCGCGGATGAATGCTCTTTCCATAATCATACCTACAACAACGCCTTCCCAATAAGAAGCATCAAAACTTTTAACTGTTTTATATCTTTTAATCAGCTCATTCATTATTTTGATGCCTTCCGATTTATCCTGTGGCAAACCGCCCGGGAACTGAATTACCAACCGGTCGCGAATCAGTCCTTTCCCCATTTTGAAAAAATCAGGATCCGTGGAAGTCCAGGTTCCTAAAAATTTTGGACTAAAATTTATTCGGTCCGCACTTTTAAAAGCAGTAATAATCGCAGAAGGCAGCATCTGCATAAAAACATACTCCGCGCCGGCTTTCTGCAATCTCAGAAGTTCCGTATTTAGATCAACGGTTTTCGGCGGAAATTCTTCAATAGCCACAATATTAATGCCTAATTGCTTCGCATATTCCTTACTCGGCTCATGAATGGAGCGGCCGTAAGCATTATTGTAGGTTAAAAGACCTACCTTTGGCGCCTCTTTTCCTTTGTGAACGGCTTTAATGTATTCCAGTACCGCATAACAATCCATTTTGTAACTTCCAAAAGGCAAGTACATGTAACCAATAGGTTTTTCCATAATCTCCCAGCTGGTAGAATAGTTTATCGTCGGTATTTTGTATCTTTGGACAATCGGCTTAGCGGCTAAACCTTCTCCAGCTCCCCAAGTGGCAATCATATCCACTTTATCCTGCAATACAAATTTCTGTACTGCCGCCACTGCTTCAGGCACCTTGTAAGCAGTATCGACGGTAATCATTTCTATTTTTTGACCGAATACCCCCCCCTTGACTTCATTCACATAACGAAAATAATCGCGTTGTCCTTTTTCATGGAACTGTCCCCAAGTCGAAGCAGGTCCGGTTAGATTGATCGCCGCACCTACCTTTATTGATTTGGTTTGCGCGCAAACCAAACAGCTTAATAAGAAAAAAACAATTGTAATCGCAATACAAACACTCATCAACTTTCTCATTTTCCCCTCCTTAAAGAAATATTTTCAAACATAATGACAAAAAAAAACCGTGGGCTGATGTTGATCTGCCCACGGTTCATTTTCCTTCAAAAACCGGTCATGACATTATCAGGCAGACCTTTGAGCTGTTAAAAAAGCTAAAAAAGTAAAAAAAAGCTGCCTTCTTAAAAATCATCGTTTTAGCCATATACGTTTTAACCTCGCGTATGGCGCATATAGTGCAAATATTTAAAAAAAGTCAAGAAAAAAAGTAAAATGAATTGCGGTAAATGCTTTTTTTATAATTTTATAAGAAATTATTCAAACAACTGCATTTTATATATATCCATAGTTTAATTTTCTTGACACATCTTACCTGTTTCTATATATTTACCCTAAAATATTGAACTTATTATAAAAACAAGTTAGAAAACAGCGTTTTATTTATGAACCAGCGTTTTAAAGACTTAATCCTTGCAGCTATAAAGCAAAGGCTCTCTGATATTCACATCACCGGTGGTTTCCCTTTGATTTTTCGCAGAGACGGCATCATCCATTTTGACAAGAATATAAAATGGTCGCACACCGAAATAGATTCAATGGTTAAGGAAATGTTAAGTGATCGACAGCTGTTAACCTTGCGTAAAAGATGGTCTGTCGATTTTTCGCTTTCTTTCAATCAGGTACGTGCTCGAGTTAACACGTTTTATACTACACGAGGATTAAGTATGGCCATTCGTCTGCTTCCCGAAACCATACCTGATCTCAACTCTCTTAATCTTCATCCATCTCTGGCACAAATCACAAAACTGCAGTCTGGGCTTGTTTTGGTTTGCGGCAGTACCGGCTCAGGGAAATCGACCACGGTTGCGGCAATCATCGAAGAAATCAATCGTACCAGACCAGCGCATATTATAACGATTGAAGATCCCATTGAATATCGTTTTAAGCCCAAAAAATCATTTATTGAACAAAGGGAAGTCGGAATTCACGTCCCTTCTTTTAATCAGGGTCTCCTGGATGTATTGAGAGAAAACCCTGACGTTATTTTTGTGGGCGAATTAAGGGAACCTGAAACCATCCGCCTGACTCTTAATGCCGCCGAATCAGGTCATCTCGTCTTTGCCACACTACACGCTTCCGATGCAGAAGATGCAGCTTACCGCATCAACAATTGCGTTACTGGCGATAATCAGGATGTTATCAGGTACCAGTTCGCTTCCACTATCTCCTGGTTGATTGTACAACAACTTACCTATATTAAATCGGTGAATTTTCGCGTACCAGTTCTTTCTATCTTACGGGCGACACCCTCAATACAAAGCACCATCCGTGAGAACAAGCTCACGCAGTTAGAAAATATCATGCTCACTAGTAAAAATGAAGGCATGTTCACAATGCAACTATACGAAAAAGATTTTCTTGCCAGCCGCCTTTCTTCTCTTATTCATCCCCATAAAAGCTTCGGCATGGGTGCGGATTCTTCCAAGGAAAAAGACTATGTTTCTTCTCTCATTGACCCCAATGCCATACAAGATGTTGTCTATATGTCAACAATTGAGGATACAGCTAAAACCGGCGAAGCGTTAAAATTAACCGCCGCTGATGAAGAAGACCAACGCTATTTAATTTTAGAAGAGCATGATATGGAACTCAAAGACCTTCTCGCCCAGTACGACGAATCAAAAGAAGACGAAATACAAAAAAATATCCCCCCCAAAAGAAAAAGTTAACCTGCGCAGCCTTTATTTAAGGCCTCTACCCTTGCCATAATATCCTACTCTTTTTTATCTTTGGGAATAATCGGTTCCATAACTTTTACCGGTAAAGCAATGGTTCTTTTCATCAGCCCCAACAATCCTTCACCTATGGCAGAAGGTGAAAGAATTACAATAGTCGGATCGGTAATGTCTCCGGTGACTTTTAAGGGAATAGAAATAAGTGATCCTTGGAGAATATAACTCACTACGGGGATTTTGCTTACGAGAAAATCGACGGTTTTAAATGGCGCCACCAAAACTCTTAGATTTATCTGATTTGTAATAAGATCTATCTCCCCCTCCCCCACCAATTGCATTGTTGTTCCATCAACAATGGCTTCCTGAATAATCAAAACGCCCTGATTGATATCCCCTTTGATATCAATGGTATTGTATTTAAACCCTTTCGTTGTAAAATCGGGCAATTTTCCCCGTAAAAGTTCCGTAAGATTCAAAAAAGCAAATATTTTTGCCAACAGTGGAGCTCGGTAAATAACACCTTCCCTAGACTGAAACTGTGTGCTGCCACGCATAGCCCTTTTCAAATCATCTGCTTTCCCCGAAGAATTAATTTCTGCTTTAAAATCGAAATTTCCCGTGATTCGTAAATCTTTCTCAAAAAGACAATTAAGTACGGAATTCAACTCATCTCCAGAAGCAAAAGGATAAAATTTAAATTGAACACGATCTTTAAGGAAAAGAATTCTACCGGGAATATTAATTTCACAAATCCGCCCTTTTGGGAAAACAAGATGAATTCCTTCATCTGCAAACATTATCTTTGCAGTAACATCTTTTGCATTATATTTTCCCCATGATATTTGAGGGGCGCTAAGACAAACACCCCCCCTCAATGCCACTTTTTGCGTCCTTGTTTTCTTTTCTTTCGGCTGTTTATCTGATTGAAAAAATTTATTCAGTATGTCTTCTGCTTTTAGCGCATCAGATTTAACCTTTACATCAACAATCAAACCTTCCCTAGTAGCTTGGATTAAGCCTTTCGCATTAAGATTATTTTCATCCCAAACCAGCTCAACCGAATCAAGGTTTATTTGCTTGTTTTTTCCCGTCAAGACAACGTGGCCGACTTTTAATGTTTCGTTAGCTGGCAGATGCAGGACAAAATCCTTACCCTCGAGTTTTCCCTTAGCTGCTGATTGTTCATATTGATCCAAATGCAGACTGCAATAAAAATCACCTTTTATCCACCCCCGCTGAAACGATGGCCGTTCAAATAGGGCGCCCAATGTTTGTTCATTTATATTCCCCTTAAATGATAAGGTAATAAGCTTTGGTGCGTGGTATAATGAGATATCCGCATTCGAATCTTTATCAGTAATTTTTAAATTATTTACAGCAACAGTATTTGCGTCTTTGCTTAAATCGATAAAAACAGTCGGGCCATTTTTTATAAACGCCGAACCCGAAGCTAATATTTTCTCGTCTTTGTACCATAAAATATGTACATTGCTGACTTTCAAGGGAGCCCGTAATGCTTCTCCGGGTGGAAAATTGATCCTTCGAAAAATCCAATCAAGGGTATTGTTCCCGGCAACACCATCCATTTTTATTTCGGCCATACAGATTTCATTCTGTTTGCTTTCCAATTGTGCAGAACCACCGAATGTAGAATCAAAAACAGATATTTCAAAATTGTCTAAATTGATTTTATTTTCTCCGGCTCTTATTTGTCCTTGTGTTATTTTAACCAATTCAGGAACAGCTGTGGAATAGTAAACGATATCCTTAACCGATCCTTGAGCGACGATTTCCCAGTTCTGTGGTCGGTAAAGCGGCCCAGATAAGTATAGTGGCGAAAGTGTTATTCTGCCTTTGATATTATGTGCCGGAGCAAAGGGTCCATGAATGATTTTGAAAAGCGATAATTTATAAAAAATATCCTCCAACACCAAAATCGCTTTCTCCGCTTTGAGTTGCAGAGTGACCGTATCATTTAACATGATTTTTCCAAAACATTGAGAAACGGAAGACAGGCCGAATAAGGCAAATAAATCGTTAATAAAAATTGATTCTTTGTCAGCATAAAATTTACCAACCAAGGAAATTCTGCCCCACTTCTCCATTTCTCCCTTTACTATTATCTTTAAATTTTGGTTCTCTAGCGCAACGCGAGCATTTAATTTTTTCACATCTGCTAGGTTCTGATTATCTTTCCGAACAATCAAGCTCCCGTTCTTGATCACGGTAATAAGGCCTGGCATATCAAGGCATATTTCTTTTATAACCGAGTTTACATTTTCCATAATTTCTTTTGGCGGCAATTTTTTATCCTTACCTGTCTGCGATTTGGGCGGAATATCAAACAGAATTTCCGGCTTTATCAAAATAAATTTTTTCACCTTGAAGCTCCCACGCAAAAGAGACAGAAAACGCGGGTATATTTTTAACGATTCAATCGCTATGTGATTTCTATCAGGTACTTTTACGCTTACGTTTTTTAAGACAAGGCATATCGCAGGGAACACGGTCAAATCAGCGCGTTTATATACAACATAATTCTTAAATCCTTTATTGACGCTTTCTCTGGTTTTTCTCTGAAATAAATCCGTATTTTCATAAAAAGCGGCGGTTAAAACAAGACCGGCAACAAAAATAAGAACAGTTCTTGTCGCCCAAATGAGAATGTTTTCCCAGCTTGCTTTTTTGTCCATTTTCATTTTATCTTTGTTATCGAAATTCGCTTTAAGGGTTATCAGATTAAATTCCTTTCCTTATGTCAATAGATTTTATTCATATTTAGTTTGACAATTTATCTTGAGCATACTATTCCTAATTTACAATTAATAAATCAGGGGTTGATTTATGGGCAAAAGATTGGAAAATAAAGTAGCTGTCATCACTGGTGGAACAAGCGGCATCGGCGCAGCCACAGCCGAAGTTTTTGTGGCAGAAGGAGCCAAGGTAATTATTGCGGGGCGTTCGGAAGAAAAAGGTTTGGCCATCGCCAAGCGACTTGGAGCAAACGCTGCTTTTCAAAAAACAAACGTTACCGTGGAAGAAGACATCAAGGCGCTTATTGAGCTGTCCGTGAGTATGTTTGGCCGTCTCGATTGTTTATTCAACAACGCGGGCGGCCCAAGTAAGGGCACGCTAGAAACGGTCACCGTGGAAGATTTTAATCAAGCGATTAATCTTCTCTTGGGCAGTGTCGTCTTCGGAATGAAATATGCTGCCCCCATCATGAAAAAACAAGCATCAGGATGTATCATTAATAACGCCAGTGTTGCGGCCATCCGTGCCAACCAAGGAGGATATCTTTATTCTGCCGCCAAAGCGGCGGTGACGCACATCACAAGAATTGCAGGTGTAGAACTCGGTCCCTTCGGCATCCGTGTAAATTCGATATCTCCCGGTGCCATAGCCACACCCATATTCTGGGGCGGTTCTCAAGTTTATAATACCTTGTCTCCTGAACAAAACGAACGCAAAATGGAAAAACTAAAATTGAATTTAGCAAAAGCCACTCCCCTGCCCCGTGCCGGCCTAGACAAAGATATAGCTTATGCCGCTTTATTCTTAGCCAGTGATGAAGGCAGTTTTGTTAACTGTCATGATCTGGTTGTGGATGGAGGAAGAGTCGCTTTGTTTTGTGAAGCTAATTGACATTTTTTTACAACTTTTGAATTGCGAAATAAGCAACTCGTAAGGATGTTTTTTATCGATCTTACTTCCTTCGTCGTAATTAGTCGTCCCTGAAAAAGTCTATTTTTTCTAAAATGCATAGGCGGATTTCATTTCACGGACACTTTGGCCTATGTTCAGACCAATCCATCCGAACCAATGACCCAAATATCTCCAAAACAGCCTCTGGAAAAGAGGCAAAAAGAAAGCTCTGAGGAGCTTTCTCAGGTTAAAACCACAACCGGATAGCATCGCGTTCATGCGATCGCCATCTTTCCCCTGGAGATGATTCTGTCCCAAGCGATGATCTGATTTCAGATGACCAAAGACCGGCTCAATGGCCGAACGCCGTGCAAACCATTTCCAGAGACTGACCTTCATGCTCTTTTTCTTCTTCCCGGATAAGTGGACTGCTGTGTCGGGGATATCCTTGGCCACGCCTCGGTAGCCTTTGTCACAGTAGACATGCAATGGCTGCCAGCCGGTGATCTGCTTCACCTGATGAAGCGCGTCTTTCAATGTATAGGGACTACCCCCCGGAAGTTGTGCCAGAAGTAATTAGAGTGTAGAATAAAAAACACTTTAAGGAGGCACAGATGAAGAAGCGATTTACAGAGGAGCAGATCATCGGTATTTTGCAGGAGACGGAGATAGGGGCGAAGGTAATGGACGTCTGCCGTAAGCACGGGATCAGCGATGCGACAT
>Ga0255344_1000337_pt1 | contig 76354 bp, 60 predicted proteins | sample wastewater_treat_5_FD_192414 | JGI IMG/M metagenome (GOLD analysis project Ga0255344, IMG submission 192414) | Wastewater microbial communities from Lulu Island WWTP, Vancouver, Canada - plant18 | ecosystem: Engineered > WWTP > Wastewater > Unclassified | place: Canada: Vancouver, British...
ATACAAAAATGAATGTAATGATTATGTGTTTTTTCTTCACTCCGGGGTGTAACCCGCTGTATCATTGCATCACAGCACGACAATAAAACAGGTAGTAAAATGAAAACAAACAATTCATCAAATGACGATTTCCGCGATGCCTTCCCGGTAATACGTTTCGACTACAACAAGCGTCTTCTAGATTCTAATTTAACGGCTTTGCCGCTTTTAGGCGACTGGAAGTGCCGTCAGGGCAGTAAAATTCCTAGTGCCATCTGGAGTTCATACCCAGAATTGGAACAGGCTCTATGTAATCAAAGTCCTTCAGGATGCAAGGTAAGCTTCGGCGAACTGCAAATATGGTTCGATGTGGTGCCATTCCCTGAGGCAGGATATATAGGTATGTACGGCTACCATATTGAATCTATGGTACCGGAAAGCATGCCTCAAAAGCTTCGGATGACCGCATAGCGGTTAGACTGTTGGTTGGTTTGAAGGGAACAGCCCGGCTAAATGCCGGATGTTCCTGTTTTTAAACCCTCCATGCTAACATTTATTTCTATGATTCGTATCATGTATAAAATGCTTTTTCCCTCTTAAAACTGCATTTCTGTAAGATCATTGTAAGAAGTTTTCAGTTTTTTAACAAACTCATGCTAATTGGTTTCGTTATAATATCTGTCAACCCAAACAAAGAACCAGAAACCGCAGAAAAAACAACAGAGAAGAAAAATCCTTTATTATGAGTCAGACGATGAGTAAGTCTGTATCCGGAACAGCAAAGAACACAGCAAACGGACGATACAGCAAAGTGATGTTGATTGATGACAACTCCCTAGACAATTTCATTAACAAAAAATTGTTGGAGTCGAATGGGTTCACTGACGAAACAGAAGCATTTGAATCGGCCGAAAAAGCCCTCGAAAAACTGAAAGCGTCAGCAACGGATGAGTTACCGGATGTTATCTTTTTAGATATCATGATGCCGGGGATGGATGGGTTCCAATTTCTTGAAGCCTTTGAAAACCTTCCAACATGCACTCAGCAACATTGCAGAGTAATTATGTTGTCGACATCTGAGAGCTTTAAAGATCTCAATCGCGCTAACAAAAACAGGTTTGTAAAGAAATTCTTAAACAAACCCTTGACTTCGGAAACTATTAATGCAATCCACGTTTAACAAAAAAGTCCCGCAAAATTGTGGGACTTTTTTTATCTCTTCGATTTAAAATAATCGACTATTATTTTACTGCATTCTTCTTCTAATACTCCGGTTACTATTTCTGCCGAAGGATGCAATTTGACCCCGGCTTTGATAAATCCACGTTTTTCGTCGGTGGCTCCAATAACTACTCGGGGAATTTGTGTCCAAAATGCAGCCCCAGCACACATCACACAGGGTTCTAAAGTGACATATAACGTACAATCTTTCAAGTACTTGCCTCCCAAATTATCGGCGGCAGCCGTAAAAGCCATCATTTCGGCATGAGCAGTTACATCGTTTAACTTTTCTACCAAATTATGTGCTCGGGCTATCACTTTCCCTCCTGCCACAATTACCGCTCCAATAGGAACTTCATCGGCATCGAACGCCTTCCCGGCTTCCAGCAATGCCTGCTGCATAAAATATTTATCGTCGAATATAATTTCCACATTGCAAAACTAATGCAATTCATCAAAATGAAGAGAGTTCAAATCATGTTCCATTTTTATTGCCCTACAAGGCGATTTTAGCTTTGAATACGACTTAAAAATAAATTCTTTGCCTTACATTTGCCCTTCCATGGCAAAGAAACAAACGTATACACTCGATTATCAGGAAGACTACGATTTTATTTTGCTTGGTATATTCTGCGCTTACCGCGATTATAGACTTTGCTTCGAAGTCGATAAAATCTTAGATCTTTCTCTTGAAAGATTAAAAGATGTAGAATTGAAAATGGAAAAGAAGGGTTCGTCGGGACTATTCCCCGTATTTCTGTCGAACAATGTAGATGATGAGTATTATTTTATCATTGGCAATAAAGGCAGCATCGGACATTTTATTCCTGAGTTAAAACAAATCGATTATTTTCTGAAAATCAGAAATTTCAGTCGCTATACAAAACCTGAAGAACTCATAAAAAAACTTAAAACAATTTCGATTGTTAGCAGTGTTATTGAGTTAAATCCTGAAGAAATGAAGTCGGCAGAAAACTTCTTAATCGTTGAACCGGCATAACCAAACCTAGCAGCACCCAAAACAATTTTGCTGCTAACCATATTATGAATCTTAAATACAACAAATCAAAAATTATTGCCACCCTTGGGCCTGCATGCATGGACCTTTCTGTCTTAGAACAGATGATTTTATCGGGAGTGGATGTTTGCCGAATTAATAGCTCTCACGGTGAACATGCAGTGATGGAACAAATGATTAACAATGTTCGTGAACTCAACAAAAAACTTCATACGCATGTAGCTATCCTCTTCGATCTCCAAGGACCTAAAATTCGTATCGGTGATCTTATCGGAGGAAGTTTTCCTATTAACAATGGTGAAGAATTAATTCTTACACCACACGAAGTAGAAGGTAATCGCGAACAAGTTTTTATCAAATACCCTCAGTTTCATAAAGACGTTAAAGTAGGCGACTCAGTCTTAGTTGACGACGGAAAACTTGAATTGCAAGTTACCGAAATCATGTCGGACGAAAGAGTGAAAACGAAAGTAATTCACGGAGGAATATTGTCGTCACGTAAAGGAGTAAATTTACCTAACACCGAAATTTCTCTTCCAAGTTTAACAGTGAAAGATCGCAAGGATTTAGACTTTGCTCTAGAGCATAATGTGGAGTGGATCGGATTATCATTCGTGCGTAAGCCAAAAGATGTAATCGAATTAAAAGAGATCATTAAAGCACGAAATAATAGAGCTCGCGTTATTGCTAAAATCGAAAAACCGGAAGCAGTAAAAAACATCGATGAGATCATTGAAGTTACTGATGCAATCATGGTTGCTCGCGGCGACTTAGGCGTTGAGATGGCGATGGAAAAAGTACCAGTGATTCAGAAAATCATTGTAAAGAAAGCGAATGCACTTGCTAAACCGGTAATCATAGCTACGCAGATGATGGAAAGCATGATCACTAACTATCGCCCTACTCGTGCCGAAGCCAATGATGTAGGAAATGCTGTATTCGACGGAGCAGATGCTTTGATGCTTAGCGGCGAGACATCAGTCGGTAATTTCCCTCTGGAAACAGTTCAAGCAATGCAACGAATTATCAGCGAAGTAGAACAACAAAACAGTATTTATTACCACGAAACAGCTCCGCGTAAAGATTCTCCGAACTTTATTCCCGAGTCTATTTGCTTGAACGCTTGTACAATGGCACGCCAGTCGGAAGCAACCGCGATCGTAGCTATGACGCATAGCGGAATGACAGCATTTAAAATTGCTAGTCATCGTCCAAAAGCCAATATTTATATCTTTACCGACAATAAACCATTGCTGAATACACTCAATTTATTGTGGGGAGTTCGAGGATTCTATTACGATAAATACGAGAGTACCGATAATACTATTACCGACATTAAAGAATTTTTAATTAAACGTGATTTAGTAAATCATGGCGAGTTTATTATTCACGTAGCAAGCACTCCTCTTCAAGAGAGAGCTACAGCAAACACAATTAAGTTAACACGTATCGATTAATTATATGAACATTTCTCTTTTAAAAACAATTTGCGAAATAGCCGGTGCTCCGGGACATGAAAACCGCATCCGCGAATTTGTATTGAATGAATTAAAATCACTAAACGTTGAAGTTTCTGTTGATAAGATGGGTAATGTTACAGCGTTACGCAAAGGCCGCGAGCGCAAAAAAGTGATGGCCGCTGCTCATATGGACGAAATCGGATTTATTGTTACTCACATCGACGATAAAGGATTTTTGCGTTTCAATACCCTCGGTGGATTCGATCCTAAAACATTAACGGCACAGCGTGTGATCGTTCACGGTAAAGAAGATATTATTGGTGTGATGGGATCGAAACCTGTTCATATCATGAGCCCTGAAGAGAAAAATAAAGCACCTCAAACAGGCGACTACTTTATCGATTTAGGAATGCCAAAAGATCAAGTAGAAAAAATTGTAAGCATAGGAAATCCGGTTACTCGCCAGAGAGAATTAATAGAGATGGGTAATTGCGTAAACTGCAAATCAATTGATAATCGAGTTTCTGTTTTTGTACTCTTAGAAACTCTTCGCAAATTACCTGCATCTATCCCTTATGATTTCTACGCAGTATTTACTGTGCAAGAAGAAGTGGGATTGAGAGGTGCTTCTGTTGCAGCTCATCATATTGAACCCGACTTTGCCTTCGGACTCGATACTACCGTTGCCTTCGACACACCGGGCGCTCGTCCGCATGAAATGGTTACTGAGTTAGGTAAAGGTGCTGGCATCAAAATAATGGACTCAAGCACAATTTGTGATGCTCGTATGATCGCTTATATGAAGCAAACTGCCGACAAGCATGCTATCGTTTGGCAACCGGAGATATTACCTGCTGGAGGAACCGACACTGCAGCACTTCAACGAAACGGCAAAACAGGGGCTATTGCGGGTGCTGTATCTATTCCTACCCGTCATATCCACCAGGTAATCGAAATGGCCGACAAAGGCGATATCCAGTACTGTATTGACCTCCTTTCAGTCTGTGTTTCTGAACTCGACAGCTATGATTGGGGACATTGGGGACCGGTTAACTGATAAATATTTCAAAGAAACGGCTTCCGTATTATAGTTTTTTATAAATTGGCAGTATCAAAGTGCCGGAGTCACGCCCGGCACCCCAAAACTTTTTTGCCTCTTTATGAAACTCAGAACTATCGGAATTGCAGTTATTGCAGTTTTTATTTTAATTCTAAAATTACCTCTCACCGGTAATTCTAAGAAAGCATTTCATTCACCTGAAGACATTCAGTTTTTCACGAATCACATGATTACTCCGTTAGATAGCGGACAATATTTTCATCTCCCTCAACAATGCAAAGGTTGTCATGGTTTTGACAGCTTACATCTTGCAAATGTTGATATCAACGGACATGATATTAACCTTTATGATGATTGGGAGACATCTATGATGGGGTTAGCCGGAATAGATCCACTATGGAAGGCGAAAGTTAGTCACGAAATACAAGTTAATCCAGCACATGCTAACGAGCTTCAAACACTTTGCACCTCGTGTCATGCACCACTTGGACATTACACCGCATTTTATAAGGGACAACCTTTTTATACGCTTGCCGATTTAGCTAACGACTCATTAGGCAAATCAGGAGTTTCGTGTCATAGTTGTCACGCTATTAAAGATTCTACATCATTAGGCTATTCGTTTACGGGAGAAATTCCGTACGATACAAACCGTTATATCTATGGGCCTTTCCCTGGACCAATGCCTGGACCAATGCAATTGTATGTGAGTTTAACTCCAACGTATGGTCCGCACATGAGCGATAGTAAAACTTGCTCTCCTTGTCATACACTTATATCTCATACCGTTGATTTAAGCGGAACGCCAACAGGAACTACATTCGTTGAACAAGCAGTATATCAAGAATACCTAAACTCCGAATATCCTACTTCATTGCAAACAACATGTCAGAATTGTCACATGCCAAAAATTGAAGACCCGATTAAAATCGCTAATGGATATACAGCTTTGCCAGGAAGAACGCCATTCAATTTGCATTCTTTTGCGGGTGCCAATGCTTTCATGGTTAACTTGATAAAAAACAACAAAACATCATTAGGCTCATCGGCGCCGGATGCTAATTTCGATTCAACATTGGTAGCCATCAATAATTTATTAAAAACACAAACGTTGGCAGTGAATGCAAACTTCGACAGCACAGCATCAGACACGGCGTATTTTAATGTTAGCTTATTAAACAAAGCGGGACATAAATTCCCAAGTGCTTATCCTTCAAGAAGAGCAGTATTGCAATTTGTTGCCATCAAAGCTAATGGCGATACATTATTCAGCTCAGGATTATTTGATAGTGATTACGAAGTAAAAAATATTCCTTCACCATACTCACCACATTTCAACACTATCAACCAAGAAAGTCAATCGCAGATTTATGAAATGGTGATGGGAGATGTAAATGGAAATGTTACTACTGTTTTAGAAAGAGCATTTTCTCAACTAAAAGACAATCGCATTCCTCCATTCGGATTTACTACTACACATGCCTCTTATGACACCGTGAAAATTGTTGGTAATGCACTTAGCGATCCCGACTTTAACAAAACATTATCGGTTGAAGGATCGGGAAGAGATATTGTACATTACAATATTCCGCTTAACGGATATACCGGAGCGTTAACTATTAATGCATCGGTTTATTACCAAGCAGTGCCTCCGGGCTGGCTAAATGAAATGAGAAATTATTCATCTGCCGAAATTGATACTTTTTTAAACATGTACGACAATGCTGATCGATCTCCAATTTTAGTTGGCAACGACACATTAAACAATGTAATGATTACTACCGGTATCGGCTCACCGAAAAACAATAATTCTATTGTCGTTACACCAAACCCTACTTCTGACGGAATCGTTTACATCAAAAATATTAGCAAAGGAATTAATGTAACTGTGAGTGTTTATAATGCTACGGGACAAATCGTAAATGCCGATATTGCTATACGCAATGAAAATGCTAAAATAGTTTTACCAAATAAAGAAGGAATTTATTTCATCAGTATAACTGAAGGAAAGAAAAGAACAACAAAGAAAATTGTTTATTTAAAATAGATCCAAACCATTTAAACCATACCAACTAAACCCTTTACCATGAAAAAAAACTACATTATTTTTTCTTTGGCAATGATGCTTCTCGCAGGAATAAATGCGAATAGCCAAACTGCCTTTGAAAATGCAAATGCTAGGCTAAACACTCCTGCATTTCATAGTGGCTGTACCGTGACCGTAGCCGATTACAATAATGATGGGAAAGACGATATTATTCGCCTAGATCAAGGACATGCTATCTATGTTGAAATTCAAAAAACAGGCGGGATTTACGAGACTCGTTACTTAGGCGACTTCGGTAGTGCTTCCGCTTGGGGAATGGCAGTTGCTGATGTTGACAGAAACGGATATCTTGATATCCTCGCGGGCGGATCATTCGGCTCAGTGAAAATTTTATTGTCGAATGCATCTGGTACAGGTGGAACTATTGTTTCGCTTCCTAACTCGGGATTCTTTTTACAGAATGTAACATTCGGCGATTTTGACAATGATAGCGATATCGATGTATTTTGCTGTGACGATAACGCAAAAAGTCATATTTACTTAAACAATGGGACAGCCACATTTACTGAATCAACAACAACTATAAACTTTGATGTAACTTCTACTGACGATTCAGGAAATTACGGAAGTGTTTACACCGACTTCGACAACGACGGTGATCTAGATTTATACATCGCAAAATGTCGTCAAGGAGTAACAGATACTACTGACGGACGTCGTATCAACGTAATGTTCGTTAATGACGGTAGTGGCAACTATACACAAGATGCATCTTCGTATAATTTAAATATCAAATGGCAAAGCTGGACGGCATCGTTTGGTGATATCGATAATGATGGTGACCTTGATTTATTAGTTACAAATCATGATCACGAAAGCCAGATATTAGAAAATGATGGATCAGGACATTACACAGACATTACAGCTTCAACAGGATTTAATATCACTGATATCACTCCTATCGAGAGTGTAATGGAAGATTTCGACAATGATGGTTATGTTGACTTATTAATCACAGGTAGCGATGCACGTTATTATCATAACAACGGCAACAAAACATTCACGAAAGTGACAGGATTGTTCGACGGTAACAGCATGGAATCATTTGCTATTGGCGATTTAAATCACGATGGATTTATTGATGTTTACGGTAGCTACGCTACTATTTACACGAACCCTACAAATATTAATGATGTTATTTGGATGAATAAAACAAATAACAACAACTTCATCACATTTAACTTAACAGGAACAACTAGCAATGTAGATGCAGTGGGCGCGAGAGCAACATTATACAATAGCTTAGGAACGCAAATCCGCGAAGTAAAAGCAGGTGAAAGCTATGGTACTGCGAACTCAATGATGCTTCATTTCGGATTAGGAACCACAACTACTATTGACTCAGTGGTAGTCAGATGGCCTAGCGGATTAACACAAACAATTTTGAATCCTTCAGTTAATCAATTTATTCATGTAATCGAAGGAGAATGTGTAAGTCCGGATGTGACTTTAACATTATCGGGACCTCCAGTAATTTGCACAGGACAATCGTTAACCATCACTGCACCTGCTGGCTTTGACTACTTATGGAACGATGGCACTTCTGCACAAACTTTAACCGCTTCTTCAGCAGGAGAATATGGAGTAGAAATATCTTCATTGTTGAATAACTGTGTAGGCGTTTCTAAAACAATTGCATTAATTGAAAATCCTGATGAAACACCTACGATCTCTGCTGTTGCTGAAACTGAATTTTGTGCCGGAGGATCAGTTGAATTAATGGGACCTGCGGGATTAACATCTTATTTATGGTCGGATGGCTCAACAAACCAAAATTTAATCGCTACACAAAGCGGATCATACTCATTAACTATTCAAGGAGTATGTGCACAGTTTAGCTCAACTCCTATTGATGTAATTGTACATTCTGTAATGGCACCAATGGCTGCTGATGTATATATTGCAGGACCAGGAACAGCTCAACTGACTGCAGCTGGAAATAATATCTCATGGTATGACTCAGCAGTTGGAGGAACATTATTAGGAACAGGAAGTTCATTCACTACTCCTTTCTTAAATTCATCAACTGACTTTTATGTTGAAGACAAACAAAACTTCAACGGAGGTATTTTCCCAGTTGGATATAACACTCCTGTAGGCACTGCAGTTTATAGTGGGAATACGAGCGCAGGAGAAACATACTTCGATGTGACTAATCCTTGCATATTAAAAGAAGTTACAGTTCATACTGACTTAGCAGGAACTCGTCGTATTGAATTAAGAGATGCTAATAATGTTTTACTTCAATACCAAGATGTAAATATTTTACCTGACTCTCAAGTTATCAGTTTGAACTTTGCGTTAACACCGGGAATTAACTATAGCCTATCTACAAATCAAGCAATAAATCAACAAATTCCGGCATGGGGAAATGTTTCTCCTCGATTAAAACGCAGCTCAACAGGTGTTACTTATCCTTACACATTACAAGATGCTGTTTCAATCACGGGATCTAACTTCGGAAATTCATACTATTACTATTTCTATAACTGGCAAGTAGAAAAAGTGGGATACGATTGTTTCAGCTCACGCGAGCCGGTTACTGTAACTGTTGGTACTGTAGGATTAACAGAACTAACGAATGCGGGTATCCGAATTTTTCCTAATCCGGCTCACGATGTACTTAATGTAAATATGAAAACAGGAAGTAACACTACTATTCGCTTATTTGATCTTCAAGGAAGAATAGTTCTTAATGAGCAAATTAGCAATGTAACAAATAGCCTTCCTATCAACGGATTAAATGCAGGAGTTTATCAAATTGAAGTAACTCAAGGAAACAACACTTTCCACGACAAACTATTGATTGATTAATTTATTGCATAGATTAAAAAAAGAAAGGCGACAAAATTTGTCGCCTTTCTTTTTTTAGTTAATCCCTAACCGTTAGCTCTAATTGCCTCAACAGGATCGAGCTGCGAAGCTTGAAAAGCAGGTAATAATCCCGAGATAATTCCGATAATTACTGATACACTTAGTCCTAAAACAGTGTTTGCCAAACTCAATGGCATATCTAATCCGCCAAAGCTCGCCAAATAAGAACCTATAAACACCAAGAAAAGTCCTAATCCCCCACCCACAACACAAAGAATTACCGATTCTGTTAGAAATTGAAATAATATAAAATAATTTTTCGCACCCAACGATTTCTGAATGCCGATAATAGGAGTTCTCTCGCGCACCGAAACAAACATAATATTCGCGATTCCGAAACCGCCAACAAGAATACTAAAGCTTCCAATAATCCATCCCGCTACAGTTAGCATATGAAATAAGCTGCCTAATTGATTTGATAATAATTTGGTTTCGTTTAAAGCAAACGTATCGTCCTCCGAAGGACGTAAGCGACGAATAGAACGCATATTTGCTCGCAGTTCATCTATTAGTTCACTATTCGTTACGCCTTCTCTACCTTTCACCATAATCATCGGATTAAGACGCTCGCTTCGTATATCTAAAAATTTTCTAGCGAAATTAACCGGCACCATCACTGTTTTATCTTTCGTTTTTCCCAACATACTTTCACCTTCACGAACAAATACGCCAATAACATGCACACGGCGTCCCTTCACTGTTATTTCTTTATCAATAGGATTTACTCCCGGTAAAATAGCATCGGCAATATCGGCACCAATAACAGCAACAGGAGCTCCTCCCATGGATTCATTCTCTGTGAAGTATCTCCCTTCTTCTAAATTAAAAGTGGTTAAATCTTTATAATCGTGCGATACTAAATCCACTTCCGCGTTATCGACGGAATTTGTCCCGGATTTTATAGTGGCATCATTTAAAAAAGCAACAAATGCCATCTGCTCTGCTAAGGAGTTGCGAGCCTTCAATTGCTCCATCTCTTTATAAGAAGCTACTGGACGTTGCCAATACTTCCACCAAGGAAAATCGCCGCCAAATACCCATGGCCATTTTTGAACGTAAATAACATTACTACCCAACGAATTCACACTACCCTTAATAGTGTTTTCTAAGCCATCAACAGCAGTAAAAACAGCGATGATAGCAAAGATACCAATCGTAACTCCCAGCAAGGATAAAATGGTTCGTAGTTTATTTACAACTAACGCATGCCAAGCCATTATTACGCTTTCACGAAGTAATCGCAGATATATCTTCATAACACAACAAAAGTACTCATCTAATGCAAATTAATGCCCTGATTTACAGGAATTGAGCGTGAAGCGGCGATTTTTTTGTCTGAATTTTATGGAATTCGGGCCCGGATTGCATCTATCCCTTGTTTTCTAAAAACTTCTACTATGCAAATCTCACCTCAACTTCGCCAAAAATGGCAGATGGTTGTCGGCTTATTAAACAGTGATGCCCGCCACTATCAATTACTATTTCTCTCTACTTTCTTCTTAACAGGAATGCTTTCGCTGCATTGGAATTTAATTCCGTATCAATTGTTATTCACTTTTGGAACTGCTGTCTGCACTCAATTAATTCTAATTAAAATATTAAAACTTCCAATCACCGCATTAAAAAGTGCGTTCATTTCTTCTTTTAGCCTCAGCCTATTATTTAGAAGTGATATGTGGTGGGTGGTGATGCTAGCTGCTTTCTTAACTATTGCTTCGAAAGGAATATTTAAAGTGAACGGAAAACATTTTTTTAATCCGGCTAACTTCGGAATTTGCGCAACAATTTTACTTACAAATCAAGGATGGATTTCACCCGGACAATGGGGTAGCGCAGGGTATTGGTGGTTTTTAATAGGCATGCTCGGATTTATCGTTATCACTAGTGCTCACAGAATGGAAACAGCCTTTGCATTTTTAGCAACGTACGCATTATTGTTTGGCTACAGAATATTAGTATATCAACATTGGCCGTCCGACTTTTTCTTCCATCAATTTACCAACGGAGGATTGCTCCTATTCACCTTTTTCATGATTACAGATCCCGCCTCTACTCCATCGCATAAATCAGCACGGATTGTATGGGCAATGGTAGTAGGAATTCTAGCATTTTACTTGCAAGCCTATTTATGGGTGACGGCTGCTCCAATATGGGCATTATTCTTCTTATCTCCTCTCACTCCTGCTATCGATTACTTCTTTAAAGCTGAAAAATTTGCTTGGAAACAAACTTCAGCCAATGTACTTCAAACTATCTAAGAAAACTTATAAATCATTTACTATGAAAAATTACAGAAAAATATCAACGGCCATGTTCGTTATGGCATTAACGTTAGTAAGTCTCAATGCTTACTCGTTCTGCGGATTTTATGTTTCGCAACAAAGCAAACCAATCTTCAATAAAACATCGCAAGTTATTTTAGTCAGGGATGGCGACCGAAGCGTGATAACGATGAGCAGCGACTTTAAAGGCGATGTTAAAGATTTTGCTATGGTTGTTCCGGTACCGGTAGTACTTCAGAAAAGCGACATTAAGGTTGTCAACCGACAGATGTTCGATGACTTCGATGCCTACAGCGCTCCTCGACTTGTTGAATACTACGATCCATCCCCTTGCAATCAAGTACGCGAAGATGTATATGAAAAAGTAAATGCATCTATGTCAGCAGCTAAAGAAGAAACAGAGAACGACGTAGTAAAAAAGGACTCGAAGTACAAAGTTACTGTTGAAGCTAAGTATACTGTTGGCGAATACGACATATTGATTTTATCGGCAAAAGAATCCGGCGGATTAAAACATTGGCTTACCGATAACGGATATCAAATTCCGGAAGGCGCTGAAGAAGTTCTGCAACCTTACATCCAAAGCAATATGAAATTCTTTGTGGTAAAAGTTAATATTGAAGAACAAAAAGCCAATGGAACAGAAATACTTCGACCACTTCAAATTTCATTCAACTCACCCAAATTCATGCTCCCCATTCGATTAGGTATGGCGAACGGAAAAGGATCGCAAGATTTAATAGTTTATACGATTACTAAAAATGGAAGAGTAGAAACTACGAATTACAGAACGATAAAAATGCCAACAGATCGTGAGATACCAGAGTTTGTTCAACAGTATTTCGGTAAATTTTATGTTGATCTCTATAAAAAGAACTTAGCTAAAGAAGGAAGCGATAATGTATTCATGGAATATGCATGGGATATCAGCGGACAGATGCCGGTAAAATGTGATCCTTGCGCTGGGAATCCTCCGATGCTGAACGGATTGTTTGAAGCAGGTGTAAATTGGATTACACCAACGAACTGGGGAGGATATATGGGATCAGTATTTTTCACAAGATTACATGTAACCTATAACCGAGAAGACTTTCCGCAAGATTTAGTTTTTCAAGAAACACCTGATAGAAGTAATTTCCAATGCAGATATATTATCAATCATCCTGCACAACAATATGGACAATGTCCTGATTGGAAAATGTATTACGACAAGAAAAAAGCAAGTCGCAGAAAAGAAATAAAAGAACTCTCCGCATTAACAGGATGGAATACAGAAAGGTATTGGGAATATCCTACAAAGTTCATGGGTTATGCAGCACCACTACCTCCCGATGATGAAACAGGATATGTAACACCAAAACAAAGAAAAATAATAACATCTGATTCTTCAGATATAAACCAATCAACCGTAGGATCAATAGAAGAAGAAATTAGCAATAGTAAAATTAATCAAAGTGCTTTTGCAACTACGCGAACTACAGAACATAAAAAACCTTTCGATTGGGGACTAGGATTTGGTATGGTAGCCATTGTAACTTTAGCTTCACTGGCAAGAATGCAGAAGAAAGGGTAAATCTACAATCTAATAAAAAAGGCCTCCCATAAATTATGAGAGGCCTTTCAATTCATTTAAAGCGTTTATTTCTTTTCTTCTTTCAACAAATTATCCATCGCCATCATTTGTCTCATCACTTTTTGCATTCCTTCCGGAGAACCATCTAAGAACAATACATTTCCTTTACCATACTCTGCAAAGTTTTTAATGGCTTCTGTCCACATAGAAAACATAATCATTGAAGTATCTAAGTTTGCTTGCTGCATTTCACGCGCCGCATTCTGCATACCTTTTGCTACTTCTTCTCTGAAGAGTGCAACTCCTTGTCCGCGTAGCTGCGCCGCTTCTCTCTCTGCTTGTGCTGAGATTTTAATAGCATTACCTTCCGCTTCAGCAGCTTTTGTTTTCGTGATTAATAATGCTTGTCCTTCGTTTTCGGCAGCAGCTTTTAAGTTATTCGAAGCAACTACTTTACTCATCGAATGCATTACCGCTTCATCAAAAGTGATATCATTAATTTGCAAGTCTTGTAAATGGTATCCCCATTCTTCAATCACATTGTCGATTTGCTCTTTCACATGATCTACAATCTCACGACGAAGACTCAAAACTTCTGATTGCTTTTTCATAGCAACAAAGGCACGAATATTTCCTTCAATCGTACGAATCAATGCTTGCATTAAATTTTTCTCGTCGATAAACTTGAATGCTACTTTTTTAATCGTTTCTTCTTCGTTATCTATTACAGAAAACAAAATCATCGACTTAAAATACACATTCGCTTGATCAATAGTTACTGCTTGAAATTCGAGTTCTACAGATCTGTTTTGTGTTGAGATTCTTTTAAAGATTAGTTCCACTAAAGGAATTGTAAAATTTAATCCCGGAGATAATACTCTTTTGTATTTCCCGAATACGGTAACTACGGCAATTGTTCCTTGTTGTACCGTTTTAACTCCTAAGATGATAAGAGCTAAAACAAGAAACAGAATAATTAATGTCATTTTGGGTAGGTTTTATGTTTGGTAAAATTGATGATTATAATCGCAATTTACAAGTAGACGATTTGGGGGAGGAGAAATTGTTTGAAAGTTGGAGTTTTTGGTTAGATACGAGGAGTTTGGAAGGGTGGTTATTCTTGTAGAGGCGCAGAGACGCAGAGACGCGGAGACACCGAGGGTGCAAGCGCAAAGTTTGGACGAGGTTTTCTTTTCACGCAGAGACCCAGAGGCGCGGAGATTGGTAGGGTGTTGGTTTTCACGCAAAGGCGCTGAGACGAAGAGATTGGCAGGGTGTTGGATTTCACGCAAAGACGCAGAGACGCGAAGTTTAGACGAATGATTATTTTACGGAGAGACACCGAGGGTGCAAGCGCGGAGTTTAGGCGATTATGATTTTCTTTAGGGGAGATTTCACGCAAAGGCACAGAGGCGCGGAGTTTGGACGATTATGTTTTTCTTGCGGGGAGATTTCACGTAATGGCACCGAGGGTGCAAGCGCAAAGTTTGGACGGAAGATGATTTTACGCGGAGGTGTTGAGGTGAAAATAAGTTGGATTTATTATGTGGTTAGGGTTTTGAAGAAGCAAAATTACAATGATGGTGAAGTTATTACAAGGAAGAGATGATAAGGTGCAGGGTAATATTACCGGGACAACAAAAAAGCCTTCCGAAATTATTCGAAAGGCTTTTTAATGTTTTTTTGATAATTACAACTACCAAATATTTACGCGTAAACTATCCGGTTGATACATTGCACTTCCTTCTTTAATTCCGAATGCTTTGTAGAATTCAGGAATATTAGCCATTGGTCCGTTGATACGTAAGAAGTTTGGTGCATGAACATCCGTCATTAGGCGTAATGCTAATGTTTCGTCGCGCATCTTCCCTACCCATGATAAAGCATAGCCTAAGAAGTATCGTTGATCAGGAGTTAGTCCGTTGATTTTCTTACCCGATTTATATTGTTCCGTTTTCTTGAATGCTTGATAACCTAAAACTACTCCTCCAAGATCTGCGATATTTTCTCCTTGCGTAGCTGCTCCATTTACATGTAAGCTGTCTAATACTTTAAATGCATTAAATTGTTTTACGATGAGGTCAGCGCGTTTAGCGAATTCTTTTTCGTCGTTGGCTGTCCACCAGTTTGTCAAATTACCTTTTTCATCAAATTGACGTCCTTGATCATCGAAGCCATGCGTGATTTCATGTCCGATAGTAGATGCACCTGCATAACCATAAATGATAGCATCGTCAGCTAAAGTATCTTCCATTCCTGGAATGATAAATATTGCTGCTGGCAATACGATTTCATTGTTTGAAGGATTGTAATATGCATTGTACGTTTGAGGAGTCATGTCCCACTCTGTACGATCTACCGGCTTACCTAATTTGCTCGCCATAAAGTCGTGCGCCCAGCCATTTGCATTTAAGACGTTCATCACATACGAACTGCGATCAATCTTTAAAGCAGTATAGTCTTTCCATTTATCTGGATAAGCAACTTTAGTAGTGATGCTATTTAATTTCACCAATGCTTTCGCTTTCGTCGAATCACTCATCCATGTTAAATCATGAATTCGTTCACGATATGCTTGAATAATATTATTCGTTAAATCTTGGTAACGTTTTTTAACTGCAGGCGATACAAATTTCTTTACATACAATTGGCCTAGCATATCGCCAATAGCACCTTCTTCTTCGTCTAACACTCTCTTCCATCTCGGACGTTGTTCTTTCACTCCATTCATCACCGTACCGAAGAAATTAAAGTGTTCTTTTTCGAATGGTTTACTTAAGTACGATGCAAAAGTGTTTACCAAATTCCAACGTAAATAAACTTTCCAATCGTCAAGACTAACTTTCTTCAACGACTTATCTACTTCTTTATAAAACTCCGGCTGACCAACAATTACTGAATCAACATTTCCATAGCGCATTGCTTGGAACATAGTTGACCAATCAACTGAAGGTGTAATGTCCTTCATTTCAGAAACCGTTAGCTTTTTATAGTTACGATAAGGATCACGTAAATCTTCTAACTTACGAGATGCCTTCGCCAAAGTTGTTTCAAGTGCAATTACTTTCGCACTATTTTTTGTTGCTGTTGCTGAATCTTCTCCCATCAACACAAACATATTGCGAACATGCAAAGCATATTCAGCGCGAATGTTTTTGGTACGTGAATCATTATTGAAATAATAATCACGATCAGGTAAACCTATTCCGCCTTGATATAAGTGCAACATTTGCTTTTCGGAATTCTTTTCATCTTGATAAACAAATGAAGAGAATAATGGATCAGCACCATAGGTATGCATTGCTGCCATCACTGAAAGTAGCGATGCCTGATTATTAATACCATTGATTTTCGCTAGTTCACCATTTAACGGAGTGATGCCTAACTTGTCAATATTCACGGTATCCATACCCGCTCCATAAAAATCGCCAATCTTTTGCTCAGCAGTTCCGGTAGTTCCGTGCGCTTTCGCGGCATCTTCACTAATCTTTTTCATTCGAGCATAGGTTTCATCCATCACTAAGCTCCATATTCCCCAACTTTTTTCGTTGCCGGGTATCGGATTTTTCTTAATCCATCCACCACAACTGTAAAGAAAGAAATCGTCGGAAGGATTCACTGTGGTATCCATGTTTTCTACTAATGGATCTTTAAAAGCTACTTCCTTTTTTGCTTCGGTAGATGGTTGAGTACAGGAAGCCATCATGAATGAAATTCCTGTTGCTGCTAATAGCAGTTTTTTCATGTTACTGATTTTTGATTCTAAATTTTTATAGCTATCGACTTACTCTGTCAATGATTGATTGTCCAAATGTACGATTTTCTCTATATGTTCAGTATTTGGAGCATTTGGGCGGGCGACTCTATCGGAAGCGAACAAACCTTATCTTTACATACAAAAGCTACCGTTTTCTCCTCTGAAAACCTACCTTCACAGATCGATAATTGGCTTCCTTTTTTGGCAATTGCTAACATAAGGTCAGGTCGATAGTTTTTACGGATCTCATCGACCCAAATAGGGGCTTCATCGCCGCTAACCACTATTTCATAGAAAGGATGTGTAAAATTTATTAACAACTGCGCCCATTTCGAGTACCAAGGCGTGGCCGATACTATTTCTTTCTGCAAACCTATCGCCATTGTCCTTGCTAGTTCTTCATATTCAGGCAACCCGAAGTATCTCGATAAGTAAAATAAATTACCGGCCATTACAGCATTAGAGGATGCTATTACGTTATCTTGCAATTCCATTTTTCGCGCAATTAATGTTTCTCCATTCGCGGGCGTGAAATAAAAAAGTTTTGTTGTTTGATCTTCAAATAGCTCTTTAACTTTCTCTGTTAAACGTTTTGCTTCTTGTAAATGTGCTTCATTAAAATCACATTGATATAGTTTTATGTATGCTTCAATCATTAAACTATAATCGTCGAGGAAAGCATATCCTTTTTGCTGTTCAATTATTTTTTCATCATCAACACATGAATGGAATAACTCTCCATTGCTGTTGCTTAATTGCTCTCTAATAAACTTAACATTTTGATAGGCGGCTTCTAAAAAAACAGTGTCTTTAAAAGCAAGATAAGCATCGGCTAGTCCGGTAATCATGAGCGCATTCCACCCAGTAATAATTTTATAATCTAACCCCGGACGAACTCTTTTCTCTCTTTCAGCTAACAGTACCTTTTTTAACGATTCAATTTTAGCTTTCAATGCTTCCGCCGTAAGATTAAACCGCTCAGCTACTATATTATCATCGTCGTGACGTAAAGGAATGTACACATCATGCTCCCAATATCCTCTATCGTTGATATTAAAATAGTCACTTATTAGCGCTTTATCATTTTCGGATAGGATAGCCGTTAGTTCGTTTTTTGTCCATGTATAAAACTTACCTTCTACGCCTTCACTATCGGCATCAAGGGCTGAAAAAAATCCTTTTCGAGGTGATGTCAACTCTCTTTGCACAAACGAAAAAATATCATACACCACTTCTTTATACAAAGGGTCTTTAAATTGCATGTACGCTTTCGCGTAGAGTGAAAGCAATTGTCCGTTGTCGTACAACATCTTCTCAAAGTGAGGAACTTTCCACAACATATCGGTGCTGTATCGAGTAAACCCTCCTCCTATTTGATCATAGATTCCGCCATACGCCATTTTTTTCAGCGTAAGCTGAACATGTTCTCCGGCATAAGGATGCTTAGAAAAATAAAAATATTGAAGTAAGAAATCGTATGATGATGGCATAGGAAATTTAGGCGAACGATTTGGACCGCCCTCTTGCTCATCGAAATTCGCCGACCAACGTAAAAAAACATCATTCCAATCGGGAGAAGGAATATCAGCAGCGGTATTCGGCTTTAACATTTCTATTCGCTGAATTCCTTGTGTTAATTCATCGGCATATTCGCTACATTTCGCAGAATCATTCCGATAAAAAGCTGCTATCTGTAACAATACATTACGCCATTGCTCCTTCGGAAAGTAGGTCCCTCCGTAAATCGGACGTCCGTCGGGCAATACAATACAATTTAATGGCCATCCGCCGCGGCCGGTCATCAGCTGAACGGCATCCATGTATATTTTATCGATATCGGGACGCTCTTCACGATCGACCTTTACGCAAACGTAGTTTTTATTCATCACCACCGCTACTTCTTCATCTTCAAAACTCTCGTGTTCCATAACGTGACACCAATGGCAAGCAGAATAGCCAATGCTGATAATCATAAGCTTATTGGCGGCCTTAGCCTCGGCAAAAGCCTCCTCGCCCCATGGCATCCACTTTACAGGATTATAGGCATGTTGAAGCAAATAGGGGCTTAATGAATTAATTAAAGCATTGGGATCGTGGGCTGTGCTCATGAAATAAAATTCTTGCGACAAATATCGGATAAATCCCTGTTAAGACTATCTTTGTAACATGACAAATAAAAGAAGAGTTACGATTATCGTATTATCGGTTTTGGCAGGATCCATTTTATCTTTCTTCATGTTTAAGCTGAGAAGAGGAGGCGGAGCATTAACGACTGACGATCAAGCGATGCTGATAACGAACTTTTCGTTTTCGATTGTTATTATTTTAGGGATTGGATTCTTTTTTATTTGGAATAAGAAGAACGATTTATAATGTGCTAATATGTCAATTTGCTAATATGCTAATTTTTAATCTGCGCAGACTAACATATCACTTACTCAAACGAACTTGTAGTTTTCAATAAAATAGTTACAAGCAAAATATATCTTAAAAAAAAGAGGCTATCGAAATCGACAGCCTCTTTTTTTATTCTGCTATGAGCAAGAAGTAATTCTTTTTACCTTTTTGAACGAGCAGGTATTTATTGTTTAATAACATTGCTGCGTTTGCATTGAAGAGTGGATCGGGCATCTTTTCTTTGTTGATGCTAACGCCTCCCGCTTGTATCATTTTTCGGGCTTCGCCTTTCGAAGGAAATACTCCCGTTTTTTCTGATAACAATTCAACCAAATTAATTCCTGATTCTAATTCATTACGTTGAATTTTCACTTGAGACACTCCTTCAAAAACACTTAACAAGGTTTCTTCGTCGAGTTTTTGCAAAGCATCAGTTGGCGCATTTCCGAATAAAATCTCAGAGGCTTCTACTGCACCTTTCCATGCTTCTTCCGAATGTACAATTGTTGTTACTTCTTTTGCTAATGCTTTTTGCAGTGCACGTTGATGAGGAGCTTGCGCATGTTCAGCTTCGATGGCTTCTATTGTTTCTTTCGATAACAAAGTAAAAATACGAATGTATTTTCCTGCATCAGCATCAGAAGCATTTAACCAAAACTGATAAAATTTATATGGAGAAGTTAGCTTAGCATCAAGCCAAACGTTACCACTTTCACTCTTACCAAATTTACTTCCATCGGCTTTTGTAATCAACGGACAAGTTAAGGCGAAAGCTTCACCTCCTTCCATGCGACGAATTAATTCTGTTCCCGTAGTAATATTTCCCCACTGATCAGAACCGCCCATCTGCACTTTAGCATTCATCTCTTTATTCAAATGATAAAAGTCGAAACCTTGAATCAACTGATAACTAAATTCAGTGAATGAAATTCCGGTTTCTAAACGATTTTGAACGCTATCTTTCGACATCATATAACTTACAGTAATATGCTTACCGACATCGCGTAAAAATCCTAATAAACTCCAGTCTTTAAACCAATCGTAATTATTTACAAGAACTGCTTTATTGTTGCCGTTTTCGAAATCAAGAAATTTAGAAAGCTGTTTTCGGATACACGCCACGTTATGTTGCAAAACATCTTCCTTTAATTGCTTGCGTTCTTCTTTTTTCCCTGAAGGATCACCCACCATTCCGGTAGCACCACCAACTAAGGCAATTGGCTTATGTCCGTTAACCTGCAAATGCTTTAACAACATAATTGGAACCAAATTTCCAACATGCAACGACTCGGCAGTAGGATCAAATCCCACATAAGCCGTAGTCATTTCTTTAGCAAATTGGTCTTGTGTTCCAGGCATTACATCGTGAATCATACCCCTCCAACGGAGTTCCTCTACGAAATTCAATTTATTACTCATGGGGCAAAGGTATGAATTTTGAATTTATGATTTTTAATTTTGAATGGGCTGGCGCGCTTAAAAGCGAAGCCCTGAAGTGTGTCATCCTAACCTTAGTTTACAAATAATGTAAATCGACACTACTTCAGGGGATTTTGAATTGAGCTGGCGCATTGCATATGGGCCGCAGATTATTATGATTGGAGGGATTTGTTATGATTGTGGAAGTATTTATTATGATTTGGCTAGAAAGAATAACATCTAGGTCATTTTGTACAGCAGAACCAGGATCTCGCCCGCGTCCCACCATTCAATCATTCAGTCATCCATTCATTCACTCAGTCACTCAGTCACTCAGTCATTTTATCATCCCGTCATTCCTTTTAGGTTATCTCCCAAATTTAACTGATTTTTGCAGTCTATGATATTAGTAACCGGCGGTACAGGATTAGTAGGATCTCGACTATTGTATGATCTCACGAAGGCGGGAAAACAAGTTCGTGCTATCACTCGAACAAAGGGTAATATAGGCACTTTCGAGTCGTATACCACTCCTGATCCAGCTTTGCGCAATTTGGTAGAATGGATTGAAGCCGACCTTTTAGACTTAGGATCACTGGAAAAAGCTACTCAAGGAATAACTTCTATTTATCATTGTGCAGCTTGCGTTTCATTTGACCCAAAAACGGCGAAAATGATGGAGCAGGTAAATATTGAAGGGACGGCCAATTTAGTGAATTTGGCACTTGACTTACCCAATTTCGAATCGTTTACTCATGTAAGTTCTGTTGCTACCTTAGGACGAGCACCAGGTAATGCAATGCTCGACGAACATAGCGACTGGATTCCTGGTAAACATAATTCGAACTATGCCATTAGTAAGTACGGAGCAGAGAGAGAAGTGTGGCGTGCATCGGCCGAAGGCTTGCCTGTGATAATTGTAAATCCTAGTATTATTTTAGGATCAGGAAATGGAAATTCTGGAAGCTCCGCCCTCTTTAAAAAAGTAAAAGATGGATTCCCTTTTTATACCGAAGGTGTAAGTGGCTTTGTCGATGTTGCCGACGTAACAAGAGCTATGATTCAACTTACAGAGCAAAAGAAATTCGGAGAACGATATATTCTGAATGCCGACAATATTACTTATCGTGAATTATTTTCGATGATGGCTGAAGTGATGAAAGTAAAAGCTCCGGGAATTAAAGTTAGTCCGTGGTTATCTGCTATCGTATGGCGACTCGAAAAAATCAGAAGTTTAATCACAGGTAAAACTCCTTTTATTACAAAAGAAACAGCATATTCGGCTCACCAACAACGAACCTATTCGGGAAAAAAAATAGTGGATGAAATTGGATTTAAGTATACTGATTTGAAGAGCACAATAAAAAATATAAGCTCGCTTTACAACTAGTATTAACGGGATATTAAGTTTGAGTTTTTATTAAATTCTCTTTATTTAGACGGAAATATTCCAATATTAAAAGAAACCAAAAAATAAATTTGGTATTTCGAATATATTTTCTACCTTTAATTTAATTATTGAAAATATTGCCATTATTATTTACTTCAATTAACTATTAAGATGCTTTTTAGATCTGAGATATTGTTAATTTATTGCGCCTTTAAATCCTCATTAACGGGTAAGGGTTGCTTTTCTATTCAACCCCAAAATTGATTTTTAATATATTCTTTTAACCTAAAATTTTTATCAATCATGAAAACACTTTTAAACAAAATCACGATTCTAATTAATGCACTCTTGTTATTGAATATCAGTTCATTACAAGCGCAATTTACCCCCCCCCACTACATTTTCGGACATTAGCTATTTTGCTGGGAAAGCACAAGGTAGAAACACAGGATGTGACATTCTACAATTTGCCGGCGACACCTACCGAGTGGGGGTTTGGGAACCGTTAGGCACAACTAGAGCGCTAGGCTGGGAGGTCAATTATTTAGGAACTAATTATTCCTCCAATAATTCATTAAGCATTTCCGGATACATTATTGATCCCGACGTTTGCCTACTAGTGAAAAGCCCTGGAACAATTTTAGCAGCTGTATGTTACTACAATGTCACGAATTCAAATTATTATTTGGAAATTTTCGAATGGAATACATCGACATTAAGTTTCAACTCAGTATATTTAAACAATTTCTTTTCATCACCATTTGGGACAACTATCAATATTGACGGAAACACAACCATGTCGGGAGAATTTACAATAGTTTGGGATGATGCTGCTGGACGAATTTACTCAGCACCTGGCGACATGTCGTTAGGTATAATCGCAGTAAATCAACATACAGCTGGTGTTGCAGGCTTTTCTCCTGATGTAAGTATGTATGAAGATGGCAGTAATGACATAGTTCATATAACTTACGTTGATGTGAATACAGGAAATCTCATTGTAGCAGACTATTTATACGCAGCATTGGCAGCAGGAAGCACATCTTCTCCCTCATTTGTACTAAATGCCTCACCATACAACCAAGATTGGGCCTTCCCTCGTATTGCTAGCCCAGGACCAATTGGCGGCTCGATGAACGAATGGACAGTAGTAGCAGAAGATTATAATACAAGCTTAAATAGTGGGCCATGGTATATTGTTGGGTATAATAATGGGATAGGTCCAATGGTTTATAATGACGGGTCATTAAGCCCTTTAGTTAATCTTAATGGGAAAGCTAATTTCTATACATCCGTATGTTATTCCGACAATTACCCTAACAATGGCATATATGTTGGATGGACATTTTCGAATTTTTCTCCAATCCCATATACGTATCCAGGCGCTTTAATAAATACCGAATATCCAATAGTTTTAGCTTGTGACCGAAACGCAAATCCGCCAGTTGGAAGTAGTTATTGGCAAGTCCCTACATCTATTACGAATAATAATAGTGACATATCCGGATTTTTATCACTTGCTTCGCGCCATGCAAAAGATGAAATGTTTTTAACCTATCAAAATATAATAGTAGGAGGTTCTTTATTATGGGATGTGGATTATAAAATGGCACCAGGAATTAATGGGATCTCGAGTTTAAAAATCGCTGACAATAATATCTCCAATAACACTAATTGCAAACTTCTTTTAACAGCAATTGAATGTTATAGTATTGACGGGAAGCTATTATTCAAGCATGATAAACTTGAAGATTTAAACACTAAAATTAAAACTTTTCTAAAGAACCGAAATGATCAGATTGTAATTGTAAAAACAAATTATAATGATGGCTCTTTTCAATCGAAAAAACTTCTTTTAAATCAATAATTTAATGTCAACAGCTGCAAGAAGAAATTTTCTTTTTGCAGCTGTTTTATACAAAATATCATGAAACATCGTATACTATTCATACTGTTCTTTAGCTATTCCTTATTCTTGAAAGCGCAATCCTTACATTATATTACAGACCGTAGTTTTGGCACTTCGCTTAGCGAAGCAAAGCCTATTAGTATTCAAATAGGTTCTAAATATTTTTTGTCCGGCACAAGTAATTGCCCGGGTATTGAATTGGACAAGTCGGAAGCAAATTGCACCACCAATTTCAGAGATATTTGGGTTATTGCGCTGGATGATTCCTTGAATAAAGTATGGGACAAAACATTTGGAGGGAATCATGATGAAGAAGTTTTTGGGATAACAAGCTTAAATAATAATATCGTTGTCTCGGGAAAAACAAGATCAGATTCTTCATGCACTTTCCTTAATCCAAGTAAAGGTAATTTCGACTATTTTGTAATAGTAGTAGATACTTTAGGAAATAAACTAAATGAATTCAGATTTGGATCAAGCGGAATAGATGATAATTGCAAAATAATTAGCACACTTGACAATAGATTATTATTAATTGGCAATAGTTCTGGACCGGCCGACGGAGATAAATCAGAGCCATCCTTTGGCTATAATGATTTCTGGGCAATAAAGATTGATTCGCTTGGCAATAAAAATTGGGACAAAATCTACGGTGGTTCAAGTTTTGAAACGATTGCATCAATTAATGAATTTAATTTACACACTTTGGCTGATAGCAGTTTTTTATTTAATGGGCCTACAGCAAGTTCAATAAGTGGAAATATTACCAGTAATAGCTTTGGGGACGGTGATGGTATACTTTTCAAAATTGACAAGAACGGAAATATAATATGGGACAAACGTTATGGAGGCTTGCTACCTGATAGAATTGCTGATGCACTTCCTGTTGACAACTATTACTATTTACTTGGATACACCTATTCTACAATAGGTGGCACCATTTCTAATGTCGGATATGGCGGAATTGACATTTGGTTGATGAAAACTGACACTTCTGGGAATTTATTATGGGAAAGAAAATTCGGAACAACTAACGATGAGATTAGTAATAGTATATATTACCGAAACAATAAAATTTTTATTCTAGCCAATATTATTAATGGTGGAAACGGAAGCTTTCCCGATTCTGGATACGGAGGATCAGATTGTGTCTTGATGGTTCTTGACACATCAGGAAATATGGAAGACTATCTTTATTTAGGGGCTTCTAGCACAGACAATCCATTTTCTTTACTTTTCCAAAACGATAGCACAATGCTCGTTTGTGCAAATGCCGGTTACGGCATTTCACCTGTTAAACACGATATAGGAAAAGGATCTGCTGATTATTGGGTAGTAAAAATCGGATATTCAACAACTACCAGCTTAAATGATCTTAGCCAAAACCTACAATTGCATATACAACCAAACCCAGCGCATGAGTATTTAGAAATAACCGGATTGCCAATAGATGATTTCGAAGTAAATATTTATAGTATTGAAGGTCGTTTATTATCTTCTAAGAAACAACATTCTGATCTATCCTTAATTATTCCTATTTCCTCTCTCCAAAACGGCATGTATCTCACTGAAATTAGAAATGAAAAATTGAATGCTACTGTAAAATGGGTGAAGGAGTAGATAAAATAAATAGCGATATTTTTAACAGAAATAAATTATTCTACATAGACATTATTTTAAAAGATATAATCTCAATTAACTCTTCTTTTCATCTCTGGCTTATACTTTATAAAAAAGTTCAGCCAAATAACACGTGATGTACGGAAGGTCCATGGTGATAGGATTAACAACACTATAGTCAAGGCTAACATGTATGTCCATGTATTGAATTCAGAAAATAATACAATATCTGCCACAAATAAACTTACTCCAATAGCTACCGTTAAAGCATAACTCACGTACATAGCGCCATAATAGTAGCCGGGCTCTCGCTCAAAATCAAGACCGCAATTCGGACAAGAATGATTCATTTTGGCAATGTCCTTTAGTTGATATGAACTTTTTGTCTGGTACATATCGCCTTCAAGACATTGTGGACATTTATGCGAAAAAATAGATTTTAATTTTGCGAGCATACTCCGTGTTTTTGCGCTGCAAAGGTCGTGAATTATAAAGTATAATCATTGTAACTTGAGTTACAATTGTCGGAATTTAAGCATAAAACGGCCGGAATTTCGAACAAATGGAAGGAAGTCACGTATTTAAACTTCCTTCCATTCAAAAAACTACTTCATTTTACAGGCTTCTGTACATACATGCCCCTTTTCACCATGCATATACATGTGCTTTCCTTCCTTACAAGATGCATTACATTCATGCGCCTTCATGGTCATCGTTTTTGCAGATGCCTTATGACATTCTTTCGTACAAACATGTCCCTTTTCGCCATGCATATACATATGCTTTCCTTCCTTGCATGATGCATTGCATGAATGTTCTTTCATTGATGTTTTCGCCGGTGCTTGTTGTGAAAACCCTGTCATACTCATGCCGGTAAATAAAATTACCATCGCCAATAATTTTTTCATAGTGCTTTTTTTAAAGTTCAACCGATTGGTCGCTATGTCGCACTATTCCTTACAGCATTTTAAAAATAAATTATTGTTCGTCGATTTTACGAATTATTCGGTCTTGCAAAAACAAAATATCATTAACCGATTCACCATCGCGCGTAGCGATTTCCTTCACCATCTTTTCTATTAAAGCACTTTGCTTACTGTACTTTTTACATGCGCCACAAATGCCCAAATGCATTTTAAGCTTAACTTCCTCAATCAAAGAAAGCTTGGCGACATACTTCTTTTCAATCAGCTCAGTGGCTCGTTGACAAGAATACCAGATATAATGCGTAGGCTTTTTCATGCAGCGAACCAGTTTAATTCAAGACATTTCCTCAACTGCAATTTAGCACGATGAATTATTTGCCAATAATTTGTCGGTGTAATCTGCAATTCCTGACAAACGATCTTACTTTCTTTATCCTCAACAAACTTTAAACGAATAATCGCCGACCAATTTCCTGGTAAATTATTGATACAAGCATCTAACACTGACTTGAATTTCAAATCGTCCAACAAATGAATTTCATCATCTGTAGTCCATTCTTTAGGACGCTCAGACTCCTTCCAATGTCCATTTTCAAAGTAAGTCCCCGTTGTATCGATTTTCACCATAGATCGTCGCTGTTGCTTTCTGTAATGATCGGCGATTTTATTTTTCAAAATGCCAAAAAGCCAAGTCTTAACTTCACTTTCGCCTTTAAAATCTTTAAATCCTTTGAAAGCAGCTACAAAAGTATCCTGCACCATATCTTCCGAAAGCTCCTTATCGGATGTTTTATAAAATGCCCACGAATATAATTCGCTGGAGTATTGCTTAACCCAAGCCTTTATCATTTCATTTGGCGACATGCTGCTCATATTGCTCTCAAAAATAGTCCAAATTTCAATCGAAAATGCTCTTTCGGCTCGATCAACTCAAATTACAATTCAATCCCTATTATGTACAATTCATGTCATTACACCTTTATAATAGGTAATCGGCCATCTAATATTGCCGTAAATTATTCAACTCATGAAACAGTATTCCATTCTAATTGCATTCTTACTATTCGCATTTACTTCGGCATTGGCCCAAATTCCGACGCAAACAATAAAAGGTCAAGTGACCGATAAACAATCGCAAACAACTTTACCGGGTGTGTCCGTAGTGCTTCTTAATAGCAATCCTGTTATAGGTGCTGTAACCGATATCGACGGAAATTTTATTATCAAAAACGTACCCATTGGTCGTGTAACACTTCAATTTACATTTTTAGGCTACAACACAGTTACCATCAACAATATTATTTTAAATGCCGGCAAAGAGTTAATAACGAATGTTGGCATGGAAGAAAAAGTAAATAACTTAAATGAAGTTACCGTGTCTGCCAAAAACATCGACAAAAAAAATGCATTAAATGAAATGGCAACAGTTAGTGCTCGCTCATTTACCATTGAAGAAACGAACAGATATGCGGGCTCATTAGGTGATCCTTCGCGAATGGCATCGAATTACGCAGGAGTAAATATTGCAGGCGACTCAAGAAACGATATTGTTATTAGAGGTAACTCACCTGCAGGCCTACTCTGGCGTCTTGACGGAATTAATATTCCTAATCCGAATCACTTTGGAGCCTTAGGAACAACCGGAGGGCCTGTAAGCATGCTCAACAACAATTTACTCGACAACTCAGATTTTATGACAGGAGCATTTCCTGCTGAATATGGCAATGCATTATCGGGAGCTTTCGACTTAAAAATGAGAAGTGGGAATAATTCAAAACATGAATTTTTAGGCCAAGTAGGTTTCAACGGATTTGAACTAGGAGCTGAAGGCCCTTTAACAAAAAATAAAGGATCATACTTAGCAAGCTATCGTTATAGCACATTAGGATTATTGCAAGATATGGGGTTAAATATTGGCTATGGAGCAACGCCTCAATATCAAGATTTAAGTTTTAAAATTGATTTGCCGATGGGATTAAAATCAGGGCGATTTACGATGTTCGGAATTGGAGGAAAAAGTTATATCGAACTACTCGATAAATATAAAAAAGAAGACGACTTCACAGTATCAGGAATTGCCGAAGACACCTACTTTGGATCTGATATGGGTGTTATAGGACTCTCACACAAATTATTTCTAAAAGAAAATACGTCGCAAACAATCAGCTTGGCATTATCAGGAGTACAAAACAACTCGAAAGTTGACAGTTTGATTAACGAAAAAACAGATAAGATAAGACGATATGCAGGAAGATCAGCAGAAACAAAATACTCATTCAATTATAATATCAATAGTAAAATCAACAGCAAAAACACGGTGAATGCCGGATTAATGGCCGACTTATATCAATTCAATTACCAAGATTCATTGCTAGAGCAAAAAACATTTTATCACCACTTGAGAGATTTCACTGGCGACGGTATGTTAATTCAAGCATATTTAAAATGGCAACATCGATTTAGTGACAATTTAACTTTGAACTCAGGCGTACACTACCAACAATTTATGGTAAATAATACCTATGCTGTTGAGCCACGAATCGGACTAAAATATAACCTAACAGAAAAGCAATCGCTAAGCATCGGAACAGGATTACACAGTCAATTGCAACCAATGTCGACCTACTTCTTACAAACAGACTATAACGACGGAAGTACTGCGAAGACAAATGAAGAATTAGAAATGTCGAAAAGCGCACACTTCGTTTTAGGATACGATAATAATTTATCAACCAACTGGCGATTTAAATCGGAAGTATACTACCAATACCTCTTCAACATTCCTGTCGAAAGTCATGCATCAACATTCTCATTACTAAATGCCGGAGCCGATTATATCTTGCCTTTAAATGATAGCTTAGTAAACGATGGCACCGGAAAAAATTACGGAATAGAAATCACCTTAGAAAAATTCTTTAGCAACAACTACTACTTCCTCTTTACAGGTTCAGTTTATGACGCTAAATATGAAGGATCAGATAAAGTAACACGCAATACGGCATTCAATGGTAACTATACGTTTAATTTATTGGGAGGAGCTGAATTTAACCTCGATAAAGACAAGAAAAAGCTAATAACCATAAACGGAAAAGTCACTTATGCGGGTGGAAAAAGATATATTCCAATAGATTTATCCGCTAGTCAAAACAGCAATCAAACCGAGTATTTTTATAATAGAGCTTATGAAGATCAATATAAAGACTATTTTCGTATTGATGTAAAATTTGGATTCAAACTTAACGGCAAGAAAATGACGCAGGAATGGGCCTTTGATCTTCAAAACATTTTGAATAGAAAAAACATCTTCCAACAAGTTTACAATCCCGTTAAAAGAAATATCCAAACAGAATATCAACTAGGATTATTTCCAATGATGACCTATAGAATTAACTTCTGATAAAATGCACGATGAAATTCTCTAAAGCAACAACACATCAACTTTTCAGACATCGCTTCCCTTATATGATTCTATTGGGGATCATCATTGCGTGGATGCAACAGTTGGTTTTGCCAATGGCGAGTATCAGTGGAAATCGAATGCTATCGCATTATCTGTCGTCTATTCTTATTACGATAATGGTTTGGGAAGGAAATGTACAAATCGATTGTTTAATAAACCGTAAATTAAAGTGGCCTCATAATATTCTAAAGCAATTGATGATTCAATTGCCTATAAGTATTGTTTATAGTGCCGGAGTAATTTATTTATCGCTTTTAGTGTATAATCACTATATCTGCTCCCTCCCATTAGAAAAACAAGAAAGTATTACTAGCTTATCGATCATCTTCGGAGTATTAATTACACTATTGATAATTGCTATTCAAGCAGGAGCTAGTTTCTTTCTCCAATGGAAACAAAGTATCATTGATATTGAAAAACATAAAAAAGATGCATTACAAGCACAATATTTATCGCTGAAAAACCAAGTTAATCCGCATTTTTTGTTTAACAATCTTAGTGTGTTAAGTTCATTAGTTTACAAAGACCAAGATCAAGCTGTTGATTTTATAAATCAACTTTCGAAAGTTTACAGATATGTATTAGACCAACACAGTAAGGAGTTGACAGAAGTAAAAGAAGAATTAGAATTTATTGAAAGCTATATTTATCTCTTGAAAATCAGGTATGGCGACAATATATCATTTTGCAATTCAGTGAGCGATGAATCGAAGAATAAATTTATTCCACCGATGTCGCTTCAACTCCTCGTAGAAAATGCAATAAAGCACAATATTATAAGAAGTGATGCGCATTTGAATATTGAACTAAGCTCAGAAGAAGGATATCTCGTAATAAAAAACAACTTCCAACATCGCAAGCCCGAAGAAAGCTCTAGTGGAACCGGTATTCCAAATATCCGTTCTAGGTATAAATACTTTACTGATGCAGAAGTTATTATTGTAAACAATACCGAATATTTTATCGTTAAAATTCCGTTATTAAACGCTCCTGAATCATGAAAATATTAATTGTTGAGGACGAAAAACTATCATCCGATCACTTAAAAACACTTTTACATAAAATCGATTCTTCTATTATTGTAATTGATTCGCTTGAAAGTATAAAAGAGTTTGAAGCATGGAATGAATCTTCCGGCAGTGCTGATTTAATACTTATGGATATTCATCTGGCCGACGGAATCAGTTTTGAAATATTTGAAAAATATGATATCGATATTCCAATAATTTTCACAACGGCCTATAACGAATATGCAATAAAAGCTTTCAAAGTAAATAGTGTAGACTATCTCTTGAAACCAATTGGTTTATCCGATTTAAGTGATGCGATTGAAAAGTTCAAAAAATTCAATCAAAAAGACGAAACTGTTCATCTCGAAAAATTGATTAATGCCGTAGCAATACTAAACAAACAGTATAAGCAACGCTTCTTAACTAAAATGGGCGAGCAAATTATCTCGATAAAAACAGAAGAGATTGGTTGTTTTACCGCAGAAGACAGGATCGTATTACTAAAAAACAAAAAAGGTCAACGATATCCAGTAGATTATACTTTAGATCAATTAGAATCACTCGTCGATCCATCGCAATTTTTCAGAATTAACCGAAAAGCCATTGTCAATATCAATCATATCGAAAAAGTAAGTACTTACTTTAACAACCGACTCAAAATTAGCTCACCACTATTAAACGATGAAGAAGGAATTGTTAGTAGAGATCGCGTGGCGGAATTTAAGCAATGGTTAAATGGATAGGCTATTCAAAAGTCAGGTCTACGCACATCAGTTAAATATCACTCGGAATACTGCTTTAGTAATCACAACATTCAAACGGCACCAATAATATCGTTTATAATTGCCAAATGGTGTTTTGTATGAATTACTAGAAACTTAATAGCTTGCCGATGCTTTAAATTTCCTAAAAATGGATGTTTGAAAAATTTATCGTCTGAAAGCGATTTCACCTCCGTCAATTTTAATCGCGTTTCAGAAAGTAGCGAGTGCAACTCTTCGTTTTTCAATATTCCCTTCGGACTAACAACATCTGGGGCTTTCGCCTTTCCTCGTGGTATTCTTTTTAATATTAGAACAAAGTATCTGCGATAATTTAACGTCCATTGGTATTCGGCAGGATTAGACTTAATCAACACATGTGATATTCCTCGAATTGTTAAAAGAGAATGCTCAATATGCCATCCAACATTTGACTTTGAAATATTTTGATTTAGTCTATCTGCAGATTGAATTTTTTCTTCAAAAATATTTAGAAGATTTTCTAGTGATTCCATGTCATAATTTGTACTTAATTAATCCTAATTCTAATAAAGAAAAATTAAACTACCGAAACTAACTGCTCAAAAAAACCTCCGATTTCCTTCTCACGATTTACTAAGTGCATTTCATAAATCCAATATCGTGGCTGACCTAAAATATCTAAGTCGGAGACTTTAATATCGTTATCACGATGAAAATAGTTATTTATTTCATCGCCTAAAATCCTTTCATGAGGAAAATTTCCAACGAGATGTCCGCAGTGTAAATTACCAAACTCCCATTTATATTTTACCGCCAAATCTTGCGTAAACTTATAAAACGAAGCGCCTGTAAGTTCGTTTTGATGTTTAATAAAATATTTTTGTCCTTCATACCAAGCATCCTCAACATCTTGCTTTAATCGAAGTTTATCGGGATTTTTCCCGATTACATAAGTGCGACCAAAATCGGCTTCCCACTCATCGAACACCGGACCAAAATCGAGGAAAATAATCTCATCATCGCGCAGCGTTAGATTCTCCGGATTTTCACGATACGGCAAAAGTGTATTCTTACCGGCACGAACAATCCGCTTATGCCAGTATTTACGGATGCCAAACATTTCATCGGCAAGGTCAAAAACACGATCGTTTAAGTCCTTTTCAGTTATTCCCGGCTCAAAATACCCTCTTCGCTCTATTTCAGCAAAGAGCTGCGCTGCCTTATGTTCTGCTGTGATTAATTCTTGGATCATGGGACTAAAGTAAGGAAATACCTAAACAATGCGCTAACTTTGAATACGATAGGGGACATTAAAATTCGAAATTCATTTTTTATCCGACATTAAACGTTTATTTTCGGATAAATAATTTATTATATACGATCTTCGCTCCCCAATTAAAAAAAGCATGAGAAAAAATCAAAAAAAATTACTTTACCTATTGGCATCAGTGATGCTGATAGTATCTGCTTGCAGCAAGGAAACAAACACTTCGGGAAACAGTGATTTCTCGTCTGTGCTCGAACAAAAATCCACGCTGCAACAAGTGCCGGCCGGAAATCCGATCGACGAAACTACATTAAATAAATCTGTAATTAAAACACTGGAAAATACCGGCGACTTCAAATGGACTAACACCGATTTAAAAACGCTGTGGAGTGCTTTACAATACAACGACCATAGTTTAGCTATCGGATATGCTCCAAGTAATGCAGGAGATATCAGTGGTAAACTTGGAAGCATCAATATTTCAACAGGAATTTACAGAAAAGTTCATGATGCTTTAATTGATTTTATAATTACTGAAGCTAATAAAACAGCTGCAACTCCTATTACTTGGCAACAAATTCTCATTGAAGATGATCCCTCTTTACCAATACTAACGGTGCGCCTTACCGACAAAAATGTTCTTACTGCCCTTTCTAACTTAAAAAATGTTCGTTACCTTGAACCAATTGACTTCTGGCCTGGAGATGCAAATCGATCTTCATCGGGTTGTTCAGGTTCATCATACGGCATCAACACTTTTGATTACACGAATATTACTCCGGCTGCTAAACTTCCATGGAATTACAACAACATCACTGTACCAAGTGCATGGAACACTGCCCAAGGACAAGGAATAACTGTAGGTGTGATTGATGCAGGCATTAGCAGCGGACAACCTCTTTTAGGTTCGTCATTTAACGATGGAGCCTCTTCGGTAGGAAGAACTATACAAGTTGATTATACAATGGGCGGCAGTGCTTATACCACTTGCACGCATGGCACTAGTATGTGTGGCGCTGCAGTTGGCCCTCGAAACGGACAAAATGCAACCACAGGTGTTGCCTACAAATCAAACTTGTATTTTATTCGTGCAGCTGATGATGTAGTGCTTGATGCTTCAGTAGAAATTACAGGAGTAAAAAATGCGATGGTTCGAATGGGTGATCGTGCAGATGTAAAAGTAATAAGTATGAGTATGGGAACACCGTTCGGTAGTAGCGTACTTAAAGACGGTGTTGACTACGCTTATAACAAAGGAAAATTGGTTTTGGCGGCAGCGGGCACGTCTTATAGCTGGACAAGCTGGTGGGGCGTAATTTATCCTGCTGCATATTCATCATGCGTAGCTGTTACAGGAGTAAAAGAAAGCAGTTCTACATGCAGCGATTGCCATGATGGATCACAAGTATTGTTAACTGTTCCCATGGAAAGAAATGGCAACACATCTAGAAATTCATTATCGCTGGCACCTTCTGGAGTTAACCCGACTTATATTGGAGGAAGCTCAATTGCTACTTCAACAACTGCCGGAGTTGCTGCATTGGTATGGAGTGCTAAACCAAATATGACCAGAGCACAACTTTTAACATGCTTAACTAATACTGCTCAATATTATCCAACCAAAAATAGTAGCAGAGGCTACGGCAACATAAACGCAAACGCCGCTGTCAATTATGCGATCAGCCATTATTGATTTCTTATTTCAGTAAATTAGAAAAGCTCCCTTTAATAGAGGGAGCTTTTATCAAATTTTCAATTAATATCTTCTGTTACTATTAACTTATTGATAATACCGCCTTTGCGAACTCATCCGAATCCGGACTAATAACATATCTCTTTTTATCAGTCTCTATCATAACCAAATTTTTAGAGTGTCCAGTATAACGATAGTAATTACCGATAGAATTAGAACGATAAATTCCGAAGTAGCCAAAAAAACCACCTGAAGCGAATAGCCTTACTCCAAAGCGCAACTTCGCCGAATCAATACTTTCAATATTTACGATATTCTTCTTTTCAATTTTCACATCACCAAAAGGTCGATGAATAATCAAAGCATCGCTTTCAATTTCATAACTGACAGGATGAAGTCCCCACGCTATCCCCAAAGTGATAAAGAAAAATCCAAATACCAAAACAACTGCAGTCAACGGAATTTCATCTCCATTTAAGTCGCGAAGCATAAAATAAGCGATTGAAATCAGTATTGCAAACACTAACCCTGTCAACACTTTCGCCATTGTATCTAATGATAATTTCTCTTTCATAATGTGTAATAGTCGTTCGAAATATATAAATATTTTATTACGTTTCAATTATTTTTTTGCAAAGGTAACTACAGATGTCTGCAGATCGGATGAAGTTGGTGTAACATATTGAATCTGCATAGTATACATACCCGTTGCCAAACTACTGACATCAACGTATTTATCGCGATGATGACTATTCAACACCACTCTTCCCGATATATCACGTATTACTATTGATTCAATATTGACATTATCTTTTGCTACAAGCTCCAATCTGTTTTGTACAGGATTTGGTTGCAATTTGAAATCAAGAGATTTTTTTTCATCAATTCCTACCGAAACTTCCATCGTTGAAACTACTGTATTTGTTTGCACAGCAGGATTAAAATCAAAATAGATAGCCGCTGTATTACTTATCAAATATGGGTTTATTGGCATGTACAACTCAGGTTTGATTTTATATTTCACATAGCCATGACTCATCGGCTCATTGATATTACTATCAGCCAACAAAATATTATCGAAATAAAACTTCAAGGTATGTTGTCCAGTCAATTCGTAATGACATGGATGCGATGAACCCAACATTTCAAATGTTGCCGGAATCAAATGTTGATCCAAGGAATCAACAATAACAATATTGAATGCAGTATCAGTTCCTGTATTCTGAAAATAGATGGTGTAGTTCATTGCTGTATCTATATCCATGAAAAAATAATTATTCGGATCATTGCGTGGCGATACTAATATCTCATTAGGATCAAAGCTACCAGTGACAACTCGCGAATCATTGTCAAAATTATTGGAACTGATTTCGTCGTTTGCTACACCTGAAAGTGTTGCAGTAACAGTCAATTGAGTCCCTAACGCAATTCCCACAGGCGTACTATAACCAATTGATATACCATAACCTCTTCGTGCTGCAATCATTGGCAATTGAAACTGTATTTCGTTAATTGCAATTACCGTATAAGGCAATGAGGAATTAATAATTGTAAGCAACGGGTCATATGTTACATTGACAACAGGATTCAATGAGTCAGACCATGAATTATTCGTTACATAAATATAATCGTAGTGATCAAATCCTGGACGCACTGGCCCCATAGCTATACTAACGGATGCGTCTATGTGCAATTGAATAGTATCGCCCAATACAACATTACTAATAGTATCAGTAGTCGCACTTAATGTTAATCCTGATTGCGTACAAACCGGATCTAAGCCTAATTTTCCTACTGATCGAAATTGATATGTCCCATAAGGAAGAAAAGATTTAAAATGCCCTGAAGCATCAGAGGTAGTATAAAAATTCCCTGGTGTAATTTCAATAATTTGTCCTGCAATTATAGGTTCATTCAAATCGATTGCACAATTATAAATTGAATCCATTATTACATCTCCTTCAATCATTCCACAGTTTGCACCTAAATCCGGTACAACTACATTAAAGGTTGAATCGCAAACAAACATCGAAGGACGTGATATAATGATGGTATAAGTACCAGGCAATAAATTATCGGCAGTAACAGGAACAGATCCAAACTGTAAACTTTGATTTCCGGAAGGACCTGAAATGCTTACACTATTGATCATTGCTGAAGGACTAGAATTGAAAAATTTAATTTTACCACTAGCTTGCGACAAACAACTTGGCATCACATTTACACTATCCAGAAAAGTCCCCTGGCCTATGGGAAGCATTATAGCGCTATTACCTGGACATCCATTTGCATCAACGAACTGTACTTCAACCTGATCTATTTCGCAAACATCATTAACCACCCATAAACCAGATACGTTATCAAATACTACTTGATTAGAAAGATTTGAACTGGCAGCCCCTAAACTTGCCGTTATTGGTAGTGTTGCGTTAGAACCATCTGTATGAACGAAAATAGTTCCATTACATTGTTGCGGACATGGCCATCCGACCTGCATTACTACTCCACTATAAAACGAAAGACTTACTCCCGACACAAAAGGGGCATTGGCAACAACTGCTGTAGCACTATCAATATCACCATTGGCATCCGTAACATACAACGTATATGTCCCGGGATATAAATTTTCTATATATGACATTGTTGAGCCGGTGCTCCAATTAAAAGCAAATGGCGCTACTCCAGTTACATAAGATTCTATCTTTCCCGTTGGTGCACCACAGGAACTGTAGGATGTGACGCTTAATGTAATCCCCGCAAACGATAATGCCGGCAAAAGAATAATTAATAGTAGAGCGTAAATTTTCTTCATTTGATAATAATATTTAATGAAGGTAGAAACAATTTTCAAACGAAAAGCAAAATAGTCAAAAAAAATCCCGACAAATGGCCGGGATTAACAAGTTTCGTTTGCTTTTTTTAATTTTTGAATAGCCAAGCACTTTGTTGGAAGCTAGCCTTGATTGAGGCAAGCTGTGACTGTGCTTCTGACTGTGAATTTCCACTATATAAGCTTACCATCCACATTCCTTTTGCGTTTTTCCCAATTACAGAGGCACTTAACCCTTTTGCATTGGCTTCAGCAACATATTTATTGGCGTTTTCTTCAACCGAAAAACATCCGCCAATTACATTGTATTTATTCGATGTGGAAGCGGTCGATTCTTTTACAATAGCTGCCTTTTCATGAGCATCGGTAGCAGTATGAACTGCCTCTACTGTCGATTTACTATTTTTTTCCGAAGCAAGAATATCATTTGCCGCAGCATCAACTTCTTTGTCGAATGCTTGTTGCATCAATTTCGCTTTCGCATCTATTAATTGTTGATTTAATTCAGCCGTTAGCGAATTGGTAACTGCTGGAGTTGTTACTTCTTCTTGAACAGGAACAGAAGTTGTAGTTGCTGTATCAATTGAAGTAGTTGTATCCGCCGTAGCTGTATCCTTTTCTACAAAATAACTGAAGTTCGTGGCATCCTTGTGGTTGCTTACATGTTCAGGTGCACTCGAAGAAATTTCAAAAGGGATAACACTTCCTAAGTTAGTATTTAACTTCTGAATTACATTCGGATTAAAGATCAGAATAGCTAATACAGCAGCTGCAGGAACTAACTCTAACAATCGCCACCCTTGACGTTTTTTAGGAGATGATTCTGTTTGATGATCTACTTTCTTGCTTACTTTTTTCAATGGTGAAGTAGCAACCGATTCACGCTTAATAGCAGGTGAATGTACAGTTGTTAATCCGAAAGAATCCATTAAAAAATTAGTAGCAGCATCCGGCTCAAATTGTATATGTTGCTCAAGATCTAATGAAATAGATCCTACATTCTGAATTTCAATTTTTTCTCCTATCGCTAACAAACGAAATACGTCGTCAACATAAAGCTGAATCGCATTTACCGCTTCTTGATAGCTAACTCCACCATTTCTGCTAACATAATGCGCTAACAAACCATCGTTAACTCGAAGGCTGGCATTGAAAGCTATCTTCTTTGTTGGTGGTGAAAATGTATGTTGTGCAGGATTCAAAAATGCACTACGCGTATTGGCCACGAAACCACCCAAACCGGGTATGATTACGCAGTCATTCGTATATAGTAATTCGCTTATGTATTGGTCTATGCGCACTCTTTGTGTTTAATTGATAGGTGCTAAGATAATGATAAGATGCACCAAACCCCAAGAAATTAACAATTTATTGTTTAAAACACCTACAAATCAATTGATTGCGCTTTTAATAAGTCGTCTGGAGTGTCCACAGCCAAGGTCTCTTCTACGGTAATTCCAGTGGCAATGCGGTACCCATTTTCGAGCCATCTTAGCTGTTCGAGCGACTCTGCAACTTCTAAACTGCTTTGTTTTAACTGGGTCAACTTTGGCAAAACAGTCGATTTATACCCATAAATTCCGATATGCTTGTAATAGGTATGATGCTTTACCCATTCCGTAATTTCTTCGCCTTTCTTATAAGGAATCGCTTGACGGCTAAAATATAATGCCTCCCCCTGACTATTAATAACCACCTTGGGTGTATTTACATTTAATAGTTCTTCCGGATCGTCAATTTTTTTTATTAATGTCCCGATCTCTACTTCTTCACGCTGCAATATCGTTGCTAAAATATTGATCTGATTCGGATGAATATATGGCTCATCACCTTGAATATTTATTACCGCATCCCATCCGCTTTTATATTTCGTCATCGCTTCCGCACAGCGATCTGTTCCACTAGGATGATCGGCCGATGTCATTACTACATTTCCTCCAAATGATCTTACTACTTCGGCAATTCGTTCATCGTCGGTAGCAACAACTACGTCGGTCAGACTAGCTTTAATGGCTTGCTCATATACCCTCTGCACCATAGGCTTTCCTTTGATCATTGCCAATGGCTTTCCCGGAAAACGAGTTGACGCATATCGCGCAGGAATAACACCTAATATCTTCATCTTATTTCTTTCCTCTGATCAATTGAATTGTACCATGTAACTTTCTCGGTACTACATCACCGTTAGGTGTAAGTTCATTCACAGTGCAGATATAAAAATATACTCCATCTGTCGCTTCTTCTCCGTCATTTTTCTTCTTACCATTCCAATTGATATCGGGATCAGTGGTTTCAAACATTAATCCTCCCCAACGATTAAATATTTTCATCTCTACATCTTTTACATCTCTGTATGGAAGAATTGGATGATATAAATCGTTGATGTTATCATCATTTGGAGTGAATACATTCGGCAGTTCATACCTCGGACAAGGTTCAATACAGAATGTATCACTTGCTGCACTGATATTTCCGGTTGAATCTGTTGCCGTGATATAATAACAACCGGAAATTGATTTCGGATTGGTATATACATACGAAGATGCTCCCGGTCCTGCTGTGTATATTAACTGATATACCGTTTCTGAAGTTGGCATATAATACAACTGATATGATGCTATATCAGAAGCACATGTTGAATCAATTACCCAACTTAATGTGTCTTTTAAAAGTTCACAACTTCCGCTATTTGCAAATGTCGGAGTACATGGAGGTTCATTGTCGACAGGAGTAGCACAAGCTACTTGCGATTTATTGATTATCGGATTTACCAATCCTGTATCCAAATATGATCCGAACGCTTTTACATAGTAACAGTAGTTAACTCCATTCGTCAATGTATCATCTGTATACGATTGCGTAGTAGAATTCCCTATCAACGTAAATAAATTCGGCGGACCTTCTCTGTAAATTTCATAGAATGTATTCGTCCATGGTACGTTAAAGTCCCACGTTAAATTATTCTTCTGATCTCCCGGTGCCACAGTTAAAAACACATTTGTAGGAACTTGCGTAGTACCGATCAAGAAGGTATTCCCCGGTGTGTCATTCCAAAATTGCACTCTATAACGGTACTGCACAGCCGAAGTATTTAATGATGCATCATTATAGATCGTATCGTTCAAATCATTTTTCGTAACTACATCAATATAACTTCCACCGGCATCAGCTCGCTGCAAAACATAACGGAATGGCCCTGGTGTTTGAGTAAAATCAAGTTGAGTTGGTTTACCCCATGCCACATACATCGTTCCTGTTGTTGTTGAGGTTGAATTAACATCTACATTGGTAATTACAGGTAAATCTCTGATGAGCTTACCGCAAAACTCTACAGATGCATAGCTCTCGGCACCATCGGGGAATATGGCAACTACCATATAACAATATTGTACTGCCGGTGCTAATCCCGCTCCATTATTATTATCGGTAAATGTTGTTGAATAATATCCGTTTGTCTGTCCAATTAAAGTATAACCTGTATAAGCAGGCACTCCTGTTTCGCATGCCGAAGGAGTAAAGCCGTATGAGCCTACTCTACGATAGATTTGATATCCTACTGCTTGCGGACAAATACATGTATCCCAATTCAACACCAGACTATTTCCTAAAGCTGTTGCAAACGGATTCTTTGGAGATGGCGCTACAACAGTAATAAACATCTGCTCTAAATCTACCAACTGTACTCCGGTATTATTATCAATCGCTTTAAAAACTACGGTGTACTTACTTTTTCGCACATGCGAGCAATCGGTGTTCCATAAAAAATCGCCAGTAGCGGTTGCTACCGATGGTGTTGATGTAAATGTAGCAGGACTATTTGTTGTTACAAACGGACCTCCTGTAGCGCTCATCGTAATCAACTCACCATTAGGTTCCGTAGCATTAACAGTAAATGCTAATACAGTTCCTGCTTCAACACAAGTATCATTTACAGTCGCAATTATTGGAGGTTGATTCACCGGAGGATAAATTGTGATTTGCATATCACGTGTTACATATCCGATGTTTAACAAACCTACTCCCGGAATATTTCTCCACTCGCGAATGATCATAGCAACATTATATTCTCCGATTGTTTGCGGACTATCCCATATTAAATCACCAGTAACAGCATCGAGTGTAAACGAAACATTGGCTGCGGGATAACTAAATGTAGGAATTGGCTGTCCACTGGTCCCTTTGCATGGCACCAGCTCATACGACAAACTATCACCATCGGGATCAAATGCATTCGGATTATGAAGGAATATTTGTCCCACAGCACCATTATCAATTGGCGCTTGCAATAAATTAGGAGAGTTATTAGTAGTTATCACGGGAGATATTACCAACTTCGTTTCCACATAAAAAGGAAGATTTACCGAACCTGGCATATTAACGATATCGGCATTTCTATTCTCATCTAGAAAATACATTGTATAACTTCCGTTGCCGGGATAAGTATGAACGCCAACATATATATTACGCTGAATATCGGGACCAACATTAAAATCGATGCTCTGACGAGGAATGGTATCACGTGAGCCATCACCCCACCAGAACTCTAACTCTGGGCGATCGGCAGGACTCGATGTTTTGGTATAAGTAACAATTTTTACCTCGTACAAAAGATTTGCAATCTTTCGGTAAGTAATCTCCCCTGCTCTATTATGCGTTGCATTTGCCGTAAAGGATGCAAGCAATAAAAGCAAAGATGTTAAAACTGAAACGCTAAAAGAGCGGATATTATTCATTAGCACATCGAAAGATATTTACACTAATTTTCTATTAATACGTTATCACTTGCTGCTCCAGATGCGCAGGCATCTCACGGAACTCATACTGCTGATTTCTAAGTTGCGGTTCAAACCCTGCTTCACGAATGGCCTTTTGAATTCCTTCCGCAGTAAATCGGTGTGGCGCACCTGCTGCCGAAACAACATTCTCTTCTATCATGATAGAGCCGAAATCATTTGCACCTGAATGCAAACAAACTTGTGCTACTGCCTTTCCAACCGTTAACCATGAAGCTTGAATATTCTTCACATTCGGCAACATAATACGGCTCATTGCAATCATACGAATATACTCATCTCCGCTAACTTCATTCCTCACTCCTCTTACTCGACGTAACATAGTTCCTTCATCTTGGAACGGCCAAGGGATAAATGCAATAAATCCTTTTGCATCGGCAGGCTTTTCACTTTGAACTTGTCGTATCAACTCTAAGTGCTCGAATCGCTCATCTAAGGTCTCTACATGTCCGAACATCATAGTAGCCGATGTTGTTAATCCCAACTTATGCGCTGCTCTCATGACATCTAACCACTCTCTTCCGCTGCATTTACCTTTAGAAATAATTCTTCGAACACGATCGTTCAGAATTTCAGCACCAGGTCCGGGTAAAGAGTCTAGGCCGGCTTCCATCAATACCGACAATACTTCGGTATGCGTTTTCCCTTCCAATTTGGCAATATGCGCAATTTCAGGTGGCCCTAAAGAGTGTAATTTTAAGGTTGGATACAACTTTTTCAACTCACGGAACAATCCGGCATAATAGTCGAGGCCAAGGTCGGGATGATGTCCACCTTGCAACAAAAGCTGCTCTCCTCCATAGCGGAATGTCTCGTCAATTTTAGTCTTATACTGCTCAATAGTAGTGATATACGACTCTGCATGTCCCGGTACGCGGTAAAAATTACAGAACTTACAATTGGCTATACAAACATTCGTAGTATTTAAATTTCGGTCGATAATCCATGTCACCTTCCCATCGGGCTTCTGAATTTTACGAAGCTCATTCGCCACGTACATCAACTCACTGGTTGGAACGTGCTCAAACAAAAATTTACCTTCTGCGGCAGAGAGAAACTCAAACTGAAGGGCACGTTTTAATAATTGATCGCTATTCATATCGTTTTATTTGGTGTCTATCAGATAACCTGATAACGGATAAAATGTTAAACAATTGCCGTCACTTTTTGATGATGACGATCGCTTTGTTTAATTTCAGCCGCTCAAAGTTAAAGTTTCTTATGCACATCGCCATAAAACGCCTGTCAGCTACCCGTAAAGATGATCATTTAGTGATCTTGGCCGACAACGACAAAAACATCCCGTCTGATCTCTTTTCCCGGGAGGAACTAAGTTTCCTAAAGAAAGAGCGCAAAGCTGAACGCAAGCAAATCATTATTAACCAGTACAAAAGGCTGGTAATTGTGCAAATGACGGAGGGTGGAAGCAGTCCATCGTACCAGCAGATCGAAGCAGCTCGTAAGAATGGCTCGGGAATTGCTGCGCGCATCAATGGCGTTAAAGGTGAGCAAGTTAACATTACGGGAACTGTTGCTCCTGCTTTGTTATTGGCGTTTACGGAGGGATTAATTTTATCGAATTATCAATTTTTGAAGTATCGCAGTAAGGCTAGTTCAGAAAAGAACTCTTTAACGACGGTAGGATTGATTCATAAGGAAGTTTCTCAGCAAGAAATCGACCATCTTTCGGTGCTTTGCGCTGCAATCTTTAAAACCCGTGACTTAGTAAACGAACCAGTTTCTTTCTTAAATGCTGTTGAATTGGGAAAACAATTCACGAAAATGGGCAAGGAAGCAGGATTTAAAGTGACGGTTTTCGATAAAGCTCAGATTACGAAAATGAAGATGGGCGGATTACTTTCTGTAAACCTCGGAAGTATCGACCCTCCTACTTTTACTGTGATGGAATACAAGCCAGAAGGCGCTATCAATAAAAAACCATTTGTGTTAGTTGGAAAAGGTGTTGTTTACGATACCGGCGGAATGAGCTTAAAGCCTACTCCAAATTCAATGGATTACATGAAGTGTGATATGGCAGGCGGTGCAGCTGTAGGCGGCGCGATCTATGCCATCGCTAAAGCGAAACTTCCTGTTTATGTTATTGCTTTAGTTCCTGCTACCGATAATCGTCTCGATGGAAATGCGTACGTTCCGGGTGATGTTATTACCATGATGAGCGGCAAAACTGTAGAAGTATTAAATACTGATGCTGAAGGACGATTGATTCTTGCCGATGCATTGCATTATGCTAAAAGCTTGAAGCCTGAAATGGTAATGGAGTTCTCTACTCTTACAGGCGCAGCAAGTGCAGCTATCGGACCTTATGGTATTGTTACTATGGGTAAAGTAGATGATGCAACTCGTGCTGAATTAGAAATTGCTGGCAATAATGTTTACGAACGTTTAGCAGAGTTTCCTTTGTGGGATGAATACGATGAGTTATTGAAGTCGGATATTGCTGACTTGAAAAACATCGGAGGCGCAACGGCAGGTGCAATTACAGCAGGACGATTCTTATTGAACTTTACAGATTATCCTTATATGCACTTCGATATTGCAGGACCGGCATTCAGCAAATCGAATGATAGTTACAGAGGGAAAAACGGAACAGGTGTTGGAGTACGATTAGTATTCGAATTCCTTAAAAACAAAATCAAGTAAAAATAAAAATCGAAGAACTCCGAATAAAATATTGTTCGGAGTTCTTTAGATGAATGAATAACAATACGAGTTTTATAGTAATAAAATAATATTATGCATCACGAAGGAGAAGGCAAAATTCGTATAGGCATCACGTTAGGTGATGTTAACGGCGTGGGGGCGGAAGTAATTATGAAGGCATTGATGGATACCAGGATTTTGCAGACATGCACTCCAGTTATTTATGGGTCGTCGAAAGTAATTTCTCATCATCGCAAAGCGTTGAACATTCAAGAATTTAATTACAATACCGTTAAAGGAATTCACGATGTTATTCAACGTAAAATTAATTTGATTAACTGCTGGGAAGAAGAGATTAAAGTAGAGATCGGAAAACCTTCGTCAGAAACCGGTATATATGCTTATAAAGCTTTACAAGCAGCTACAGCTGATCTTGCTGCGGGGCATTTGCATGCTATCGTAACAGCTCCAATTGATAAGCACACCATTCAACCGGAAGGCAGCGGATTTACAGGACATACTGAGTTCTTTGGTAAAGCCTTTGCGAATTCAAAGCCTTTAATGTTTTTGGTTTCTGGTGATTTAAGAGTGGCATTGGCAACAGGACATGTTCCGGTAACTAAAATATCACAGTATATCACGAAAGAAAATATTCAATCGAAATTGCAGATCATGATTCAATCATTGAAACGTGATTTTGGTGTACGCAAACCACGCATCGCTGTATTGGGATTAAATCCTCATGCAGGTGATAATGGAGTGATCGGCAACGAAGACAAAGATATTATTGCACCTACGGTAAAAGAGATGAACGATAAAGGTGCTGTAGTGTTCGGGCCTTACTCTGCCGACGGATTATTTGGCAGCGGAGCTTATAAAAAGTTCGATGCAGTATTAGCAATGTATCATGATCAAGGATTAATACCTTTTAAAACATTAGCGTTCGAAACGGGAGTTAATTTTACTGCGGGATTACCCGTTATTCGTACTTCACCTGACCATGGAACAGGTTACGATATTGCAGGAAAAGGAATTGCCAGCGAAATTTCAATGCGCGAAGCAATTTATATGGCTTGCGACATTCACAATTTACATCAAGTGTATGATGAAGTGACAGCAAATCCGCTGGCCTTTACGAAGCTCGGTGGAGATCGATAAAATAAAAAAGTCCCGAAGGTTTTCGGGACTTTTTTTTGAGCTTATTTTCACGCATTTCAACTTATGATATTAACCCTTGTTGAAATGCTAATCTTATAAGTCCGGCGACATTATTTAAATTAAGTTTCGAAAGAATATTCTTTCGATGTGTTTCTACTGTTCTAACGCTAATAAATAATTTATCGGCGACTTGCTGACTACTCAAACCTTGAGCAATCAACTGAACTATTTCTAGTTCACGATCGGAAAGAACATTCTTCAAATCTGGATTTTCATCTGACGATTGAAACGCCAAACTTTCAGTAACTTCAGAAGAAAAATACCTTCCTCCTTCCAACACTTTTTCAATTGCTAATTTAAACTCCACTTTATCGGCATTCTTTAAAAGATATCCGTTAGCACCGGAATTAATTAGCGACCTAACGATAGTAGGATTATTATACATGCTTATAATAATAACCTTGAGCGAAGAGAAACGCTTTCTTACTTCTTCAAGAGTAGCTTTACCATCGAGGTTTGGCATTTGCAGATCCATCAATAAAAGGTCCGGCAAATCATTTGAATCCAAAAAATGGATTACCTGAACACCATCTTTCACACTACCAACTACCGTACAATTTTCAATTTCAGATACAATCATTTCTACTCCTTCGCGAAACAACTGATGATCGTCGGCTAATAGTATTTTATACTTCTTCATATCTTATACACAAGGAACTATTATAGTAATTGCGCAACCACCCTCCGCTCTATTGTCGAGTCGGAATTCACCTTCGAGGGCATTAACGCGCGTTTTAATATTCAACAACCCCATACCCTCTTTACGACTGTCACTAAGTCCAATGCCATTGTCTTCGGCAAACAAAATTAGTTTTCTTCCACTCAAATACAATTGAATGTTTAGCAAAGAAGCTTTTGAATGCTTAAGAGTATTACTAATAATCTCTTGAGCGGCACGAAACAACGTAAGTTGAACTTGAGGCGATATTTCGGAAGGTAAATTGAACGACTCAAAATTAATTTTAACAATATCATTCTTAGCGTTTGTCACCAATTCCTCCAATGCGATTGCCAATCCCTGACGTTCTAAAGTTACTGGCATCATCTGATGAGAAATTTGCCGAACATCATGAATTGTTGAGTTCAACAAATCTGCACTTTTTGTATTCTCTTCCTTTATTGAAAGTTTAAGTGCCGCCAATTGCTGTCCAATACTATCGTGTAAGTCACGAGCAATTTGACGTCGCTCTTCTTCTTGTGCAGAGATCACAGATGCTATTCCACGACGCTGTTCTTCTGCTAATGCCGTACTCAACCGCAACTGACTTGTAACCTTTTGCTTTGAAACCACAATAAAAGCAAATGCACCGGATGCTAATAGAACTAAAAACAATAAAATATTATTTCGTCTAGCTATCGACAATGATGCATTTTTGTTTTCAATTTCCAACTGCTTCACCTTATTCTCTGCAGACAGCGCATTGATTTTATTTTGTTTTAATTCTGTTGAATAACGGGTTTCCATTTCCTGCGTAGCTTCAACACTTTTACGCTTAGCGATAGTATCAGAAATACTAACAAAAAAATCTAGTTCATCAATTGCCAACTCACTTTCACCTTTAAGTATATAATACTTAGCCAAACTGTAACGTGCATTTTTCTCTTCCTCCAACAATCCAAATTTTGAAGAAACATTTAATGCTTCCATAATAAAAGGATATGCGGAATTAACCCTATTCATATCGAGGTATGTATTCCCAATATTTTGAGAATAGGTAGCAATTCCTGCAGAATCATTAATGCTTACTGCCAAAGCCTTTGCTTTCAAATAGTAACTTAAACCACTTTCATTATTCTTTATCTGACGATAAATATATCCCATATTTCCATATAACGTGGCGCTAGTACTCGGATCTTCGAATTTCGAAAAAACCTTTTCTATTTTACCACCTAACGTTAATGCCTTCGCGAAATCTCTCTTTTCAGAATATAAATTCACAAGATTTATTTGCATCAACCAATACATATAATCATCACCCAAACCAGCATGTAGCTTGGCACTATTAACAAAGTAGTATTCTGCCTTTGTGTAATCTTTTAGCGATAAAAAAACCAGTCCGAGTCCACCTAACAAAGTCGCTTGACTTCCCTTATCATTTAATGCTTCATAAATTTTCAATGCCGAAAAAAGGTATTGCAAAGCTTGTTCATTTTCACCCAGCTGAACATAACAATTGGATATTTTGCTATAAGTTGACGCAAGTAAATTCGAATCCTTTAACTGAATTCGAATGCGCAAAGATTCTTTTAAATATGGTATTGCTTCATAGTAATTCCCCTTACGCATTGCCACAATTGAAAGATCATTATAGCCCATAGAAATCCAATACGGACTATTTATTCGCTTTGCCAAATTCAGTTCATCATTAGCATACATTAATGCCGTATCGATATCCACTACACCATATTCCCAAGATAATTGAGTAAAGCAATTCAATTTTTGCGAATCAGTTTTAGCATTTACTAATTGAATTTTATAGTTAGCGATTAATGAATCGGACGATTGTCCAAATATCGAAGCACACCAACTACAAATTATTGCACATATAATAAGCGCACGCATATTCAATAATTTTAATAATGTTCAACCATAAATATGAAGTAAAAATACCCAAAATTACGTACGTAACCTCATCATACCCCCAACAAGGCTCGGTTTTCAAACAACAAATACCCAAAAATACGTATCGCGAATACAGATTTATACTTACTAAAACATCTCTTTGAATGATGAACATTGCAGTGACGAAACAAAAGAATGATCTCATCAAAAAAATTCACCCGTGAACAAACATTGCCTGTCCCTCATAGCATCAGGATCATTTGTTTCGTCAACAACTTTAAGCTTAGAGGGCAGGCATATTTGTTCGACAAATAAAAAAACAAATGAATTTATCTGTTAAGTATTTAAGACTGATTCTTGCAGCATCACTTCTGATTCTACCTCGAATCACATTTGCGCAAAGCAACATCAAGGAATTGTTATCGCTCGACGACAAAACATTCTGGAAAGGATTTCAGAATATCCCAATGGCCGGCTCTAGTGGAAAACCGTATCGCAATGGACAAGGCGTAAGGGCGTACTACCCATCATTGCCAATACCTAAAAAAATAGCTTTGGTTTCATTTTATCTATTTGATATTGGCACAAGAGAATCAGTATCATTCGGTAATTATCGTGCATTTGGATGGAGCTCTACACATACTAAAAGTTGGAACATGACCGATGATGGAGCCAAAAAACTGGCCAATCAATTCTATGCTTACTGGATGGAAACCGCACTGGAATCTTTTAAAATAACTGGAAGCACATTAATCACTCCTGATAGCTTTACGGCCGAGCAAAAATCAGCATATGAAAATTTCAAACTGGAAAAATCAAAAATAGGAAGTGCTATCATGTCGCAAAGCGAAGTAAACGCTGATGTGATAGAGATGGCTGATGGCTATTTACCTATCATTCCATTTGCGCCGGGCGATTATAAAATGGCTGAGTCAATCGGTCTATTAGCAAAAGATCTTGGCGTTGATGCGGTATTGATTGCTGCCACTGAAGTTAGAACCGACAGACAAGGTTCTCATCTTTCTTCAATAGGAATGTATATGTATGGCCCAAATCCTGTACCTCGTAAAGAAGATACAAAATATTTTGGATTCAATGGTGCAGGACGACAAGAAGGAAATGTATATGAAGTTTGTAAAGTAAATTTCAATAAGTCAGATGGAGTATTATTCTATGGTGTTGACAGAAAAAGTGGAGAACCAAATTATTTCGATTTTGAAGGTATTGACCAATTATACGGAAAAGTTTTAGGAGGATTATGGTATCAATTAGTAACCGTAAAAAAGTGTGGACAATCAGATGATAAATAAGGTTATGAAAAACATGAAAACAGCAATTATTATATCGCTTCTATTTATATCTATATCCGCAACTGCACAACCGGATATTACTGGATACAATTCCATTGAAATGGGATTATATTTTAATCATCTAACAGATGGAAGTAAAGGAAAAGACACAAAAAATTCGTTCATCTCAAACAGTTTCGGATTAACAATGTGTGAAATGACCGGCTCCTTAATTGATGCAATTGCATCAGCTAAAAAAAGACATAAATTCAGATTCGGCGATGCTCTAACATTGGGTGTTGGTGCCGGCTACGCTTCAGAAAAAGGATATGACGAAGGAGAATCCGTAAAAAATGGAACGATCAATTTTAGAATGTGGGCCGGTTATGGAGCGCAGGCAAGTTATGAATATGCCGAAGGACAAATTGCGGGAATAAGATGGGTACGAACTTCTGAAGAAATGGGTAATTTCTACTCCGATGTTGGTGTTGGTAGCGGCAAATCTGCTTCTTATGGATATCATAAAATCGGTGTCTTCGGAGTATTCAAAAACTTGGGATACGAAGTATCCTACTTAATGAACAGACCTACTCCTTCAATTGAAGGATCAGGTGTTGATTATCAATTTCACGGATATGATTTAAAAGCGAAATATATTGTGAGTGAAAAATTCTTTTTGTCAGCACATTACTCTTCAGTTGTTCGTGAAAGCTCATTAAATGGCGTGAAATTCGGTGTGGAGTCTCGAGCTAAGACATTTAGCTTTGGCGGCGGAATATCACTATGGTAAAAAGAAAGAGGGAAGCTTATTTAGCTTCCCTCTTTCTTTTATCTCATCAAATACATCTTACCCCATCCCTTTTTAAAGTAGGCGTCGAGTGCAGTTTCTTTCTTTTCTATTTCTGATCCGTTAATGCCGGTGTAAACACGGTAGAGATAAACACCGTTTGCCAATTGATCGCCAAACTCATCTTTCCCATCCCATGCGTATTCAGATATATTTCGTCCGATATGAATATCGCCAATTTCTTGTCGAGTGATTTCTCTTACAATTTTTCCGGTAACCGTCATTATTCGAATGCGGAAATCGTCTGGAATTTCACTTCCCGTAAGTACAAACACAAATCGTGTTGAAGTACTGAAAGGATTTGGATAATTCACCACTTCAGTAATTGAACTTTTATTAACTACTTCGAATTGTATTTTATAATCTAATGCTCCACTAAGATTTCCTGATTCATCTTTTGCTTGTACATCGAGTTCATAAACTCCATCTTTCGTTAACAAAGGATTATAATCGATTCGGAAACTATTCTTAGGCAGTGATGCAGGAATCCATTTCAACAAATCAGCTGAAGTAGTTGTTCCTGAAACCGGCTCGAAATGCAAATAACTTACTACTCCGTCAGGTGCAGTTAAAGTAACTCTAAAATTACCTGTATCATTAAGAGCAATGAATTTATTTTCATCCAACAATTGCATAGTTACATTCGGGCGAGCCGATACAATATCCCCATTGAGAATATGTGTACCGTCGAATGTTACATCTAACAAAGGATTAGTAATATCTCTTGTTACATGGAAACGTACATTCGCTAAATTATTAAAATGATATTGCTCTGGTTGATCGTGTCGAGGATTAGCTTCTACCCATAGTACATTATCGCCCAAGAAATCACGCGTACTGAAAGAAATTCCAGTCATCACCGTATCACCTGCAGCCAATGGCCTATTCAATCGAACTGTTGCTAAATCGCGACGAACATTATTTTGATCGAATAAATAATAATCGACTAACAACGTATCCATATCAACACTGCTAATATTTTCAAAAGCGATATTGAACGAAACTTTCTCTCCTTCTTGAAGTGTATCACTTGCGAATGAATAATACTTCGTATTTAATGTTCCTTCAGGCACTGGCGAAAAATATACTTGCCATTTTACAAGTTGAGGAGGAGTACGATTTATTAAGTCTTCAGTATACATTTTCAATTTAAGATAAGGATACTGCGCTGCATCTATTGAGCTAATTGCAAAATCTTTTTGACTTTGTGTTATTCCACTCATCAATAATATCTCTTGGCCAGTTGTGTTTATTCCGTAAACATCCAGCAAAACTGAATCTGGAGTGAAGCCTGTTTCTGTTGAAGCATAATCCCAATGAACGCTTGTCCACCCGGTTGAAGGTCCAATTTTTGTTGATGTATAAAATCCTTTATCCCAATCACGTTGCAATGCATAATCAATTCGCAAATCTTCAGTAGGATAAACACCTTTCTTAAAAATCACTGACGAAGGATCACCCTTTTTCATAAATAACATGTATTTATCTGCGTTTGTTAAAGTGGAATATTGCGGCACTCCAATATTTGCAAACCCGGCTTTTAAATCATTAAGGGTATCAAAGCCTACTCCGAAAACTGTCCAGCTTAATAAATAATCACCATCAGGAATTTTATTGGTAATCATGCTTATCAAACTATCAGTTTGCGACTGAACGGCAGTATTAAACAAGAAGAATTTATCGGGACGAGGTCTATTACATCCTTGGAAAGTGTTACAATTAAAATAATTGTAATTACCATAATATCGAATACATGAATCGGTTTGCCAAGGGTGCTCAAAGTCAACAGAATCGAGTACAGCAACTGCTATTTGAGGCATAAAATTACATCCACCATAGTCCATATTCGATCCGTTAATTTCATAAGAAGGACGAACATCTACATGCGTCATCGTTAATGCAAACTGCGATGATACATATTCAAAATATCGTGATGCATCTTGACGGATCATGTTCGTTAGATTATCTTTACTAAACTGAGGATAATCGGCTTGTGACCAACCTGTAATTCCTTGTTTGTACATGAACGAACTTTGCTTCCATTGAAAATCGTTTGATATAGCTGTATCAGGACTCATAATTGAATCATTCGCAACTCTCCAATAATATACTTCACTATCAGTTAAGGCAATATTTGGTGTCCAGCTAACAACACCGAAGGCATTGGCAACTACACCTGAAATTTTTGAAGGACTAGAGAAAACCGCCGAAGTATCTAACTCAAATCGATAATTTTTGGGAGCAGCAAACAAATTGGCAGTAGTAGCTTTTAATGTTACCGTTGAGGTAGGAATAATTGCATACTCTTGAGGATATACAGGATTAATGTCGGTTGAAGTAATTTGCAATGTAGTAGTCGCTACGTTATTACTAGACTCGTTTAGCTCAGCAACATCATTGTAATTATCGACTGTAATTTGAAATGTATTTAAACCTGCACCATCTTTGAAGTCAACCGGCAATTTAACTTCGAACGTATCACGATAAGTAACATAAGGAACCTGAATAATTGTATCGCGCTTTGTAATTCCGTCAGGCATCGTTCTGCTGAACAAAATACTCATCGATTGATTAGTATTCTCACCTAAGTTCGTTACTGCAATTTTTACTTTAAATGAATCTATTTCTGTTGTTACTACCGAAGGTTCAAATGAGATGCTTGAATTATCGACAGAATAATCTGGCAATTCAAATTGATTCATTTTTACCGCAGGGTCGCCATGCAAGGTCATGCTCATACAAACATTTTTATAGCCTGCATTCGACGACATAATATTTGCAACAGCATTCTTCATACTCTCAGCAACACCTTTGCCATAAGAGGTACGGAACATTTGCTGATGCAACTCCGAAGAATATGTATCCAGCTCTTCAATAATTCCTTTATCAGGAACCGCGATAAAACCAATTGCCGCTTTATCAGGTGTAAGTACAAATCGTTCGTTTAACAATTTTTGAGTAGTAAAAATATCTCCAACGAAACAACTTTGTGCAAGCACGATTGGATATCGTCCTTTGTTGCTATAATTCTCCGGCGCATCGGTACTGTTATCGAATGATGTACCAGCTGCGTGACCATAGAATGTCATCATCGTACAACCCGAATCGATTAATGCCTGCAAGTATTCACTTTGATTAATTTGTATCGGAGCATTTGAATTTTTTAAAAACGTATATACATTTCCTCCAAAAAGTGTATCCTGTATTAGTTCGGCATATGTATGCAGCTTTGCGGAAAGAATATCTTGTTCATCTTGATTGGAACCTCCACCAAAATGCAATACATTCTTCATCCATAATGCCGGTGGTTGAAGTTGATTGTTTTCAAATTCAATGAGCTTGTTTAAATATGCTGTTACATCAGCATCAGATTGCGCTGATACACGTCCGGTAGCAATTTCCGTTTTATACTCGTTAGTATTTAGATGCGCAGTAAATAATTGGTCAGAGGCTGGCTCTCCCCATGTAGGCACTAAATTTAATCCGTAACCAACACCCGATTTACTATCGGTAATCATCACTCCTTTTCCTAATAACAATAAGTACTTCGGTGGCGCTACTGCCATATCAATAAGTTGATCAGCAAAAGATCGTATTGCTTGCGGATGCTTTCTAATACCCCAAGCATATTGGTCGTAAAGTTCATTTACATCGGCTAAGAGCGGAGTAAAACCTTTCGTTGCTCTGTAAGATGCATAGTCTTTCGCTCCTGTCCAAATGGCTTTATTTGAAACAATAAGAAAATCTGCATTCATGCCTTGTTCCAAGAAATTATTGAATCGTGCATACTTTGCAGGATCAGGATCGCGGTTAACCGGTTCAATGGTCATATTTCCGGACAACGAAAATGCCTGTCCACTATTGATGATGTAAATTTTTTGTTCGTCGGTATATGCAGGTATTACGGCAGAAAAATTTCCTCCATTATTTACTACTGATATAATTCGAATTGTATCATTACCTACAACATAAACTTTAGGATTCGTTAATCCCGTATTAGAAAAATTAATTGTTGCCTTAGAACCTTGCGCACTTAGAAATATTTCTTGAGGAAATGTCTCGCCGGTAAAATCAGTTGTTCTATCATATTCAAATTTAACATATCCGGTATTGATATAGTTTTCATTAATCGGATTTGTAACATCATCATCCGGCACTAAATTAATTACTACTTGTCCGTTAGCAGGTGCATTATTTACTGCTATTGATTGCTTGTTTAAATCATAGCCGTAAAATAAATAATTACCGACAGTGGTACCATTAGCAGTAACAGTATAAGGATGTGAAAGCGCATTTGCACCCATCATAGCGATACTTACTTGCGGGGGATTAACACCTACATTCAATTTATTTGTATTGAAGGTAAAACTATTCAATCCACCATAAGCCATTTTACCAAAATACCATCCTTCACCTAACATGTAACTATTATCGGCGATTTTATTTCCGTCGCGGAATGCAATATTGTATTCTGCATCTGACACACGAACATCTTTTGTTCTTAGAAAAGGAACTGTAGGGTAAAGACCAAAGTTCTGATCATTTTCTACTATCATTCGCTTATTAGTGATTGCTGATAAGTTATAACTCAAAAAATAAGCTGCAGTATCATTAAATAAACTTTGATATTGATTCGGTTGCGATGAAGGGTCGTCATAAATTTGCGCATCAAAAGTTCCATCATTTTTATCACCAAAAAATTCGATATAATCTCCTGCATTAAAAATCGAATTCTGATCTGCGTCAACTACATTGATGAATTGTTCTTTCCCATCGTGAAATATTTGATATCTATCTGGACTAAACCATGAGTTTACAGGAACACCATAGTTCTGCAAATCATTATATGTTACTTTGAATATTCCTTTCTTCCAAATATTAATTCTGAAGTACTGTTGATTGGAATAAGTTTGTCCACTTACAAATGAAATCCATTCATTGTTGTATACCTGTGCATTTACGCTGCACAGCGATACTAACATCAAAACAGATAAGAGGTAAAATTTACGCATGATAAAAGTTTTTTATTACAGTCCCGAAACTGTTAACTTTATTTAGTAGCTGCCTTACGCACAATATTTAATTTCAACGAAAACACATTCGAGTACAAAGTACCGGCGCTTCCCGTAAAATTTGTTAGTGCATAATCTATGGTTACATTTTTAATTTTCACTCCTGCACCAATGCTCGGCTGAGCAGTAGTAGAAGTTGATTGATCAATATTTTTTACTTCTTGGATATTACCAACTCCTGCACGCAAGAATAAAAAATCGTCGTACCCTAATTCCATTCCTACTTTAGGATCTACACTCACAACATCTGACTTAATCGGTACATTTCTTTTTCCATCGAATGTTAAGTCGAGATCTACCGAAGGCGTAACCGTTAGTTTCTTGGTAATATTTGTTTTATAACTTGCTCCTAAAATTAATTTTGGCAATGTTACTTCTAATCCGTTTTCAGGAATTTCATTTCCTGTTTGTGTAAATACATCTTGCAAATTTTCGGTGTTGTAAGTCCATGCGTTGAATGTTGACGTGATGTCTTTACCCATCGCACCAAACTTCCACTTCCCTCTTTCATATTGAGCACCAAAGTCTAAACCAAAGCCCCAAGCTTTTGCAAAATCTCCAACTTTACGGTGTACGATTTTCACATTTCCACCAATGCTAAGTCCTGTGATTTTCATTGCTTGCGCATAAGAAAGCAAGAATGCATAATCAGCAGATGAAAAAGTTTTTAATCGATCGTAATCTATATTTCCGTCTTTATCGATCAAATCTGTTGAGTCGATAATATCATCAATCGCAAATCGGATTACGGATACACCAACTGCTCTGGTGGCATCAATAGGTGCAGCGAAAGAACCATAATCATACTTCCCGATTCCTCCGAAATATTCGTTGTGCATTGCAGCTAACTGAATATTGCCTTTCACTTTCAATAGCCCTGCAGGATTCCAAAATCCTGCGGTAGCATCATCTACTATCGCCGATTGAGCACCGGCCATTCCTAAAGCTTTTGCTCCTACCCCGATTGAAAGGAATTCATTACTGTATTTTTCCTGTGCGAAAAGAGATCCCGGAACGATAGCTGCGGCGATAAGTGAAAGAAGAATTTTTTTTACTTGCATAGGTTTGTTGGTCATTTAGATAACTCACAACGAAGAGGAGGCGGAAATAGTATTTTTTGTCCGAATCTCTTATACTCTGTGAGACACGCAAAGGTTATAATAGTTTCAAAGTTAAAGAACACAAAAAGAATATCTTGTAAACAATTTATCGTTCGATAAATATACCTTTGCAGCATGATTAAACATTTACCCAACCTGATGACCCTAATGAACCTGTTTTGCGGGTGCTTGGCGATTATCAGCTTGTTTAATGGTCATTTTGAATCTGCGGCGTTATTAGTGGTGATTGCAGGTATCCTTGATTTCTTCGACGGATTTGTTGCTAGGCTGGTAAAGGCCAACTCCGAATTGGGCAAACAGCTTGATTCTCTAGCAGATATGGTGACTTTTGGTGTTGTTCCGGGATTCACTTTATTCCATATTTTTAACCGTACTATGTTCTCTTTAAACGAGTTAAACAGCCCGGTGGCATCCTTTTTGCCCTACCTTATGTTTGCCGTTACCTTATTTTCTTGCCTTCGTTTGGCCAAATTCAACATCGACCCGCGTCAGGCTTCATACTTCATCGGATTAAATACTCCGTCCAATACTTTCTTGGTTATGTCGCTACCCATGATCTTAAATCATGATGAATTCGGGTTAGGGCCAATTATTTTAAATCCGGTATTTTTAATCGTTTTTGCAGCCGTTTCTTCCTACCTGCTAGTAGCCGAAATTCCATTTTTGTCGTTCAAAATCAAGTCGTTAAGCTGGAAAGACGCCAAACCTCAGCTATTGCTGATAATAGGTGCGCTGTTATTTTTAGTGATATTTAGATTTGTAGCACTTCCGATAATAATTCTCTATTACGTAATTTTGTCGTTAATCTATCCTCCGAATAAAAAACAAACAACATGAAATTTATCGCCCATATCAACGTAATGCCGCAAAAGGCTCTTTTAGACCCTCAAGGAAGAGCAGTATCTGCAGGAATGAAGAACATGAATCTGCACGAAATCGGCAATGTTCGTATCGGAAAGAGAATTTCATTAGAAGTGGAAGCGGCTTCTAAGGATGTTGCATCTGAGAAAGTTGATCAGGCTTGCAAGCAATTATTGGCGAATCCAATTATGGAGACTTACGAGTTTAGCCTCGAACAAGCCTAATCCCATGCGTTTTCTTTCTGTATTATTTCTGCTTCTTTTCGCGGGACAAACTTCTTTTGCCCAAAGTGATGCTGCTGCGATCAGTCAAATTGAGATGTTTCAATCGCAGTTGAATGCCGACTATAAAAATCCGGAGGAGTCACCTTTACCGACTGAAGGAATTCCGCATTTCAAGGGACATCAATTTTTTAAGGTAGATTTAAAATACAGAGTAAAAGCATCGGTTGAACGATTAGCAAATCAAGATACTGTTTCTTTTCCAACTACTGCAGGAAAATTCAAACAATACATTCCGTTCGTAAAGCTTTCGTTTAAAATCGACGATACTTTAAATGTTTTGTATGCTTATCAGTCGGTAGCATTAATGCAAAAAGAAGAATACAAAGATTTTCTTTTCCTTCCTTTCACTGATAAATCGAATGGATTCGGATCGTACGGAGGAGGAAGATATATCGATTTACGCATTCCTTCCGGAGATGAAATGATTATCGATTTTAATCAATGTTACAATCCGTATTGCGCGTACAGCAATGCTTTTAATTGTCCGATTCCACCGGAGGTAAACCGATTAAAAATGGCAATACCGGCTGGAGTGATGGCGCCCGAAGGGCATAAATAAATTACCTCAATTCGAAATTTTGTCCGAGGTAAACACGACGTACCGTTTCATCTTCGGCTAATTCACGCGCAGTACCTTCTTTCAATATCTTTCCTTCAAATAAAAGATACGAGCGATCGGTAATCGTTAATGTTTCATGCACGTTATGATCGGTAATTAATATTCCGATATTTTTTGCTTTCAGCTTATAAACGATTCCTTGAATATCTTCAACAGCTATTGGATCAACGCCAGCAAATGGTTCGTCGAGTAATATGAACTTGGGATCAACAGCTAATGCTCGCGCGATCTCTGTCCTTCTTCGTTCCCCTCCCGACAATACATCACCTCTACTTTTGCGAATTCTTTGCAAACCGAACTCATCAAGCAATGATTCTAGCTTTTCATCTTGCGCTTCTTTACTCAACTTAGTCATTTCGAGAACCGCTTTGATATTGTCCTCTACGCTTAACTTTCTGAAGACAGATGCTTCTTGAGCAAGATAACCGATACCCATTTGAGCTCTTTTGTACATCGGCTCATCGGTGATCTCAATATCCTCGAGATAGATCTTCCCTTCGTTCGGTTTGATCAACCCTACCGTCATGTAGAAAGTGGTAGTTTTTCCGGCACCATTCGGACCTAACAACCCAACAATTTCACCCTGCTGCACGCGAATAGAAACTTTATCTACCACGGTGCGGCGTTTATAGCGTTTTATAAGTTGATCGGTGCGAAGGGTTAACATATTGCTGCAAATTTAGCGAAGAGAGTAATACAGTGCCGAAATAATTTAAAACAAGAGCTGAAGACTGGCTCTAATACCAAACTTCGAGATATCAGGATGATCGAGATAAGCCATTCGCCAGATGAAATCGACACGAATGAGCTTAAAGATATTTTCGACACCAGCGCCTAATTCTACATAAGGTTTCTTAGATAGTGTACTAAATGCTGTTGGATCTTTTAAGATTGAAAGATTACTCTTGCTAATTCCACCATAAACGATTTTAGCTTGTGCCACCTCTCTCCATTTCAACTTACGCATCAAAGGAATTTTATCGAGGAAGAATCCGTCGAAGTGATGCGTAGCATATCCGCTTAAATAATAATCACTCACAAACTCAAAATAATTCATGAGATTGAAAGCTGCATAATCATAAAAATAAGTTTCATTACCTGGATGAAGTTCGAGCAAAGGATAAGGAAGTGTTCCCCAAATTTTTCCTGCACTTAACACCCAATACGTATAACCGAAAGGAGCTAATCTTAATCGATCATCAATTTTTATAGTAAGTTTTTGATACTCGAAATCACTATTCATTACTCCTTTTAATCCGTAAGTATAGTTTACTTGTAATACAGGATAATCGGAACCTAAGCTTACGCGATCAATTTTACCGGCAACAAATTTTTCGCGGTAGGCAAATCGAGTGAACAAAGAAATCTCAGAAGTCTCGAATGAATTTTGGTAATCTAAACTATCATCACTTACTCTATAACTAATATCGAGATCTCCCAAAGGTCTAAAGCGGCTATGCGCAAACGTTACACGATTTGAAAAGCCGGGAAACCATTCCATTTCATACCATGACTTTTGAATTTCGATAGTATTGAGCTTTGTAGCAGGATTTCGTCGGAACAAAGAAAACAATAAGTTATCATCGGTAAATCCATTGTCACTTTGCCCTAATTGCTGAACATCGAATTTATAATTCAGTCCGACGAATTGCCGTGGCTTATCCGACAATTTAAACTTAATGCCTCCACCGTATTTAAATTTTTCATCTTTTAATCCGTAGGCAAGATATCCGTCCATTAGCACTTTTGTACTAAAGTCGTCGCTGGTTCTTCCTCCAATACGAAATCTATTTCCTTCAATTTTATTAAAGCTATAAACGGTGTAATACGGACCTAATTCTATTTTACCGATGTCTTTATATCCTGTGAAAAACAAAGTCACAAAATCGACGTAGGTTTTGAAAGCGGGAAGCGATTTGATGGTATCTACCATATGGTAAATTTTCGTTTCGCGTTCCGATAAACTATCATGCCTCGACTGATTCCAGAAATCCTCAGTGCGCGCCATCGCTTCATCATTCACAACAATATTCTCTGTTCCTTTAAAGACATTATCGTTGATAGGTTCATTCACAATAAACTTACGATAAGAAGTAGTTTTTCTTCCTATGAATCCCATTCCATCTTCCTTCGCAGCAAAATCAACAATCAATACATCTTTCGACAACATCCATTGTTTATTATCGACACGCGTATATTCCTGAACGATGGCCATATCCTCCACCCAGTTAATATTTGCCTCACCGGCAATACGCATATTGATTTTCTTAATTGCGAAGGTGGTATCCTGAACCCAAAATTCGCCAGTAAAAGTAAGCTCCTGCGGGCGACGAGGTTTGAATTTCATTTTATAGCACCATTGATTATCAATAAATGTACTATCGAGCAAATAATATTTATAATACAACAAACCTAAATCAGACGCGGGACTAATAAATCCTTTTCCGAATAGATCAATGAAATTATCATAGACATTAACGCGTTGGTACATATCGCCTAAAAACTGCGTCACCGTTGCATTTTCTAATCCTGAAACTTTACTGGCTTTAATGATTTCGCGTTTATTCTTCGGATTATTTTTAAAGTAAACATCCGACATCGACTCAGAGATAAAAAACGGTAAAAAAGGACGTGAATTGGTTTCGCTGCTATCGATATTATCGAAAATAAAACTGAAAGGCTTCAGCAGTTTTTTGCTTTTAAACTTCTCGCTAATGTTAGTTAAATCGAACTCCAGTTTATTATAAACTTCATATTGATACGTCTCTAATTTAGAAGGATCATTTAAATCTTTATTCTTAACAATATTTCTAAAAATGATATTCGCGGGATTTTCTCCTGCTTTAATCTCCACTTCTTTCAACTCTACTTTTGAAGCACCTAAAACAATATTGATCACTTGCGCTTGACCTTTTTTCACACGCATCTTAACCGTCTTATATCCTACCAACGTACAAATAATAGAGTCGGTGGGATTAGATGACGATAATTTAAACTTACCATCCATATCGGTATTCGTGCCGGTGGTGGTTCCTTTAAAAATAACTGTTGCAAACGGAATAGGTTCGTTCGTTAACTCATCGGTAACTTTACCGCTTATAGATGTTTCCTGCGCATTAGCTGTTTGTAAAAACAACAATGCGAATAGGAATAAAAAGACGGAAATGACGTCTCTGATTTTCTTCATAAATAAATGGAAAATGATTTTGGCATACTTAAGACGAACTAATTACTTCAATGTTACTAACTCCTCCCAATATTCGAGAGCACGGCGAGTATGAGGAATTACGATCGTACCTCCTACTAAATTGGCAACGGCAAATATTTCAAACAATTCTTCGGTAGTTACACCTTGTTCATGACATTTTCCGAGGTGATAACGAATGCAATCGTCGCAACGCAACACCATCGAAGAAATTAGTCCTAGCATCTCCTTTACCTTCACACTCAATGCTCCCTCTTGATAAGTAGAAGTATCGAGCGCATATAATCGTTTAATATTTGTGTTTCCGGCTGCCAGAATTTTTTCATTCATTTTGGCTCGGTAGCCGTTAAAATCGTCAACTATACTCATCGCTTTTTAATTTGTATCAAAAACTGTGCAAGAAATTATTGAAGTGCTTCTTTATTCTTATTTCGTTCAACCATCGCCGAAACATAAATACTAATTTCATAGAGCAAGAAGAGCGGAATAGCTACTAACATTTGACTTGTAACGTCGGGAGAAGGAGTAATTACAGCCGCAATAATTAAATTTATGATCATGGCATGCTTACGGTAAGTTCGCATGAAGCTCGGCGACATGATTCCAAGTTTACTAAGAAAATAAATAACCATTGGCAATTCGAATACAAATCCTGTAGATAATGACAATACTGTTACAATATTGATATACGAATCCATGCTAATCTGATTCTTGATTTCGGCACTCACCTGATAATTCCCTAAGAAATTAATCGACATCGGAGTGATAATATAATACCCGAATAAAATTCCCAACATGAACAAAAACGATGTAAAAAACACGATACCACGTGAATATTTAATCTCGCGTTCTGACAATGCCGGGCGAATAAAACGCCATAATTCCCAAATCAAATAAGGAAATCCTAGAATGAAACCTGTCATCACGGCAATCCACATATGCGTAGTGAATTGACCACTGATATCGAGATTAATTACCGAAAAATTTATCTGGTCGAAACACATATCCAGATTATATTTCTGCGATAACTCACATAACATTCTGTATGTCCAGAAATCTTTGTTTTTAGGAGCTAGAATTATGCCGTCGAAAATAAGTTCCTTATTAAAGAATGCCACAAAACCTAAAACAGAAATCACAATCACCGCACGAACAATATGCCACCTTAAAGCCTCGAGGTGATCGAGGAATCCCATTTCTTTGTTCGGATCTTTACTATCTATTAACATAATCGCTATTTGAACTTTTTCACTTATTAAATAATTCCTTCTTTCAACAAATCATGAAGATGAATAAAACCTACAAATTTACTCTTATCCGTAACAGCTAATTGAGTAATGTTATATTCCTTCATCATTTGCAAAGCCTCTACCGCCATTGTATCCTTATCAACCGACTTCGGTTTTTTATTCATGATATCCTTGGCGGTAATATTGTTGAAATTATTGTTTTTGCTTTGCTGCATCATTCTTCTTAAGTCGCCATCGGTAATCATTCCCGCCAATTTCCCTTTATCGATTACTGCAGCACAGCCTAAACGTTTTGATGAAATTTCAAGGATTACATCCGTTATTGGTGTCGACATTTGAACGATTGGTTTAGGATTTGAAGCCCAAAGATCATCTACTTTCAGATACAATCGTTTTCCGAGTGCCCCTCCCGGATGATAGCGAGCGAAATCGGCTGAAGTAAACCCGCGTTCCTCCAACAAACATACGGCTAAAGCATCACCCATAGCCAATTGCGCTGTTGTTGAACTTGTTGGAGCCAAATTATTCGGACAAGCTTCTTTTTTAATCGCTGTAAGCAAACGAAAATCGGCGTGTGTTGCCAAAGCAGAAGTTTCATTCCCCACCATTGCAACCAAGGTATTACCTCCATTCTTAATAAGAGGAGCTAAAACCTTAATCTCGGGCGTATTTCCGCTATTAGAAATAAGAATCACCACATCATTACGCTGAATCATGCCTAAATCACCATGAATGGCATCGGCAGCATGCATAAAAACAGAAGGAGTTCCGGTAGAATTAAAAGTAGCCACCATTTTATTAGCAATAATGGCACTTTTACCGATTCCGCTCACCACTACCCTGCCTTTCGACTGAATAATTAAACGAACCACGGAAACAAAATCCTTAGTTAATTGTTCTTTTAGTCCCGCAATTGCTTCGGCTTCAATGTCGAGCGTTTTCTTTGCCAGCGCAAGTATTTTTCGGTCAGTATTCATTTTCATGATTTTATTCAGCTTTGCAAAAATATTTTTTATTTCCCAGCGTTTTGCTCTTGCTATTCAATCTTTATTGCACTATCTTCACGCAACGCCTAAACAACAAATGATTTTTTTATTAATGTTTGATGAAATTAAAATTGTTTGAGTTTGGCAGGCAAAAATAGCTTAAATTTGTCGTCCCTTAATTTCCAGTGTACATGTTAGTGGCAGAGTCAACGCTCTTGGAAGCGTTATATAAGTATTTTGGTTATGAGCAATTTAAAGGTGATCAAGAATCGATCATCCGCAATGTGCTCGAACGTCGTAATACATTCGTTATTATGCCGACCGGCGGTGGTAAGTCTATGTGCTACCAACTTCCGGCGTTAATGAGCGAAGGTACTGCAATCGTGATTTCTCCGTTGATCGCGTTAATGAAGAATCAGGTAGATGCCATTCGTGGCTTCAATACTGATGATGGTGTTGCTCACTTTTTAAATTCTTCCCTTACAAAGGCTGAAATTCAGGCGGTTAGGAAAGATATTAAGGCGGGCAAGACTAAATTATTATACGTAGCTCCGGAATCATTAACCAAGGAAGAGAATGTGAAATTCCTTCAAGAGGTAAATATTTCCTTTTTTGCGATCGATGAGGCGCATTGTATTTCAGAGTGGGGACATGATTTCCGCCCTGAATACCGTCGCTTACGTCCGATAATCGATGAAATCGGAAAAGTTCCAATTATTGCATTAACCGCAACTGCTACCGAAAAAGTACAGGGCGATATCCAGAAAAACCTGGGAATGATGGATGCGGCCTTATATAAGGCTTCATTTAACCGCGCAAATCTTTATTATGAGATTCGTCCGAAGCAGAATGTGCTGAAGGAGATGATCAAATTTGTGAAGCAGCATTCAGGTAAATCGGGTGTTATCTATTGCCTTAGCCGTAAAAAGGTGGAAGAGGTTGCTGAAACGCTTACCGTAAATGGTATCCGCGCGCTTCCTTATCATGCAGGATTAGATGCTTCAACACGTGCTAGTCATCAGGATAAATTCTTGATGGAAGAAGTTGACGTGATTGTTGCAACTATTGCCTTCGGGATGGGAATCGATAAACCAGATGTTCGTTTCGTTATTCACCACGATATTCCTAAGAGTTTAGAGGGATATTACCAAGAAACGGGACGTGCGGGTCGCGACGGACGTGAAGGTCGTTGTATTACTTTCTACTCTTATAAGGATATCGAGAAACTCGAGAAATTCATGAAGGGTAAGCCTGTTGCCGAGCAAGAAATTGGCAAACAGTTATTGCTTGAAACAGTTGGCTACGCCGAGACAAGTGTTTGTCGACGCAGAGTGTTACTCAACTATTTCGGAGAACGTTACGATCAAGATAATTGTGGAAATTGCGATAACTGCTTACATCCTAAGCCTCAAATTGAAGCGCAAGATGAATTAGAGTTGTTGATTGAAGCAATTCTTGCTGTAAAAGAAAAACATCAAGCCGAGCATATCGTGAATGTCTTAATGGGCAAGACCGATCAGCAGGTAAAAACTTATAAGCACGATAAATTAGAGTTATTTGGTGATGGTGGCGATCAGAGTGAACGCTTCTGGACAACCTTAATTCGTCAGGCAGTATTATCGGGATTACTTCATAAGGATATCGATAATTACGGATTGCTGAAGGTGAGTGAAAGCGGACATGAATATTTGAAAACGCCAACTTCCTTCAAAATTGCGCTCGATACTAGCTTCGATAATACAGAATCAGATGATGATGATGAATTTTCAGGCGGTGGATCAGGCGGTGGCGGCGCTGCCGATGAACAATTGTTTGAGATGCTTAAAAATCTTCGCAAGAATGTAGCGAAGAATATGAATGTTCCTCCATTCGTTGTATTCCAAGATCCTTCTCTTGAAGAAATGGCTACCAACTACCCTATTTCGGTAGATGAATTGAAGAATATTGCCGGCGTTGGATCAGGAAAAGCTGTTAAATACGGAAAACCGTTCATCGATCTAATTAAAAAGTATGTAGAGGATAATGACATTGAACGTCCGATGGACCTCGTTGTAAAAAGCGTGGTTAATAAAAGCGGATTGAAAGTATATATCATCCAAAATATCGATCGTAAAATTTCTCTCGATGCAATGGCGAAAGCTAAAGGATTGAAGTTAACAGAAATGATTACCGAACTAGAAACGATTGTTGCATCAGGAACTAAAATTGATATCGGTTATTATATCAATGAAGTGATTGACGAAGATCGTCAAGATGAAGTTTTCGAATACTTCCAAACAGCAGAAACTGATTCAGTTGCTGATGCGTTGAAAGAATTAGGAGAAGACGATTATTCTGAAGAAGATATCCGCTTAATGCGAATTAAATTTATGAGTGAGATGGGGAACTAAGGTTTCCTTTAGAAAAAAAAGTCCCGACCAACATCGGGACTTTTTTATTGCAGAGAAAATTGAATGAATGAGTGAATGAATGATTGATTGATTGATTGAATGTGGTTCGCGATTTAATAAGTGATTTGATATATGATGGAATAAGACTTTATCAAATAAGTGAAAAAATCCGCCTTTGGTTTATTCGATTTCATTCTAAGGAAAAATTCAAAATCCTTTCATCTGCTTGCCCCAATGAGATGTTCTATTTAGATGTCAAATTTCTTTGTGAAGTTTTCTTTGGATAAAAATTTTATCGGTTTTCCGAATCAGTGCATCGTCGTAGACGATAATCATAAACTTGTCAAAAGACAAAACTCCGAGATCTGCCTTACCGAGAATGAATGTCAGCACTAACAACTCATTTAACTACGCGTCCAGTTTCATAACAAATCATATCAGATCATAACAATCTGCGGCCAATAAAAAATTTGCCAATCTATCCTTGCCAGCTATTCCAGACTAAACAAAAAAACCCGTACAAGTGTACGGGTTTATCTATAGCATTAAGTTCTCTGCTAATATTCGTCTTCATTGAAGAAGAAATCATCTTTGGTCGGATAATCAGGCCAGATTTCTTCAATCGTTTCATACGGTTCACCTTCGTCTTCCAGCTCCTGTAAGTTTTCAATAACTTCCATTGGGGCTCCCGAACGAATAGCGTAATCAATCAGCTCATCTTTGGTGGCCGGCCACGGAGCATCTTCCAAATGCGAAGCAAGTTCTAAGGTCCAGTACATATTAAGTAATTTTAAATTGTTTTATTTGAACGTCATTTATCTCAACAGGTTTCACTCCCTGTTAGAGGGCTGCAAAAGTAATAAAAGATTTTTCTTAGAAAACAAATTGAGGATCAGCTTTTTCTTATAATCTTGGTTTCCACGGCGTTTCCGGGGCTTTAAGCTCCTGAGCAACGTAGCGAGAAAGCATAAAAAGGTAGTCCGACAGCCGATTTAAGTAGATGCTTATTTTCGTATCTACCTCATTTTCAGACGATAAATGAACAACCAGCCTTTCAGCTCGGCGGCAAACACATCTTGCAATATGGATATAAGAAACCGTTGGATGTCCACCCGGCAGCACAAAAGATTTTAACGGAGGCAGGCTATTTTCCATGCGATCCATCTCATTTTCGAGCAATTGAATGTCGCCATCCACCAATTCGGGCAGCTTCATCTTCCCTTTTTCGGGGTCGCTGGCTAGTAAAGAACCGATTGTAAAAAGTCGATCTTGGATTTCCAAAAGCACCGTTATCAGGTCCTGAGCAATATTTTGATCACGAATTAGTCCTACCCACGAATTCAATTCATCAATAGTTCCGTATCCTTCAATTCTTAAATGATATTTGGGCACTCGGGCACCACCAATTAGTGATGTCTCCCCTTTATCACCTGTTTTTGTATAAATCTTCATTTCACTAACTCTTTTTTTAAAGGAGAAGGATTAGGTCCGTCGCTTTCAACGCTACCATCTTTTAATCGGATAATACGATGCGCATGACGAGCGATATCCTCCTCGTGAGTAACCAAAATAACAGTATTTCCTTGACGATGAATTTCAGCAAAAAGCTCCATGATTTCCTCTGAAGTTTTTGAATCGAGGTTACCGGTAGGTTCATCGGCAAGAATAATAGCAGGCTTCGTTACCAAGGCACGAGCAACCGCTACACGCTGACGTTGTCCGCCGGATAATTCATTCGGTCGATGCGTTACACGTCCGTCGAGACCAACACTTTTCAACGCCTCAAAGGCACGAGCATCTCTTTCCTCCTTTTCTATTCCCGCATAAATCAATGGCAACGCCACATTTTCCAATGCAGTACTTCGAGGTAAAAGGTTAAACGACTGAAACACGAAACCGATTTGACGATTACGAATATCGGCCAACTCATTATCGGTCATTTTAGCCACGTTAATGCCGTTCAAATGATACTCACCCGAAGTAGGAGTATCGAGGCAGCCCAATACATTCATCAGCGTCGATTTTCCCGAGCCTGAAGAACCCATCAGCGCCACATACTCATTACGGTAAATTTCCATATTCACACTACGAAGAGCATGAATAGTCTCGGTACCTACAATGTAGGTCTTAGCGATATTGACAACTTTAATAATCGATTCCACGATACTTAAAACTTATTTCCTCAAAGGTAACAATCAATTCGACAATTTGGTTTTTAAACGGCTGTATCGTCGATTTTGCTGCGCGAAACGGAGAAAGGGGTGTGGAAGAATTTATCCAGAATGAGAAATTGAAATCAATACCTCACCACAAATTTTTCTTTCGAAAATCCTTTATTAAAAAACACGATTCCCATCATAAAAACATCTATACTGATGGTTACTTTAGGATGAGAAGAAATTTGACTCCATGCTTCTTTCATTTCGTCCGACCAATTAATATCGTCGACTATAATCACCGTATCATCGTGCACTTTTTCTAGACACATTTCGAAATATTCAAGCGTAGGTTTTAGCTTGTGATTGCCGTCGAGATAAACAAAATCGAGTTGTGGTAATTTTGAAATTGCTAGAGGAAGCGTTTGCGAAAATTCTCCTTCTATAACTTCAATATTTAACTCGGGAAATTCTTGAAATCCTTTTCGCGCTAATGCAGCTGTTTGATCGCAACCTTCGAGTGTAATTACTTTCGCTGAAGGATTTCCCATTGCTTGATACAAAGCACTTACCCCTACTGATGTCCCAACTTCTAGAATATATTGAGGCTTTAAGTATTTACTCAACCGATATAACATGCGAGCATATTTCGGAGGCTTGCTAGATCGCTTTGTAATAAAAGAAATAGGAAGTTGTTTATATACTTTCCCTCCAAATCCAGCGCCAAAATCACGAACTGAAATAATCGTTTTGTCACGCAAAAGTGCTTGGCGATAATTTTCAATTTTTTCTTGATCAATATCATTTTTATCGCGACGCCAAACAAATTCATTTAAATTATACATGAAAGAACTTTGCAATCCGTGGCGTCCCACCGACACAAAATAATACTTAATATAACTCAACAACAATTTAACGGCTTTCATTTTACCGATTCTTTGTTTGATGCATTTAACGAAAGTAAAATACTAATTGCTAGTACTCCTAATACCACAAGCAATGCATAAACTGTGGGAATATGAAAGAACTCAGAGCCTAACATTTTTATTCCCACAAACGATAAAATTATTGCTAATCCGTATTTCAAATACTTAAACAAATTCATCATTCCCGACAAAGCAAAATACAATGATCGCAATCCAAGAATAGCAAATACATTACTCGTATAAACGATAAACGAATCTTTACTGATAGCTAATACTGCGGGAATAGAATCAACTGCAAAAATTAAATCGGTAAAATCAACTACGATCAACACCAACAACAGCGGCGTTGCTAACCATCGACCACCTTGCTTCACCACAAAATGTTTTCCGTGATAATCTTCGGTAATCGGAAATATTTTTCGGCAAGTACGAACAAGTAGATTGTCTTCGAAAGCAGGATCATCATCATCTCCGGAGAAAAACATTTTCACTCCCGTGAATAACAATATTCCTCCGAACACATAAATCATCCATGTGAACATTTGAAATATTGCAACACCTGCAACGATGAATGCCCCACGTAAAATTAATGCCCCTAATATTCCCCAAAACAACACTCTGTATTCATATTGCTTGGGAACTTTAAAATAACTGAAGATAACAATGAACACAAAGAGATTATCAACGCTCAAGCTCCATTCAATAACATATCCTGTTAAAAATTCAAATGCCTTCTCAGGACCTTTTACGGTATACACCCAAGCATTAAACATCAAAGCAATTACACTCCAAAAAGCAACCCAAAGCAACGATTGTTTAAACGAAACTTCTTTATCGGATTTATTAAGCACCACAAGATCGAGCACCAAGAGCGCCAAAATAAATACATTAAATCCTACCCAAAAACTCATCGGCTCCATACTGTTCTCCTCTTAAATTTATTACTTGATTGTATTATTTATAATTCTCGGGATTCAATGCATCCGGACTCCATTGTTTAAAAAACTCAATTACTTTCTCTTTACTATATCCTTCACCCTCTTCTAAATAACCTGAGTTTTGAGTATGAATTCTATTGCCTTGAGCATCCAGAATTACGAACACAGGAAATCCGAATCGCTGAGGAAAAGAAAGCGACTTCAACACTTCTTCATTCTTGTTCTCTTTGCTGAAGTTAATATGTTCCATTACAAACCCTGCCTTTAAAGCGGAATCAATTTGCGCATCAGTATGAATAAACTTTTCAAACATTCTACACCACTTACACCAATTTCCGCCTACCATCAATAGCACATGTTTATTTCCAGCTTTAGCTTCCGCTACTGCTTTTTGTATTTGCACTTTTGCATCCACATCAGGATGATAAATCTCCACCGGCTTCGGCGCCTCCTGCGCAAACACAACCTGCGCCACCACCACAAATAAGAATGATAATAATATCTTTTTCATAATTTGATTTTTTTATACTCTTTAATTTCCCTCTGCGTTAGCCCTAACCGGCTTCGCCGAACTAAGAACCATGAACTAAGAACTTCCAACCATACAGTAGAGCTGAAATAGCACACTGCATGGCAAGCCTCGAACCTTGAACATTAAGCACACTTTATGGCATGCCCTGTACTTATGAATGCGTTAGCCCTAACCGGCTTCGCCGAACTAAGAACCATGAACTTAGAACTATGAACTTTTTTTAGCTCCCTACCCTCTTCCCAAACTCTTCCCTCACATCTTCTAATGCAGGAAAAAGATAATGCGATATTTTTAGTACCGGTTGATAGAGCACCGATTCTGATTTTGTTTTTGCGGTAAACAATCCCATTCGAACATCTACGGGACGAATAATTGCGAGTATTACACTAACTGTTAATGCAAATTTTAATGTCCCGAAAATTGCTCCCGCCACTTGATTAATTGGCGTTAACTTAGATGCTTTTAATATTCCTTCTAAGAATTTTGCAAGTAACACCATCACGACAATCACTAAAATAAATACGATGAAAAATGTGATGTAAGGAAGAACAGTTGAAGGACTATCAACGAACTTTTTTACAATACCTTCAAACATACTTGAGAATTTAAACGCAATATAAAATCCGAGAATCAATCCGATAATCATTGCGATCTCGAAAATTAATCCGCGTTGCCAGCCTTTGTACATTCCCCATAACAAAGGAATTGCAATAATTACGTCTAAGTAATTCATAGTTTTTTGTTCGGATACAAAGATAAAAAGATTTTGGGATGTAGGATTTTGACATTAGGCTATTGGCTATAGATGATAGATGATGTCGGTGCCTATTGCCTATTGTCTATTGCCTATCGCCTTTTACCAATTATATTAAACAAAAAAGGGCAAAGATCTCCTCTCCGCCCTTTCTTTCTTCAATAAAAAAATACTAATACGCTTCAATCACCATTTTCACTCCCGGCAATTCTTTTCCTTCAATATATTCAAGTAAAGCACCGCCTCCGGTTGAGACATAACTTACTTGATCGGCATAATTAAATTGATTAACGGCTGCTGCCGAATCTCCTCCACCAATAAGCGAGAATGCTCCTTTCGCAGTGGCTGCAACAATTGCTTCCGCTACCGTGCGCGTTCCACTTTCAAACTTTTTCATTTCAAACACACCCATTGGTCCGTTCCATAAAATAGTTTTACTTTCTGCAACTACTTGTGAGAATTGTGCTGCCGATTTCGGACCGATATCTAACCCTAACCATCCTTCTTCTATATTTCGGATATCCGTAACGTTAGTATTGGCATCTTTATCAAATTTATCGGCATTTATGGAGTCTACCGGCAAATGAATTTTAACTCCTTTCGCTTCTGCTGATTTCAATATCGATAACGCTAAATCGAGTTTATCTGATTCACAAAGTGAACTTCCGATATTTCCTCCTTGCGCTTTGATAAATGTATAGGCCATCCCTCCTCCAATGATGAGGTGATCAACTTTATCCATCAATCGTTCAATGATCAAAATTTTATCGGAAACTTTTGCTCCTCCCATAATGGCTGTAAACGGACGAGTAGCATTATTCAATACTTTTTCTGCATTGTTTAATTCGCCTGCCATCACATATCCAAACATGCTCTTACCTTTAAAATATTGCGCTATCACCGCAGTGCTCGCATGTGCTCTATGCGCTGTCCCGAAAGCATCGTTTACATATACATCTCCAAGCGATGCTAACGATTTTGCAAAATCAGGATTTCCTTTTTCTTCTTCTTTATAAAAACGAAGATTTTCTAATAACAAAACTTCTCCCGACTTCAACGCAGCAGCTGCATTTACTGCTGGTTCGTTAATGCAATCACTCGCAAATTGAACCGGCTTGTTTAACAATCCTGAGAGTGTGTCGACAGTATGACGAAGAGAATATTTATCAGCGGGACCTTCTTTCGGTCGACCTAAATGCGACATTAAAATTACACTTCCGCCATCATTCAAAATTTTCTGAATTGTGGGAATGGCAGCTTTAATCCTAGTAGGATCTGTCACTTGAAAATCACTATTTAGCGGAACGTTAAAATCTACGCGAATTAGCGCTTTCTTACCGGCAAAATTGTACTGATCAATCGTTTTGATTTGCATAATATTATCCTTTTATCGGACTGCAAAAATAGTTGTTATTCGCTATTAAGTGGTTCCATTCTTCTCTAGTTTCTTACTTTCCGTGCTAAAATCATTGATTCGGCTCTTTTTTTCTACTTCCATAGTCGGTTTGCACGGTTCTTCGTCTTATTTTTGCGCCCATGCAATTCAAAGATGTTATTGGTCAGGCTGCAGTAAAGGAGCGGCTGGCTCTTTCTTTTAAAGAGGGAAGAATCAGTCACGCGCAGTTGTTTTTTGGCCCGACCGGTTCTGGTGTTCTCCCTTTAGCTCTCGCTTATGCGCAGTTTTTAACGTGTAACGATCGTTCGGAAACTGATAGCTGCGGAAAATGTCCGTCGTGCTTAAGAAACAGCAAACTGGTTCACCCTGATGTGCATTATTCTTACCCCGTTGTTACGGATGCAAAACGCGGATTAAAAAAACCTATTAGTCTCGATTATATTTCCGAATGGCGCGAGACGGTAATTCCTTTCCCTTATCTAAATTACAACGATTGGGTTGGAGCTATTGCCGAGAATGAAAATAAGCAAGCTACCATCATGGTGGAGGAAGCGGGTGATATTGTGCGAAAAATAAGCATGAAAGCCTATGAAGCTCCTTTCAAGGTGGTTATTATGTGGCTTCCGGAAAAAATGAGTGCCGTAGTGTCGAATAAAATGCTGAAAAGTATTGAAGAGCCACCCGATAATACCATTTTCATCCTCGCCAGCGAGCAACGTGATCAGATCATTCAAACGATTTTATCGCGAACGCAACTCATCAAAGTCAACCGACTTTCTGACGATGAAATTGCAAATGCATTGGTTCAGCGTAAGCATCTTTCTGAAGAGCATGCGCGGGATATTGCTCGATTGGCAGATGGCGACTTCCACCTGGCTCTCGAATTATCGCGCGAAGCTTTGGGTGATGCATCGCACGAAACGGAGTTCTTGAATTGGATGCGCTTATGCTTCAATCCAACGAAATCGATGGACAAACTGCAGGCTTGGGTTGATGGCATGCATGCCTCGGGACGAGAAAAGCAAAAGCAATTTTTATTCGCTTGCATTCAAACCGTTCGCGAATGCATGATGATCAATTTAGCCGATCGTCAGTTGGTAAAGATTGATAATCAGCAAATTCAAGCACTCGATAAATTCTTGCCGTTCGTAAATGCGCATAATATGTCGCCGTTTGTGGAAGCCCTTAACGAAGCTTATTATCACATCGAAAGGAATGCGCACGGAAAGATCTTATTCTTAGATTTGTCACTTAAATTAAGCAGGATTCTGCAGATTAAATAGAAGTTCGGTTAAATTACCGATCTTTAAAAATTATTAGTGGTATTTGAACATCAAAATGAAGAAGTAAAATGGGATGCAGTTCATGTTCTACCACCGACTCTACAACCGGAACTCCCGCTGGCTGCCGCAGCAATGGAACTTGTGGCACCGGAGGATGCAATAAACTAAATGTTTATAACTGGCTGTCTGACATGGTACTTCCTGAAGGGCATAAACCTTTCGACTTATTGGAAGTTCGTTTCAAAGGCAGCCGTAAAGAGTTTTACCGGAATGTCAACAACCTCGAATTAAAGGTTGGCGACTTCGTAGCGGTGGAAGGAAGCCCCGGTCATGATATCGGGGAAGTTAGTATGGTAGGCGAATTGGTTCGCTTCCAGCTGAGAAAGAAAAATGTAAGAGAAGACTCGCCGGAAATCAAAGCTTTGTATCGCATTGCTCGTCCGGTGGATTTAGATAAATGGAATGAAGTTAAAGGCATGGAATTCAATACCATGCATCGTTCCAGAACAATTGCTTTAGAGTTAGGTCTCAAAATGAAGCTCAGCGATGTTGAGTATCAAGGAGATGGCAAAAAAGCGACTTTCTTTTATACTGCCGACGATCGTGTAGATTTTCGCGAATTGATAAAACGTTTAGCCGACGAGTTTAAGGTGCGTATCGAAATGCGCCAAATTGGTATGCGTCAAGAGGCGGCTCGCTTAGGCGGAATTGGATCTTGCGGACGAGAACTTTGTTGCTCTACTTGGCTTACCGACTTCAAAATCGTTAGCACGAGTGCAGCGCGTTACCAGAATTTATCGCTTAACCCATTAAAGCTCGCCGGACAATGCGGAAAGCTGAAATGTTGTTTGAATTATGAGCTCGACACTTACATGGATGCCGTTAAAGATATCCCTGAGTCGAACATCCGATTACAAACAGGAAAAGGCACTTTGGTACATCGCAAAACAGATATCTTCAAACGTATCATGTGGTACAATCCTATTCCAGAGCCACGTGAAGGCGATGAAAGAACTCCTTTCGTCCCTGAAAACTGGATGCCTATCAGCGTTGATCGAGTAAAGGAAATCATCGAAATGAATAAACGCGGTCAGAAACCGGATGATGCCGGAATGATCGAGTTTGAAGATGACAACGACGATGAAATGCACTATAAAGATGTGGTAGGACAAGATAGTCTTACTCGCATGGATCGTACGAAGAAGAAGAAAAAGA
>Ga0255344_1000345_pt1 | contig 75838 bp, 64 predicted proteins | sample wastewater_treat_5_FD_192414 | JGI IMG/M metagenome (GOLD analysis project Ga0255344, IMG submission 192414) | Wastewater microbial communities from Lulu Island WWTP, Vancouver, Canada - plant18 | ecosystem: Engineered > WWTP > Wastewater > Unclassified | place: Canada: Vancouver, British...
TGACGCGGCCGTCGAGGATCTCCGGGAAGCCGGTGAGATCGGCGACCGCCGTCACCGGCAGCCCGTGGGCGCGGAGGGCGTTCAGGGTGCCGCCGGTCGAGAGGAGCTCGACCCCGCGCGCGTGCAGCGCGGCGGCGAGGGGGACGAGCCCGCTCTTGTCGTGGACCGAGAGGAGCGCGCGGCGGATCGGGGGCATCGGATCTCCTTTCCCGCTACGGCACGTGCCGGGGCGGCGCGAGTCGCAGCAGCGGCCCGCCGCTCGCGGGCAGGCGCCCGGGCCGGTCGCCCCCACCGGCCCGGAGCCAGGCGTGGCGCGACAGCTGCACGGCGTCGGTGAGGGCGCGGCTGTAGGCGATGGCGCCGACCGCGAAGGCGGTCGAACGGTCGTCGAAGGCGTCGCGACCGGAGCGCTGGCCGATCCGCTCGTACTCGCGGGCGATGGCGGGGCGCAGCGTCGCGCTCCGTCCGAGGGCGCTGCCGGCCAGCCGCTCCACACCGCCGCGCCGGGCCAGCGTGCCGTCGAGCCCGTAGAAGACCGGAGTGAAACGGCCGCGGGCCGAGTCGACGTAGCGCTGGAAGTCGGGGGCGAGGCGCCGCGCGTGGGGATCGGGCGCGAGGGGCTGGAGCGGATCGTTCAGCTCCATGGCGAGCACGGCGAGCGTGCCCATCCGCCGTGCCACCTCGCTCATCGGCCGGTGGCCGCGGATCGCCTCCACGACGGCATCGACCGCCGCTGCGAGCGCACTGCCGGCCCGGTCGGGAGCGAGGCTGGCCGGAGGCGCTCCCTCCCGCATCGCCGCGAACCACTCGACCTCGTGGCGGTGGAGCTGCCGGGCGAGATCGGGGGGCGCCAGCGCGCGGGTGCGGAGCGCGAGGTCGCGCCGCGTCGCCTCGCTCCAGGCCGTGCCGGGAGCGGGCAGCGTCAGGGAACAGGTGACGAGGAAGAGGATCGCGAGGAGCCGCGCCGGGCGGCCGGAGCGGGGAGAGAGGGGTCGGCCGCGCACGGGGCGCATTCTAGCGAACGGCCGGGGCGTCCGGTGGCGAGCGGGCCGCGGCGCCGTTGACGCCGGTCGGGGGGTCGAGTATCGTTTGCCGGCCGCGACCGCGGCCGGAGTCCCGGCCGTGGGGCTGGCGGGCCCAGGTAGCTCAGTTGGTAGAGCACGGCACTGAAAATGCCGGTGTCGCTGGTTCGATTCCGGCCCTGGGCACCATCACCGCCGTCCAGCCGTTCGCCACCCGGAGCGGTCCTCAGCTCCGTTCGAGGCCGGGAGGCCCGGAGCCAGCGTGACGAGACACCGCGAGATCCGGCCGGCCGCCAGCGAGTTCCCTTCCTGCTACGCCCCGTACGTCGCCGCCGTTCCCGACGGCGACATCGTCGCGCACCTGCGCGCGGAGGGGGAGGCGAGTGCCGCGTGGCTCGCCACCCTCGATCACGCCGCCGCCCGCCACCGGTACGCCCCGGAGAAGTGGAGCGTCGCCGAGGTGATCGGCCACGTCGCCGACACCGAGCGGGTCTTCACCTACCGCGCGCTCCGTTTCGCGCGGGGAGACGCGACCCCGGTCGCGGGTTTCGACGAGAACCTCTTCGCCGCCGTGGCCGGCCACGACGAGCGCGAGCCCGCCGATCTCGCCGCCGAGCTCGCCGCGGTGCGGGCGGCGACGGTCGCGCTCTTCGCGTCGCTCGCCGCCGCCGCCTGGGAGCGGCACGGCGAGGCGAACGGGAAGCCGGTCTCGGTGCGGGCGCTCGCCTGGATCACGGCCGGCCACGCGCTCCACCACTGGCGGATCGTGCGGGAACGGTACGGCATCGGCGGCTGACGCTCCGGAGAGGTCGGCAGGGGAGGGGTGATGGCAACGGTAGGGTCCCTGATGCGACGGCGGCTCCTCACCGCCGATCCCGGCGAGCCGGTCGCGCTCGCGGTGCGCCGGATGGCCGAGCTGAACCTCGGGGCGCTCCTCGTGACGGAGGCAGGGCGCCTCGTCGCGATCTTCTCCGAGCGCGACCTCCTGCGGCGGGTCGTCGGCGCCGGCCTCGATCCCGCCGCCACCCCGATCGGCAGCGTGGCGACGCCGCAGCCGGTCACGGTGACCGCCACGACGCCGCTCGCCGACTGTGCGCGGCTGGTGCGGGAGCGCGACGTCCGGCACCTGCCGGTGGTCGATGGCGAAGGGCGCCCGGTGGGGCTGCTTTCGACCCGCGACTTCCTGCAGCTTGCGCTCGACGAGATCGAAGACCTCGCCGAGCGGGCCAGGCGCGGCCGGCAGCGCGAGGAGCTGACCGACCCGTACGAACCGGCCGGCGGCTGAGCGCCGGCCTCAGCTGTCGACGACGATCTTCTCCCGCAGCCGGTCGGCGGCCGGCGAGGCGGGAGCGTGGGTGAGGATCCGGTGGATCCGGTCGAGGGCGCGGACGCTGTCGCCGATCCCCTGGTAGAGCACGACCTCGCCGTAGAGGTCCATCGCCAGCCGGTCGAGGCGGGCGCGCACCTTCTCCTCCTCGGCGCCCATCGGGAAGCGGCGGAGGTATTCGGCGCCGTCGGCGATGTCGGCGTAGCTGCCCGCGAGCTCGGCGAGCCGCCGCCCGGCGGCCTCGCGCAGCTCCGGTTCGACCCGCTCGTCGGTGAGCTCGCCGAGCGCGGCCAGCCGGTCGAGCCGCGGCACGAGCCCGGCGAGCAGCTGGTGCGCCCGCGCCGCGAGCGGGCCTTCGGGGGCGAGCTCGCGGACCCGGAGGAGCTTCTCGACCGCCTCGGTCTGCCGCCCGAGCCGGCTGTACGACTCGCCGAGGACGAGCGCGACCTCCGGAGCGATCTCGGCTTCCGGATAGTTGACGAGGAAGGTTTCGAGGAACGGCGTCTCGTAGACCCCGCTCTGCCAGACCGCGAGCGCCTGCGGGTAGATCCCGGCGGCCTCCCGTTCGAGCGCCGCCTTCTCCCGTGCGAGCTCGCCGAGGAAGGGGGAGTCGGGCGTGAGCGCGCCGACCAGCGCGAGCTGCGTGGCGTAGGCAGCCACGACCTCGCCGTAACGGCGGGCGAGCGGGGCCTTGCCGAGCTCCGCGTCGCGCTGGGCGTGCAGCTTCGTCCGGCGCAGCCCCTCGGCCTCGGTGCCGACCGGCCAGGCGGAGAGCGCCGCCTGCGCGATCAGCTCCCGGGTCTCCGCACCGGCCTTCGGCGAGGCGGCGAGGGCGAGGAGGCGGGCCTGGGTGCGCTGCCGGAACTCGTCGTCCGGACGCGGTTCGAGACGGCGCAGCTCGGTGCCGCGGGCCTCGGCCGAGCGCAGCCGGTCGTCGAAGAACGGATGGGTCCGCCAGTAGCCGTACTCGCGGGACTGGGGCAGCCGGCTGCCGAGCTGCGCCATGAGCCGGGCCGCGCCGTCCGGAGCGAAGCCGGCCGCGGCGGCCAGGCGCTGCCCCTCCTCGTCCGCCTCGTCCTCGAACTCGCGGCTGTAGCTGCGCAGGAGCAGCTCGCTCACGATCATGCCGGCGGCGAACGCTCCCTGGACGAGGTCGCCCCCCCGGTCCTGGCGCTCGATGCCGTACGGGTCCGGCACCGGCGAGTAGCTGGGGCCGGTGCGGTGCGTCTGCAGCATCACCCCGATCATCACCGCCTGGCTCAGGACGTTCAGCAGGGTCGCCCGCCGCTGCATCCGCACCCCGTGCTGATGGACCACGTGCCCGATCTCGTGGCCGAGGAGCGCGGCGAGCGCGTCGTCGGAGAGCCCGACGTCGAGCATGCCGCGGGTGACGAATATCTGACCTCCGGGGAGCGCGAAGGCATTCGGCTCGGGCAGGTCGATCAGGTAGAAGCTGAACGGGTACTTGTCGAAGCCGGAATGGCGGGCGATGCGGTAGCCGATCGCGTTGATCCGCGCCAGCGTGGCCTCGTCCCGGGGGGCGCCGAACTGCTCGACCGCCTTCGCGGCGGCCTCGAGGCTCTTGAAGAAGAGCTCTTCGTCGGCCACGGCCGGCCGGGGCTCGACGGCCAGCGCGGGGCCGCCGAGGAGGAGGAAGAGGAGGGTGGCGGAAGTGGCGCGCCGGAGCATCTCGAAAGACTGTAGCAGGAAGCGTGCCGCGGGGGACGCTGTGCTAGCTTCCCCGCCATGAGCGATCTGGTCTTCGAGATCCCCACCGCGCGGCCGCTGCCCGAGCTGCGGGCCGCGCTCGAAGAGGCGATGGCGCGGCACCTCCCCGGTGGTCTCTTCGTGCGCCGCTGGCAGGAGGATGTCCTCCACCTCTCCGGTCCCGGAGCCGTCGGCACGGTCCACCTCGCCGACGGCAAGCTGATCGGGCGCGCCGAGCTGAGCCTTCCCGCCTCGATGATGCGCGGCCTGATCGAAGAGAAGGTGGCCGCGGCGCTGCGCCAGGCGGCCGGCTGAGCGGCACGGCGATGACGGCGGCGGAGAGCGGCGCCCGGGCGCTCGCCCTGCTCGCGCAGCGGGCCGAGGAGAGTCCGGCCCAGCCCTGGCTCTTCGCGCCCGACGGTTACGACTGGCGCTGGTGGTCCTGGGCGCAGGCGGCGGCGACGGTCGCGGCCGTCGCCGCGGGCCTGCGGGCAGCCGATCTCCCGCCGGGCTCCGTGGTGCACCTCTCCCCGGCCGCGACGCCCGGGGCGCTGCTCGCCTGGCTCGCCGCCGCCGGCGCCGGCTTCGCGCCCTGCTGGGAGGCGGCGGAGACGGGTACCTTCCGGCTCGAGTGCGCGGGCGGCCCGCGCCCCGAGCGCGCCGGCTTCCTGCTGCTGCGACGCCGCGAGGATGGCCCGGAGGAACGCTGCCCCCTCGCCGGCGGCCGGCCTGCCGGGGGCTCCGTCACCCGGCCCGAAGCCGCCGCCCGTCACCGGCGCGAGAGCCGGCCCGTCCTGCTGCGCGGACGGGGAACCGGCGAGGCGGACGATCGCGCGCTGGTCCTCTGGACGCTGCAACGCGAGGCGGCGCTCGTTCTCGAGCCGGATCCCGGAGCGCTGGCTGCCACGCTCCTCTGGAGCCGCCCCACCCATCTGGCCGAGCCGGCGGCGGTGCTCGACCGGCTCGCCACGGTGCTCCCGCAGATCGCCGGCGGCCGCGACCCCGCCCGGCGGCTGCGCCGCAGCCTCCGGCTCCGCACGGTCTGGTGGCTCGGAGCCGAGGCGCCGGCGGTAGAAACCGTCGCCTTCTTCTCCCGGTTTGCCGCCGCGCCCCGGCCTCTCGATCTCGCGGCGGAGGGGGGAGAGGCGGAGGCGGTCGCCGCCATCCGGCCGCAGGTACGGCTGGAGGCAGGGCGGTGAGGAGCGCCGGAGCGGAGTCGAGCGGGCGGAGGCGCGGTCGCCTCCGCCCGCCCGTCTGAATCCCGGAGCAGATCTCCCGAGGAGGTACGATGCGATTCCCGCCGCTTCTCGCCGCAATCCTGCTGCTGGCCGGTAACGCTCCGGGCCGCGCAGCGCCGCCTCCCGTCGAGGAGGCCTGGCTCACCCCCGCCGAGCGGGCCGGTTTCGACGCGACGCCGTCGCTCGCCGAGACCGGGGCGTATCTCGACCGGCTCGCCGGGCGGCTGCCCATGCTGCGGATCGAGCCGTTCGGTCTCTCCGGCGCCGGGCGGACGATGACGGTGGCGATCGTCTCGCCCGACGGCGCGTTCACGCCGGCGGCGGCCGCGGCCACCGGCCGGCCGGTGGTGCTGGTGCTCAACGGGATCCACGCCGGCGAGATCGACGGCAAGGACGCCACCCTCGCGCTGCTGCGCGACGCGGCGCTCGGCCGCCGTCCGGATCTCTTCGCCGGCCTGACTCTCCTCGTCGTGCCGGTCTACAACGTCGACGGCCACGAACGCGTCTCGCCCTGGAACCGGCCGAGCCAGGACGGCCCGCGCGCGGGGATGGGCTTCCGCACGACCGCCAACGGCACCGACCTGAACCGCGACTTCCTCAAGGCGACCGCGCCCGAGACCCGGGCGCTGCTCGCGCTCGTCAACGCCTGGCGCCCGCACCTGATCGTGGACATGCACGTGACCGACGGCTGCGACCACGACTGGGTGCTCACCTGGAGCGCCTCGGAGGCGCCGCAGCTCGCACCGGAGGTCGACGCCTGGCTGCGGCCGCGGCTGGCGGGCGCGCTCGCCCGGACGGCGGCGGCTGGCCATCCGAACGGCCCGTACGTCGACCTGCGCAACCCGTACGATCCGGCGCAGGGCTTCTCCTCCTGGGTCGGCGAGCCGCGCTATTCGAGCGGCTACTTCCCGCTCCGCCAGCGGCCGACGGTGCTCGTCGAGATGCACTCGCACAAGCCGTACGAGCGGCGGGTGCGGGCGGCCGAGGAGTTCCTGGCGGCGCTGTTCGCCGAGGTCGGAGCCCATGGCGATGGCCTGGTCGGCGCGATCCGGGCCGCCGAGGCGCGGGAGGTGGCGGCCGGCCGCCCGACGGCGGAGCCCTCCGAGCTCGCGGTCGAGTACCGAGCCGGCACGGCCGCGGAGACGATCCGCTTCCCCGTCTACGACTGGTATTTCGAGCCCTCGCTCGTCACCGGCCAGCAGGTCATGCGCTACCGCCGCGGCGAGGTGCGCGAGCTGGAGGTGCCCTGGTACCGCAGCCACGAGAGCGCGCGCACGGTGCCGCGCCCGCGCGGCTATCTGGTGATGCCGGGCTGGCCGGAGATCGAGGCCCGGGTGGCCGCCCACGGCCTCCGCTGCCGGCGGCTCACCGAGCCGGTCGAGATCGACCTCGAACGGTACCGGCTCGGCGCCCCCCGCTTCGCCGAACGGACCTTCCAGGGGCTCACGCGGGTGGAGGCCGTGGCGACCGTCGAGCGCGGCCGCTTCCGCCTGCCGGCCGGAGCGCTCTGGATTCCCGCCGACCAGCCCGATTTCGAGGTCGCGGTCCAGCTCTTCGAGCCCGACGCTCCGGACTCCCTCCTGCGCTGGGGGCTCCTCTCCCGTCTCTTCGAGCAGAAGGAGTGGATCGGCGGGGCGACGCTCGAAGACGAGGCTCAGCGGCTGCTCGGCGACCCGGCGGTCGCCGCGGCGTGGGAGGAGGCGCTGCGCAATCCCGAGTTCGCGGCGAGCCGCGAACGGCGCTACCTCTGGTGGTACCAGCGGACCCCGTACTACGACCGGGAGCGCGACCTGCTGCCGGTCTACCGGCTGCCCGGCCCGCCGCCCGCCGGCTGGGAGACGACCGGCTCCTGCCTGCCCGCGCCCTCTCCCGCCGCCACCGGAGCGTCGACGAGCTCGTAGCGGAGAGTGGCGGCGAGGCGTTCCACCTCGCTGCGGAACGCCTCGCCCGAGAGGCGCGCCTTCAGGGCGTCGGTGACCGGCAGCACCATCGGCGCGCGCTCCCAGCGGAGCGGCTCGCCGGTGGCGAGGTCGCGGATCCGTCCCGCGTCGACCGCCCGGCTCGCGGCCCCGAGCGGCAGCGAGCGGAGGGTGGCGACCAGCGCCCGGTAGCGCGCCTCGGCGAGCGGCTCGGCGAAGCGCAACGGCCCGTGCGCCTGCACGGCGAGATGGAAGTGGGACGGGACGAAGGCGATGCCGTCGAGCCCCAGCCGGTCGCAGATCAGGATGAGCATCGAGATCACCTCGCGCAGCATGCCGAGGCCCGGCGCCTTCTGGCCCGGCAGCGGCTCCCGTCCGGCGAGGAAGCCGAGGCGCGGGTTCTGGAGCAGCAGCCATTCGATCCAGAGCAGCTCGGCCCCCGGCATCGTCCGGCGGTCGCGCCGCACCCGCAGCTCGACGAGCAGCTCCCGGCGGCCGGGATCGCCATGGATCCGCAGCGTCTGGCCGCCGGCGTCCCCGAGGTCGAGGCTGAGCACCGGCCGGAAGCCGAGCTGCCGGAGCCGGGCGAGGAAGCCGAACCGCTCGAGCGCGAGCTCGATCCCCTGCCGGGTGTAGAAGCCGAGGAACCGCTGCTCCCGCCGCGGGGTGCCGAGCGCCACGCCCAGATCCTCGAGCGAGAGGCTCCAGTCGTCCTCCTGCGGGGCGCCGAGCTCGCCCCGTTCGAGCGTGCGTGCGAGGCGGCGGAAGCGGTCGAGGGTGATCGTCTCGGTGGTCGGCGGCTCGAAGCGGCGGCCGCCGGAGAGGATCCAGGCGAGGAACCGGGCCGAGTAGCGCCAGGCGCCGTCGCCGTAGCCGCCGGCGAAGAGCACGAGCAGCGGCAGCGGCCGGCGGCGGTGGCGGGCGAGGGCGAACACCAGCCGGTCGCGCGCGAAGAGCCCGTCGGCGGTGAGCTTCCAGTTGCCCAGCCGGTCGTCGGCCGCCGGATCGCAGCCCGCGAGGTAGATCACGAAGTCCGGACGGAAGGTGGTGAAGAGCGGCGGCAGCTCCCGTTCGAGCGCCGCGAGCAGGGTGGTGTCGTCGACCTCGCCCGCGAGCGTCACGCTCGTGGTGGCCACCGCCTCGTCGTGCCCCCAGGAACCGTTGTGGATCGAGAAGGTGTGGACGGTCGGATCGTGGGCGAAGAGGGCACGGGTGCCGTCGCCGTCGTGGAGGTCGAGATCGACGACGAGGACCCGGCCGGTGAAGCCGCGGCGGCGCAGCCGGCGCACCGCGAGGGCGATGTCGTTGAAGATGCAGAACCCCTGGCCGCGATCGAAATGCGCGTGGTGGAGGCCGCCGCCGAGGTTGCAGGCGACGCCGCGGCTGGCGAGCGCGCGCTCGGCGGCGAGGATGCTGCCGCCGGCCATCGTCCGCTGGGCGGAGATGAGCTGGTCGGTCTCGTCGTCGCTCAGGGGCAGGCCGAAGACCCGCGCGAGCGCCCCCGGAGCATGGAGCGATTCGAGGTAGGGGTCGCTGTGCGCCGACCGGAGCGTCTCCCAGGAGACGGGGTCGGGCACGAGCAGCAGGGACGGATGCAGCAGGCCCTCCTGGCAGAGGAAGGCGAGCACCCGCTCGCCACGGAGGGGATCGTGCAGGCCGCCGGTGAAACGGAAGGTGTAGCGGGCGCTGTAGACGATCTCGGCCCGGCGCGGGCCGAAACGGGTGCGCAGCCGCCGCCAGAACCGGCCGCGCTCGCCCGCCGCGGGCGCCGGCGCGGGGATGCCGGCCGCCGGTTCGCTCAGCGCAGTACGACGCATGTCGCCCCCCAGCCGCCGGCCGTCGCCGGGGCGTCGTGGAAGGTCAGAACGCGCGGGTCGCGGGCGAGCAGCGCCCGGATGCTCTCGCGCTGGACGCCGATCCCGCGACCGTGGATCAGGCGCAGCTCCCGCCGGCCCGCCGCGGCCGCCGCGTCGAGGGCGGCGAGCACGACCTCCCGCACGTCGCCGGGGCGGAAGCCGTGGAGGTCGACGACGTCGCCGAGCTCGAGGACGACGATGCGCTCCGCTTCGGGCAGGTCGTCGGGATCGTCGTCGTGCACGGTGCCTCCGCGGCCGGGCGGCGTGCCCCCGGCGGTCAGTGGAAGAGCTTGAGGAAGACGATGTAGACCGTCAGGCCGCTGTCGGGGCCGGCGACCGGAACCCCGACGTCGAGGTTGACGATCGTCTCCCACGGTCCGATGAAGGTCCCCGCCACCCCCACGCCGGCGAGCGTCTCGCGGTGGAGTCCGCTCGCGCGATCGGTGGCCCAGGCGACGTCGCCGACCGCGTCGAGGCGGAGGAGCTGACCGATCTCGAAACCGTAGGAGAGGTGCGTGGCGACCGCCTCCTCGGCCCGGATCTTGCCGATCTGGTAGCCGTGGACCCGGCTGTCGCCGAAGATGCCGAAGCCGTACTTGCTGAACCGGTCGAGCCGGGAGCCGCCGAGATACTCCACCTCGGCGCCCAGCTTCCGGAACTTCGAGAAGTACCAGTTCTTGCTCGCCGCGGCCGACCAGGTCTCGTACGTCCGGTCGCGCGCGTCGTAGTCGGGGTTCTCCGCCGGTCCCCACGGCTCCCAGCGCGAGCGCCGGTGCTGGTTGCCCGCGAGGCGGAGCCGGTAGCCGGAGCGGCTCAGCTGCAGGTCGAGCCCGTAGGTGTGGACGAAATGGTCGGAAGGGAGGCGGAAGCCGGGGGCGGTGTCGTCGGCCCGCTGGAAGTTGAAGTAGCCGAGCGCGTAGGTCGCCCGGAGCTTGCCGTAGCCGCCGAGCGGATAGCCGAGGTGGAACGAGAGCCGGGCGGGCAGCGCCCGGACCTCTTCGTCCGGGACCTCCTTGCCGTCGCGATAGACCGTATCCCCGAGGGGGATGGCGATGCCGAAGAAGTTCGCGCCGAGGTCGAAGTCGGAGCCGAAGAGGCGGGGGTCGGCGTAGGCGACCGAGCCGAGCACGCCGCCGAAGAGGGCGTTGAGCTGGCGCCCGCCGCCGCGGAAGTCGAGATCGAAGTAGTTGACGCCGGCGAGCGGCACGGGGTAGTCGAGGGCGCCATCCCAGAAGAGGCCGCCGGCGGCGAAGAGCTTCGAGGTGTCGAAGCCGTCGCGCACCCGCCGCTGCCCCGGCTGCTCGGGGTCTTCCTCGAGGTAGCGCAGCCCCTGCTCCGTCTCGCGGACCATCGTCGTCTCCGAGGCGAGGAGCGCCTCGCGCCGGGCGTCGAAGTCGGGGCCGTTGAGCACCACCGCCGAGAGCACGCTCTCCCGCTCGACGACGATCGCCGTGTTGAGCACCGAGAGGATCTGCTGCGCCCGGGCCCGCAGCGGCAGGTAGAACGCCTCCCGCGTCCAGGCCGTGGGCTCGCCGGTGGCGTCGAGCGGGGTGTAGTCGAGCGTCTCCTCGTTGCCGATGACCTCCCCGGTCAGGCCGAGCTGGAGCGCCCGGCTGCGCACCCGGTGGTGGGTCTCCCGGTCGATCCAGACCGTTCCCCGGTAGAGGGTGCGCCCGGCCTCGACGGCGGCCGCCGGCTCGAAGTCGACGACCCAGCAGTCGCGCCCCGCGACCCGGTCGGTGCCGCGCAGCCGGTACCGGTACTCCTGGGTGAAGCGGATCTCGAGCGGCATCGCGGCCGCGCGCTCCGGCTGCACGATCGGGATCTCCGGCAGCGTCCTCGCGCGCCACCGCACGCCGTTGATGTAGAGGGTCTGCCACGCCCAGTCGGTGCTCCCGCCCTCGCGGGAGAAGTACTCCCCCTCGAAGGTGGCATCGATGCTGCCGGCGCCCGACGGCGCCTGGAAGCGCAGGGTGGTGGCGTTGAGCGCCTGGAAGTGCCGGAGGCGGCGCGCCTGATCGTCCTCGGCGGCCTGGAGGCGGCGGAGGATCTCGGCGACGGGGGGCGTCCGTTCGCTCGCGACCGTCACCTCCTCGTCGATCCCTTCGAGCTCGGCCGCGGTGAGCCGGGAGAGGCGGAGGAGGACCGCCGGCCCCGGATCGGGCACCCGGAAGCGGAGCCCGTCGGGGGCGACCTGGAGGGCGGCGACCGGCCGGCTCTCCCCCGTGGCGAGATCGATTCGCACCGGCTCGCGCAGCTGCGGGTCGGGGAAGGCGAGGGCGAGCTCGTCGCGCCCCTCCGGGTTGGCGACGACCACCCGCAGGCCGAGATCCTCGCCGCGCACGAACGCCCAGCCGGGAGCGCCCGCGGGCGCCGAATGCGGATCGGGGGAGAGATCGCCGTGGCTCTCGTTGGCGAGGACCCGCAGCGGCGCGAGCCGCTCCGGAGTCGCCTCCGGAGTCCGGAAGAGGACGAGGTGGAAGCCGCGGCTCGCCTGGCGGGCGGCCTCGAGGAGCGCCGCCGCCGGCTCGGCGCCGAGCGGCGGCCCGTCGAGGACGAGCGTGCGGCCGGGGTCGAGCTCGGCGAGCAGAGCGATCGCCGCGGCGAGCGCCGCGTCGTCGTCCGGCGCGAGGGCGATGACCTCGAGATAGCCGGCGACCTCTTCCGCGTAGAACGCCCGCAGCCAGTCGCTCCGGGCGGGCAGCGGCGCGGTGACCACCCAGGCGCCGGGCCGGGCGCCGGTGAGCGCCACCGAGGCCCGCTTGAGCAGGAAGGCGTACTCGGCCGGATCGGGCTCCTCCTCTCCCGGCGGTCGCCAGAGGAGCTGGAAGCGCTCCCGGCCGTTCCCCTGACGGGCGATCTCCGCGCTCGCGGCGAGCTCGTGCTGGAGCTCGGCGAGGTGGTCGAGGAGCGGCGCCGGGGTGCGGAAGACGAGCGAGACCCAGGGGGAGAGGCCGGCGGCGGCGACCACCTGCGCCACGGCCGGGGAGACGGCCCCGCCGAGATCCTCCTCCCAGGCGACCGGCAGCTCGGCCTCGGGAGCGAGCGCGGGCTCGCTCCGGACGGCGCCGAGCAGCGAGAGCGGGGCGTCGACCCGGAGCCCCGCGCCGGGCAGACAGGGGAACTCCGCGCCGCGCGCCGCCGGCAGGAGGAGGAGGCCGCTGAGGAGCGCGATCCGGAGCGCCGGAGAGGGTGCGCGACGATGCATGCCGGAAGCATAGAGAGCGTGCCGGTGGTTGTCACCTGTGCCTCGACGCCCATAACATCCATCCCGTCATGGAGTTCTCCGGCCGTCTCAGCGCCTTCCCGATCGGCGACATCCTGCAGTGGGCGCAGCACGAGCAGCGCACCGGCGCGCTCGTGGTCCGGCGCACCAACCGCGAGAAGCGGATCTACTTCGAAAACGGCGAGGTCGTCTCCTGCTACTCGAGCTCGGCGGCCGAGTTCTTCGGGCAGCACCTGCTCGTCCACGGGCTGATCGACGAGGTCTCGCTGGTGCGGGCGCTCACCGTCTGCCAGAAGGAGGGGAAGCGGCTCGGGGTCGTGCTCGGCGAGCTCGGGCTGCTCGAGCTCGAGCCGATGCTCGCGGCCCTGCGCCGGCAGATCCAGGAGCTGGTCTGCGACATCTTCCTCTGGCAGCACGGCGTCTTCTATTTCGAGGCCGACCTGCCGCCCCGCGAGGAGCTGCTCCCCGAGCCGCTCTCCTCGGTGGCGCTGGGGATGGAGGGGGCGCGCTGGCGTGACGAGTACAGCCGGATCCGGCGGGTCTTCGTCCACGACAACGTGGAGGTCGGCCCGGGCCGGGGGTTCCCGGGCGAGGGGCTCGGGCCGCTCGAGGCCCGGATCGTGCGGGCGATGCGCGATCAGATCTCGATCGCCGAGCTCTACGGGCTGGTCCGAGGCTCCTACTTCCGGTTCCTCGCCGGCACCCTCGGGCTCGCCGTCCGCGAGATCCTCGACGTCAAGGGAGTGGGGGAGGATCCGGCGGCGTCGAGCCGCGAGATCCACCTCGCGGATCTGCTCGTCGAGCAGGCGGCCGAGGAGGAGGTCCTCTTCTTCCGCAGCCAGCTCGCCTTCCCGCTCGATCTGCTCGAGAGCTTCCACCCCGTCTGGGTGCGGGAGCTGCCGCCGGAGGAGAGCCAGCGGATGCCGGCGCGGGTGGCGGCGTTCTACGACTCGATCGACGGCGAGACACCGCTGCGGACGCTTCTCGCTGCCGAGCCCGCCGAGCGCGGCAAGCGGATGGAGCTGCTCGCGCTCCAGCTCCGCAAGGGGAGCCTGGCGCTGCTGCCGGCGCCGGTCAGCACGCTCGGCGAGGCGCCGCCAGCGTCCGTGGCGGCCGGGGCTCCCGCCGCCCCGGAGGAGGGGTCGCCCTGGTGGCGCCGCCTCTGGGGGGCCCAGAAGGAGTAGCCGCGCGGCGCCGGATCCGAGCCGCGGGCGCCGCGTCAGCTCGGGCCGTTGCCTGTTTCCGAATGGCTCTCGTCGACCGCCGCGCTGCCGGCGGTGCGGGAGAGCGCGAAGATCAGCAGGAGGAGCAGTACCGCCGCGACCGGGAGAGTGGCGCCGGGCAGCAGCCGGACGTCCACCTCGGTGGCGAGGGTGGCGCTGCGCACGGTGAGCCGGTGCCATCCCGCCGCGAGCCCCCGCGTCGGCACCCGGAGCGTGCCGCCCCGCGCCGGCAGGCTGGCCTTGCCGAGCAGCTCGCCGCCGCCGAAGACCATGAACTGATACCGGGAGTGGGCGCCGGCCTGGATCGGCGCGACGTGGAGCCGGAGCGACTGGCCGGCGATCGCCGGCGCCGCCTGGCGCACGGAGAGCGGCCCGCGCTCCCGGGCGCCGGCCGCGAGCGGCAGCGAGAGCGCCAGGAGGAGGGCCGCGGCGAGCCCCGCCGCCCGCCGGCGTGCGGAACCCGCCGTCCCGAGGTCGTGCGTGCTCATTTCGCGGCCGCGGCTTCCGCGGGCGCGGCCGGCAGGCCGAGAGCGGCGCGGATCTTCCCCTCCAGCTCGTCGGCCAGCTCCGGGTTGTCGCGGAGGAACTGCTTGGCGTTCTCCCGCCCCTGCCCGAGACGGATCTCGCCGCAGTTGAACCAGGCGCCGCTCTTCGAGACGAGCTTGTGGTCGAGGCCGAGGTCGAGGATCTCGCCGGTGCGGGAGATCCCCTCGCCGTAGTCGAGGTCGAACTCCGCCTGCCGGAACGGGGCGGCCACCTTGTTCTTGACGATCTTGACCTTCACCCGGCTGCCGGTGAAGGTGTCGCCGTCCTTGAGCGCCGCCACCCGCCGGATGTCGACTCGCACCGAGGAGTAGAACTTCAGCGCCCGGCCGCCCGTGGTGGTCTCCGGGTTGCCGAACATCACCCCGATCTTCTCGCGGATCTGGTTGATGAAGATCAGACAGGTCTTCGATTTGGCGACGATCGCGGTGAGCTTGCGCAGGGCCTGCGACATGAGGCGGGCCTGAAGGCCGACGTGGGAGTCGCCCATCTCCCCCTCGAGCTCGGCACGCGGCACGAGCGCCGCCACCGAGTCGACGACCACGACGTCAACGCCGTTGGAGCGCACCAGCATCTCGGCGATCTCGAGCGCCTGCTCGCCATGGTCCGGCTGGGAGACGAGGAGGTTGTCGATGTCCACCCCGAGCTTCTTCGCGTACTCGGCGTCGAGGGCGTGCTCGGCGTCGATGAAGGCGGCGATCCCGCCCTTCTTCTGCGCCTGTCCGACCACCGAGAGGGCGAGGGTGGTCTTGCCCGACGACTCGGGGCCGAAGACCTCCACCACCCGGCCGCGCGGGAAGCCGCCGACGCCGATCGCCGCGTCGACCGCGATCGACCCGCTCGGGATCACCTCCATGGCGAGCGCCTCGCGCTGCCCGAGGCGCATGATCGATCCCTTTCCGAACTGGCGTTCGATCTGGGTGAGGGCCCCCTCGATCGCCTTGATCCGTTCCGCTTTCTGATCCGACATCGGCTCTGTTCCTCCTCCTCGTCTCCGGCGCGAGGGCGCGGCCTATACTACCCGTTCGACCCGGCACCGCACCGGTCCCGGCGCGGGACCGGCTCACGAAGAGCGAGGACGCCCTTTGCCGGTTGCATCTGCCGCCACCGCCGCGCTCGCCGCGCGCCTCGCCGGCCGGCCGGGCCTCGTCCTGGAACGGGCGGCGCCGCTCGCCCGGCTCACCACCCTGCGGGTCGGCGGCCCGGCGGAGCTGCTCGCCGAGGCGCGCACCGAGGCCGATCTCGTCTTCCTGCTGCGGACCACCCACGAGCTCGCCGCTCCCTGGTTCCTCCTCGGCTGGGGATCGAACGTGCTGATCCCGGACGAGGGGATCCCGGGGGTCGTGGTGCGACTCGGGGAGGGGTTCCGGCGCGCCGCGATCCGGGGGACGCGGGTCGCGGCCGGGGCGGCGCTGGCGCTGCCGAAGCTGGCGCTGCGCACCGCGGCGGCCGATCTCATGGGGCTGGAAGCGCTCGCCGGCATCCCGAGCTCGGTGGGAGGGGCGGTGGCGATGAACGCCGGCTGCTACGGCACCGAGATGAAGGACAGCCTCGTCTCGGTGCGGCTCGTCGAGCACGACGGCACCCGGCGGCGGCTGCCGTACGCGGCGCTCGCCCCCGGCTACCGCCGGACGAACCTCCACGAGCGGCGGGCGATCGTCACCCGGGCGCATTTCGAGCTCACCCCCGCCCCGCCCGGCGCCGCCCGGGCGCGGATCGAGGAGCTCCGGCAGCGGCGGCGCGGGGCGCTGCCCACCGGCCATCCGAACGCCGGCTCGGTCTTCAAGAACCCGCCCGGCGACTACGCCGGCCGGCTGATCGAAGCGGCCGGCCTGAAGGGGAAGAGAGTCGGCGCGGCCGAGATCAGCGCGCGCCACGCCAACGTGATCGTCAACCTCGGCGGCGCCACCGCGACCGACGTCTTCGCTCTCATGCTCGCCGCCCACCACGCCGTGCGCGATCGCTTCGGCATCTCCCTCGACCCCGAGTGGGTCCTCGCTGGCCACCTCGCCGCCCGCTGGCGGGAGGCGACGGGCGACGAGGCTTCCGCCTCTTCTCTATCTTTCCCTATTCCAGTTTAGTCGGTCAGCAGTATCGTGTTTTCGGGCGAGAACCGATTGGCAAACGGGTGCGGTGTTTCAGGTCCCCGGTATTCGATGGTCGCACCGGGACCGAGGTTTCTGCGGACAGAGCTCTGCCATGCCTCGCATGGCGCGCTCTCACCTGCAACACGTGATTGACCCATACATGGCGCGAAAGGTACCGCAGTTCCGCTCATAAGCGTATTGACCGTCATGCCGGGCCCATTCAGTTGGTACTGGCCGTTAACAAGCTCGAAGTGCTGCCAGCGGACGAGACCATACTCCTGAGCCAGTACGTATTCTTCTTTGTCACCACAGTTCGTGTAATTTCTATTGCAACCGTAGCGGTACGAGATTACGTACACAGGAGTGGTATTGGGGATATCACCCCCGATGGGTTGACGCCAAGACTCCAGGCCTGGCTTTCCCGCGGTATATGGTCCCCAAACCTCAAATACGACCCGTTCTACATTTCTGATCGAATCTAGCTCACAGTTTTTATAAGTAGAGTAAGATGAGTCTGAAATCGTCATCGTGGAGCCTGGATAACCTCCCGTCGCACATCGCGGGGCCATCGGCATGTTCCAGTCGTAGGTATGCTTTCGAAAGTCGTATGGATTATGCCACTCATTCTCCGTGTACCACATATACACGAAACTCTCGTCGAAGAGGTTGATATCCATCGTGTCGCCGCTTGGCGTCTTGACCCAGAAATACTTGTCATCCCAAACCGTCGTGTAGAGCGTACTCGAACCGGGCCCCGCCATGTGCTTCGTCGATCGATGCTGGGAATCCAGGGTCATCCAATCTAGAATGTCTATCGTCCCGTTTGGACAGTTGATCGTGGCCTCACCTTGGGCCCGCTGATCGATTGCAGTAAGAAGCAGCATGATGGCAACAAGAACTCGCAGTAAGGAACGCATGTCCTCCTCCTTTGCCCTGTGTGAGTTTTTCGCCCTCACCGGTGTGTCGGTTGGCCCCTCAATTGGGACCAATCCTAACCAGGAAAATTCTCCCCCTTTTCGTGGACGTTGTCAGTGAACTTTGTCACAACCGGTTTCGTTCGTCTCAGGAGATTTCGACTCGAGTTGGAAGAACGCCGCGCTCGGAAAACCAGCAGATTCCCTCGTTCACGAGCTCCAGACACCAGGGCAGGTGGTCGAGAGCTTCCGGAAGGCGAAAACGCAGGTCGATCTCGAGAGCCGCGCCGGGTGGCAAGTCGGTTGGGAGAAGGTGCCGCGACTCCGCTTCGATGAAGGTGCCGGCGTCCGGCGCTCGCAGGGCGATCGTCACGTATCCGAAGCGGCGGCGGCGGCTGAGCCAGTAGGTGGGGCTGGTGTTCGCGATCCGGGCGGCGATCCGCAGCATGCCGCTCTCCGCGGATCGCTCGACGGCGAGGAGCGTGATCGCCGCCGAGAGCGGCGCCTCGAGGTCGGGGCTCGCAGGGAAGCCGGGTTTGTGCACGGTGAGGTTGTTGGTCGAGGCCGCCGGTCCCTGGGCCAGGCGTTCGATCGAGGTTTCGCCCGCGTCCGCGGGGAAGAAGCCGTTGATGGCATGGTACCGGCGGAGATCCACGAAACCGGCCGCCGCCAGCGTGCGGTCGAGATACGGCGGGTAGAAGGGGCTCTCGAGCGTGCCGAAGCGCCGCATCTCGGCTTCGAGCTGGGCTTCGAGTGTGCCATCTCCGGGCCGCCAGGCCCACTCCGAGACGCCGAGCACGCCTCCGGGGCGGAGCGCGGAGAAACAGTTGCCGAGCCCGAGACGTTCGTCGATCACGTGGTGGAGCGCCTCGTGGAAGAGCACGGCGTCGAAGGTTTCCGCTTCGAGCTCCGCGGTCTCGAGGGAGGTGCAGAGGAAGGTGACATCGTCGCCCGCCGCGAGGTGATGTTTCGCACGGGCCGCGGCGATCCGATCCCGGGCGATCGCCACCATTTCGGCGGCCGGTTCGACGGCGACGACCCGGAACCCGAGGAGGACCAGGATCTCCGTCACCCAGCCCGGCCCGCACCCGACCTCGAGGACCAGTCCGCCGGGTGCGATCCGCATTGCCTCGAGGAGGTTGAGGACCTGGTACATCTCCGTGTAGAACGACGCGTTCCCCGGTGTCGGATCGAACGGCTTCCGGAAGAGCCAGTCGTGCTCGGCACCGGAACGAGCGCCGGCGTACGCCTGCGCGGCGGCGAGCAGGCGGCTTGCCTCGACTTCCGGGTCTCGGGGCCGGTAGCGGGTTGCCTCTTCCCGGGACGGCCCCCGTTCCATCCGTATGAAGAAGGCTCGGAACACACGCTTCAGGCGTTGGAGACGGCTGAGCCCCGTGGGAAGATCGTCGCGGTGGAGAGCTGCCACGTGAAGAGGATATCAAATGACGGAGCGGCGAGCCCCGAACCGGAGTGCGCGACCGAATGCCTCTGCGAGAGGCGTCTGCGGCGAGAGAACAGATTCCTCGATAGAAGGACCTGAGCTAGAACGGTGGGCCGGCGAGCAGGTCGTTGATGAAGCCGCCGCAGAACGTCCCCTCGGGGTTCGAGAACTCGGTCGTACGGCCGGTCGTCTCGTCGGTCATTTGGATGGTGTAACCGAAGATCGACAGAGTACCGTAGAAGACGAGGATCCGATCCGGAAACTCGTAGATCTTGAAGAGGATCTCGAGGTCTCGAGGGTCGTTGTAGAAGTGGAACCCGCCAGCGAGGCCGCCCATCGGGAGAGGCTTCCCGAACCCTGAAGACTCGTCGAACTGATTGCGCCAGAAGGGAAGCTCGACGGAAAACCGATCACCCAGCAGACAGAGGGTCCTGTCGTCGGGCACGCACTGGCCCTTGGGGGCACGGGTGATTCCGAGATCCCGGATCGTCGCCTTCCTGCCGCCGGTCATCAGTGCGGTCTTGCCGTCGCTCAAGTGGAAGTCCGGATCGATCGCGCCGCAATCCCCCGCCGTATTCCGATAAGTCTTCGATTTTCCGGTGATCCGGTCGGTGACATTTAGCTCGAACTGGATGATCCCTAGCTCGCTGAAGAAGACGAGGATGCGCCCGTCGTAGTCCACGATCTTCACCAGGATCTCGAGCGCACGAGGATCGTTCTCGAAATAGAAGAACCCCACGAAGTTACTGAAGGTGATCGCCTTCCCCGCGCCGGTAGTGTTGTTGAACTGGTTTCTCCAGGTCAGCGTCACCGCGAATCGGTTGTCGAGGAGGTACAGGGTGGTGGGCGAGACGTCCGGCGGTGGCGGCGGCGTGTCACCACCGCCGCCGGCGGCGTAGAGGGCCCGGATGCCGGCGATGTCGTCGGCGTTCAGGCGGCCGCCGCGGCCGTCGCTGTGGATCCGGTAGTACATCAGCGCGTCGCGCAGGAGGCTGTTCGGCTCGCTCGGATCCTCGCTCGAATGCCCCATCCCGAGGGTGTGGCCGAGCTCGTGCGCGAAGAGCTCCTCGGCGGCGGCGGCGGGATGGGCAATGCGCTGGAAGTAGCAGTCGATGCCGTCGTTGGTCACGATGTCGCCGCCCTGGATCCGGACGAACGGACGGCCGTCGAACGTGCCCGTGACGTTGGTGTTGTACCAGGGGCCGCCGACCGCGAGCGTGCCGCCGGCAGCGCAGTCGAACGTCCCTTCGATCTCGTCGTTCGGATCCGCGAAGAGGATGGCGTTGGTCCAGTCGTACGTCGCGAGGCCGCCGGACGACGTCGTGGTGCCGCCGTAGACGTACCGGATCGGGGTCCCGGCCGCGCCGGTCCAGACGTCGAGCGCCCGGTGGAACTCCTGGAAGCCGCCGCCCGCGAGACCGGGCTGACCATCCTTGTGCGCGTAGAACGTGACGCTGCCGCCCGAGTCGAAATCGAACCAGCGCAGGTTCATGTCGCCCTGGGTCATCAGGGTGTAGCGGTCGTGGAGGATCTGGATCTGCGCCGGGTCGATGCGGATGAAGTAGTTGGCGGGGAGGATCGTGCCCCGGGCCCGCGCTTCGAGCCAGTTGGCGAAACGGCGGAAGTCGCGCACCCGGCGCAGCTCCGCCGCCGCCTCCGGATCGGCGCCCGGCTTCTCGCGCACCTCGCTGAGATCGCGGTAGGCGACCGAGCGCCAGTCGGCGGCGATCTCGTGGAAGACGCCGAGCATCAGGTGCAGAGGGCGATAGGCGTCGCCGTGGCGGGCGAGGAAGAGGAGGACCCGCGAGCCGTCGGCGAGCTCGGGCGCGCCCCAGATCTTCAGGGCGTTGCCGTCGGCACCGGTGCCGCCGGGGAGGCGCACCACGATCACGCTCTCGAGCAGCTCGCCCTTGACCACCCGCTCGACCTCCACCAGGTAGTCGGTCACCGGCCGGAGGGTGCCCGTCGGCGCGGGCAGCCGGCCGCCCACCCGGGCGACCAGGATCAGCTCGGCCTGGTCCGCGAGGGCCGAGTCGCGCATCGGGACGAAGCTCGTGGCCTGCGCGGCCGTGACGGGGCCGAGGAGGAGGAGGAGCGCGAGGAGCGGCAGGAAGGGACGCAGACGAGGATGGAGCATGGAAGGAACCTCGTTTCCGGCCTCGTCGGGAGAGGATCCTGCGGACTTCGCAGAGACCCACCGGCGCGGCGGCCGGAAAAGGCCGCGCGGTCGTGGTACCGGCTTCAGGCTACGGGACCGGCAGACCAGTGTCAATCGAGCCGGACGGCGCGGCGTGCGGATAGAGTAGGAGTTCGATGCCGCTTCTTTCGATCGTCGTGCCGGCCTACAACGAGCGGGCCACGGTGGCCGAGCTGCTCGACCGGGTCGCCGCCGCGCCGCTCCCGCCGGGGGTGGAGCGGGAGATCGTCGTCGTGGACGACCACTCGACCGACGGCACCCGGGAGCTCCTGCGCGAGCTCGCCAGCCGCGGCAGCCCGGCGTTCCGGCTCGTCGAGCAGGAGCGGAACCAGGGGAAGGGGGCGGCGCTGCGGGCCGGGTTCGCGGCCGCCACCGGCGAGCTGATCCTGATCCAGGACGCCGATCTCGAGTACGACCCGCGCGACTACCCGCGGCTCCTGCAGCCGATCCTCGACGGCGAGGCCGACGTGGTCTACGGCTCGCGCTTCCTCGGCGGCCCGCACCGGGTGCTCTTCTACTGGCACTACCTCGGCAACCGGCTGCTGACCACCCTCTCGAACATGCTCACCGATCTCAACCTCTCGGACATGGAGACCTGCTACAAGGTCTTCCGCCGCGAGCTGCTCGCGGGCCTCACGCTCCGCTCCAACCGGTTCGGGATCGAGCCCGAGCTGACGGCCCGCTTCGCCCAGCGCCGGGCGCGGATCTACGAGGTCCCGATCTCGTACCACGGCCGGACCTACGCCGAGGGGAAGAAGATCGGCTGGCGCGACGGCTTCGCGGCGATCTGGGCGATCCTCCGCTACAATCTCGGCCGATGAACACGCGCCGGAACCCCTTCCTTTCCGCTCTCTCCCTCCTCGGTCTCAGCGCCCTCTTCTTCACCCTCGGCTGCGGCGACCGCGGCCCCGAACGGGTCGCCCGGATCCGCGCGCAGTACGAGGCGCGCCTCAACGGCTTCGTGGTGCGCGATCTCCCCGCGGAAGGGGAGACACCGGCCCGCCAGGAGATCCTGCTCGACATCCTCGTGCGGCGCGACGGACGCGACTCGCTCGATGGCCTCACGCTCGACCTCTCGGTCGCCGGCGCCGGCGGTGCCGAGAAGGCCCGGCGCCGGCTCTGGGTCGATACCTCCGGGATCGACAAGGGGGTCGAGGTGCAGGTGACGGCGACGGTCGCCGATCTCAACTATCAGCCGGGAGACGGCTTCCACGTCGAGGTCCGCCATCCGATCCCCGTCGCCGAGCGGGGCGACTACCGGGAGTTCGGAGCGAACCCTTGAGCTCGGCGCACCCGGCGCCGGGAGCGGGTCCGGCGAGCGCCGGCGGCGATCTCGCGGCACTCACCGCCCTCGTGCACCGCCTCGAGGAGAACGTGGCGCGGGTGGTGCGCGGCAAGCCGGAGGCGATCCGGCTCGCCTTCGTCTGCCTGCTCGCCCGTGGGCACGTGCTCATCGAGGACGTGCCCGGGGTGGGGAAGACCACGCTCGCGCAGGCGCTGGCCCGCTCGCTCGGCCTGCAGTTCCAGCGGATCCAGTTCACGAGCGACCTGCTCCCCTCCGACATCATCGGCGTCTCGGTCTTCCACCAGCGGCGGGAGGCGTTCGAGTTCGTCCCCGGGCCGCTCTTCGCCAACGTCGTGCTCGCCGACGAGATCAACCGCGCCACGCCGAAGACGCAGTCGGCGCTGCTCGAGGCGATGAGCGAGCGGCGGGTCTCGGTGGAGCGCCAGCGGCTGCCGCTGCCCGAGCCGTTCCTCGTGCTCGCGACGCAGAACCCGAACGAGTACATCGGCACCTTCCCCCTGCCGGAATCGCAGCTCGACCGGTTCGAGATGTCGCTGCGGCTCGGCTACCCGCCCCGGGCCGACGAGCGGGAGCTGCTGCTCTCCGGCGGCGTGGAGCGGGCGCTCGCCACCCTCGCGCCGGTCTTCGGGCCCGAGGAGCTGCTCGCCCTCCAGGCGCGGGTCGACACGGTGCGGCTCGACGAGAAGCTCGTCGACTACGTCCTCACCCTCGCCGAAGCGACCCGGCGGGGCGAGGAGTTCCAGCTCGGGGTCTCGACCCGGGCCGCGCAGGGGCTCTGCCGGGCGGCGCAGGCGCTCGCGCTCTGCGAGGGGCGGGAGTACACGATCCCCGACGACATCCAGCGGCTGGTGGTCCCGGTGCTCGGGCATCGCGTGGTGCTGCGGCGGGGCAGTGGCGGCGGCGACGCCGCCCGGCGCGCGCTCGAGCAGCTCGTCACCGCCGTGCCGGTGCCGGTCTGACGTGAGCCCCGGCGCGGGCCGCGGGGCCGACCCGGAGCGGCAGGCGCGAGCGGGGGTGGGCGGGCGGCTGCGCGCCTGGTACCGCGCCCGCCCGGTTCCCGAGGGGATCCGGATCACCCGCGTCGGCCTCTGGTACCTCCTCTTCGCGCTCCTCGTCGCCGCCGCGGCGGTGAACACCGGCAACAACGCCCTCTACATGGTGGTGGCGGTGATGCTGGCGCTGCTCGTGGTCTCGGGTTTCGTCTCGAAGACGAACCTCACCCGGCTCGCGCTGGAGGTCTCGCTCCCCGCCGAGATCTACGCCCGCCGCCCGGCCGGGGTGGCGTTCACCCTCCGCCACCATGGCCGGCGCCTGCCGCGCTGGCTGCTGGTGCTCCATTTCGGCCCCGGCGGCCGGCCGCGGCTGGTGCCGTACCTGCCGGTGAAGGGGACGGCCCGGGGGGTGAGCGAGCTCCTCGTCGCGCGCCGGGGCCGGCACCGGCTCGAGCACGCCCACTTCACCTCGCTCTTTCCGCTCGGCCTCTTCCGGAAGGGGATGCGCTACCCGCTCGGCCGCGAGCTGCTGGTCTATCCGGAGCTCTTCGCCGGAGCGGGTGTCGACCTCGAGCGCGGCGGCCTGGCGGGCGAGGAGTCGTCGCGCCGCGCCGGCTGGGGGCACGAGCTGCACGCGCTGCGCGCCTTCCGCGCCGGCGACGACCCGCGCTGGATCCACTGGCGCAAGAGCGCCCGCACCGGCGAGCTGATCTTCACCGAGCGGGAGGCGGAGGAGACGCTCCGGCTCTCGATCCTCCTTGACAACGCGCTCGCCACCGGGGGCGGCGATGAGCTCGCGGAGCGGTTCGAGCGGCTCGTGAGCGAGGCGGCTTCGGCCGCGGTCGCTCATCTCGAGCGGGGGTTCGAGGTGGAGCTCGTGACGCGCACCACGGGGGTGCCGTTCGGTGGCGGCAACCGGCAGCGGATCGCGATCCTCGAGACGCTGGCGCTGCTCGACACCGTCCCGCACCGGCGGCGCGCCCTCACCCCCGGCGATCCCCGCGCGAAGCAGCTCCGGCTCGGGCTCGCGGCGCCGGCCGCCGCCGCGGAGGTGCCGGCGTGAGCTTCGCGCGCGAGAAACGCCTCCTGCTCGGGCTGCTGGCGCTGCTCGTGCCGCTGCCGCTCCCGCTCAACGACGCGGTCTCCTGGGGCGTGCTCCTCCTCTTCGAGATGGCGGTGGCGCTCTACCTGCACCGGGTCTGGCGCGGCCACGACCGCTGGCTTCCGAACTGGGCGCTCAACCTGATGGGGCTCGTCTACCTGCCGCTGCTCGCCCTCGACATCCTGGCGAGCGGGCGGGCACAGGCGTTGCGGCCGGTGCTCCACCTCGCGCTCTACGGCCTCGTGGCGAAGCTCTTCTCGCTGCGCCGCGAGCGGGACAAGTGGCAGGTGACGATCGGCCTCTTCGTCGTCTTCCTCGCGGCGATGGCCACGAGCGTCCATCCGGCGGTGCTGCTCTACCTCGCGGTGTTCCTCGGCGCAGCGCTCTGGACCCTGGTCCGCTTCGCCTACCTCCACCTGCTCGCCAGCTTCGGGCAGCGCGAGCTGCCGGGCGTGAAGCTGCCGGTGGCCCGCCTCCTCGCGGTGAGCACGGTGGCGACCCTGGTGCTGGCGGCGCCGCTCTTCGCCCTCCTGCCCCGGGTGCGGAGCCCGTTCGTGGTCGGGCCCGGTCTCACCGGGCAGGGGCGCGAGCCGATGGCCGGTTTCAGCGACGAGATGGGGCTCGACGGGATCGGGCGGATCCGCGGCAACCGGGAGGTGGCGCTCCGCGTCGAGCTCTCCGGCGTCCACCCGCCGCCCTCACGGCTCCGCCTGAAGGCCGCCACCTACGAGGGGTTCGAGGGGCGCTCGTGGCGGCGGGCCGGCCGCTCGGCGCGGGGAACGCTCCATCCCGATCCCCTCACCGGCTACGAGCTCGTCGCCGGTGCGGAGGCGGGAGCCGCCCGGATCGACCTGGAGCCGATCGGCGCGACCGGGCTCCCGGTGCCGGTCGAGGGGCTGCGCCTCGAGCTCGATACGCCGGTGCTCGATCTCGACGCCGGCGGCGCGGTCCGCCTCCGCTCGGCGCCGACGCGGCTCCTGCGGTACCGGGTCGCGCTCGGCGCCACGCCCGTCTCCGGCGCCGACCGGCCGGACCTCGACGACCCGGAGGAGCCCGCGCTCGATCCGCACGGCGTTGGCGCCGAGCTCCGCACGCTCGCCCGGGAGTGGGCGGGGGAGGGAAGCGCGCGCGACCGGGCCGTCCGGATCGAGCAGCGGCTGCGGACCGAGTACGCCTACAGCGGCGAGTTCGTCGGTCGCGGCGGGGCCGATCCGATCTCCGACTTCCTCTTCCGCAGCCGTGCCGGGCATTGCGAGTATTTCGCCTCCGCGATGGTGCTGCTGCTGCGCGCCGAGGGGATCCCGGCGCGGCTCGTGACCGGCTTCCTCGGCGCCGAGACGAGCTCCTGGGAGAAGGGGCTGATCGTGCGGCAGGGGAACGCCCACGCCTGGGTCGAGGGGTATGTCGAGGGCGGCTGGGAGACGTTCGACCCGACCCCTCCCGCCGGCTGGCCCGACTCCTCGGCGCAGGGGATGGGCATCTGGCTGCGGCAGGCGTACGACTCCCTGATCCACCGCTGGGACCGCTTCGTCCTCAGCTTCGACTTCTACGACCAGGTCCGGCTCTACGCCGATCTGGCCGGCTACTGGAGCCGGCTCCTCGCCCAGCTGCGGGGCGAGCAGGGGCTCTTCGCCTCCCCCGCCGCGGAGGCGACGGAGGCGCCCCAGGAGCCCGGCGGCGTCCCCCCGGCGACTTCGTACCGGCCGCTCCTCGCGCTTCTCTGGAGCCTCCTCCTCGCCGCCGGCGCCGCCCTCGCCTGGCGCAGCTGGCGCCGCCGGCCCGTCTGGAGCGCCACCCGCGCCTACCGGCTGCTGCGCCAACGGCTGCCGGCCGCGGGCTTCGCGGTGCGCGACTCCCTCCCGCCGCTCGCGCTTGCCATCCGCGCCGGCCGGGTGTACCCGGAGGTCCGGGGGGAGATCGAGCGGCTCGTCCGCCGCTACCTCGAAGAGGCGTTCGCGGGCCGGGAGAGCGGCCCCGAGCAGCTCGCGGCGGCCCGCGCCGAGCTCGCCGTGATCGAACGGGCCCTTCGCCGGCGCCGCCGCGCCCGCCGCCGCGAAACACGCCGGGCGCGATAGCATTGACGGTCAGTGGAACGAACCAGGGAGAGCTGAATATGTCCGACTACGCGAAGATCCAATCCCTCCTCGGCGACGAGGCCGAGAGCCTCCTCACCTTCACCTGCCAGGGGATCCCGAAAGAGCAGATCCGGATCCCGGCGCCCGATCAGGTCGACGCCTGCTTCGGCGGCTCCGACCGGCACCCGCAGGTGCTCGTCAACCTCCAGCGGATCCACTCGACCGGGCGCCTCGCGGGCACCGGCTACCTCTCGATCCTCCCGGTGGATCAGGGGATCGAGCACTCCGGCGCCGCCTCCTTCGCCCCGGCCACCGGCTACTTCGATCCGGAGCAGATCGTCGAGCTGGCGATCGAAGGGGGCTGCAACGCGGTGGCCTGCACCCTCGGCGGCCTCGGGCTCGTGGCGCGCCGGTACGCGCACCGGATCCCGTTCGTCCTCAAGCTGAACCACAACCAGCTCCTCACCTACCCGAACGAGTACCGGCAGACGATGTTCGCCCAGGTCGAGCAGGCGTGGGATCTCGGCGCGGCGGCGGTGGGGGCGACGATCTACTTCGGCTCCGACGACGCGAACCGGGAGATCGAGGAGGTCGGCCAGGCGTTCGCCGCCGCCCACGAGCTGGGCATGGCGACGATCCTCTGGTGCTACCTGCGCAACGCCGAGTTCAAGCAGAAGGACGCCGACCACCACACCGCGGCCGATCTGACCGCGCAGGCGAACCACCTCGGGGTGACGCTCGGCGCCGACATCATCAAGCAGAAGCTGCCGACCCACAACGGCGGCTACAACGCCTTCAAGGGGTTCGGCAAGACCCACAAGAAGGTCTACGGCGAGCTGGTGGCCGAGCATCCGGTCGACTACGTCCGCTGGCAGGTGGCCAACTGCTACCTGGGCAGGATCGGCCTGATCAACTCCGGTGGCGCTTCGTCCGGCGCCTCCGACCTCGCCGAGGCGGTCCGCACCGCGGTGATCAACAAGCGGGGCGGCGGCATGGGCCTGATCTCCGGACGGAAGGCGTTCCAGCGGCCGATGGCCGAGGGGGCGGCGCTCCTCCACGCGATCCAGGACGTCTACCTCTGCCCGCAGGTGACGGTGGCTTGAGCGTCGGCTCCGCTCCGGGCGCGGCGATCCCGCTCGGGTCGCTGCGCCTCCACCTCGTTCCCGACGCCTCCTTCGCGCTCGACGGCGGCGCGATGTTCGGCGTGGTGCCGAAGACGCTCTGGAACCGGGTCAAGCGGTGCGACGAGCAGAACCGGATCCCGATGGCGACCAACTGCCTGCTCGTCGAGAGCGGGCGGGAGCTCGTGCTCGTCGATACCGGCCTCGGGGAGCGGCTCTCGGCGGCCGAGCGGGAGCTGTTCGCGGTCGCCACCGGCGGGCCGCGCCTCCCGGACCGGATCCGGGCCGCGGGGTACGCGCCGGAGGACGTGACCCACGTCCTGCTCACCCACCTCCACTTCGACCACTGCGGCTGGAACTGCCGGCAGGGGACGGCCGGGCTCGAGCCGACCTTCCCCCGCGCCCGCTACTGGCTGGCCCGCGGCGAGGTGGAGCACGCCCGGCGGCGGCGCGAACGGGACGCCCCGAGCTACCGGCCGGAGAACTGGGAGCCGCTCTTCGCGGCAGGGGTGGTCGAGCTGTTCGACGACGAGGCCACGCCCGCCGCCGGGGTGCGGGCGGTGCGCGCCCCCGGGCACAACCGGGACATGTGCATCGTCCTGCTCGACGGCGGCGGGGAGGGCGCGCGCGGCGTCTTCCTCGCCGACCTCGTGCCGCAGGCGGTGCACGTCCCGTTCCCGTGGATCATGAGCTACGACCTCTACCCGGTCGAGACGATGGCGACCAAACGGCGCTGGATCCCGGAGCTCGCCCGCGGCGACTGGCTCTGCATCTTCGAGCACGACACCGACCAGCCTCTCGGACGGATCGTCGAGGAGCCCCCCGGCCGCTTCCGCGCCGTGCCGGCGTTCGCCGGCGACTGAAGCCTCCCGTTCACCCGCGAGGCCGGAGAAGGTGCCGGCGTCGGGCTTGCGAGCGAGTCGCGACGGGGCTGGTCTCTCGCCTCCGGTTTCGCCGCGCGTGCGGACCGGCGCTCCCCGAACGGGCCGCTGCGGGCGGTTTCAAGCAGGGCGGTGACTGCCCTTTCGAACGCCGAAGAGATAGGCTCTCTCCCGGGAGGTGACCATGTTTCCTCTTGCCGCCGTTCTTCTCGTCATTCTCATGGGAGCACCAGCGCTGGCAGCGACCCCGCCACCGGCGGCGTCCCCGAGCGAGCAGTGCGTCGATTGCCACCTCGAAAGGAGCCCGCAGATCGTCGCCGACTGGCGCGCGAGCCGGCATTTCGAGGCCGGGGTCGGCTGCGAGACGTGCCATCCCGCCGAGCACGTCGCGGACGCCGACAAGGGCGTGCTCGTCAAGCGCGGCAACGTCCTGCCGACGCCCGAGCTCTGCGCCGAGTGCCATTCCGAGCGCGTCGACCAGTTCAAGGCGGGCAAGCACGCGCTGGCGTGGACGGTGATGAAGGCGATGCCGACCGCGCACATGCTGCCCGTCACGCTGGGCGACGGGATGAAGGGGTGCGGCGGCTGCCACAAGATCGGGGTGAAGACCGACGACGAGATCCGCGAGCTGCGGAAGACCGGCGTCGGCTACGGCGTCGCCTCGTGCGACGCGTGCCACACGCGCCACACCTTCTCGGCGGCCGAGGCGCGGCAGCCCGAGGCGTGCCGGTCGTGCCACATGGGCTTCGATCACGCCCAGTGGGAGATGTACTCCTCTTCGAAGCACGGCGTGCGCCACGAGCTCCGGCGGATGCAGGTGCTGCCGGAGACGGCGGCCGCGCCCACCTGCCAGACCTGCCACATGCCCGCTGGCGACCATGGCGTTCGCACCGGATGGGGGTTCCTGGCGGTGCGGCTGCCGATGCCCGAGGACGAGGAGTGGGCCGCGGATCGGACCGTGATCCTGCAGGCGCTCGGCGTGCTCGACGCGGCGGGGAAGCCGACGGCGCGGTTCGAAGCGGTGAAGGCGGCCGACCTCGCCAGGCTGACGCAGGAGAGCTGGCAGCAGGAGCGCGACGCCATGGAGAAGGTCTGCACCTCGTGTCATGCGGGGTCGTTCGCGAAGGGCGAGCTCGCCAAGGGCGACGACATGATCCGGCAGGCCGATCGTCTGATGGCCGAGGCGATCCGTACCGTCGCCGCGCTCTACGCGGACGGCATCCTGAAGAAACCGTCCGCGGCCGACTCGCCGTATCCCGACCTGCTCGAGTTCCACGACGCGTCGTCGCAGATCGAACAGAAGCTCTTCGTCATGTTCCTCGAGCACCGGATGCGCGCCTTCCAGGGCACGTTCCACGCGAGCCCGGATTACGCGCTCTGGTACGGCTGGAGCGAGCTGAAGCGCGACGTCACCGAGATCGCCGACCTGGCGCGGGAGCTCCGCCGGAACGCGGCGGCGGCCGTCGCCGTGAAGCAGTAGCTCCGCTCCCGGCGGCATCGTGACCCGGCGCCGGCGCGGTGAGGTCGTCCGCGCCGGCGTCGATCGCCTGGTGCTCCGCCAGCGGCCTGGGGGCCCGTGACGGACCTCCCGTCCGCGCCGGCTCCGCAGTATCCTTGCGCCGGAACTGGGGATCGATGACGGGGAGTCGAGATCGCTTGCCGAGCGACGGCGGGGGCATGACGGCTGCGGGCGCGCAGGCGGCCGCGCGCGGAGCGCCCGGTCGGATCCTGTCCCATTACCGGCTCGGCGAGCGGCTCGGGGCGGGCGGGATGGGCGAGGTCTTTCGCGCCGAGGATCTGGCGCTCGGGCGGGCCGCCGCGGTCAAGATCCTCCCGTTCTCGCTCGCCCCCGAAGCCCGGGCGCGCCTCCTGCGCGAGGGGGAGGCGAGCGCCCGGCTGCAGCATCCTGCGATCGCCACCTTCTACGAGGCCGGAGAGGATGCCGGTGCCGTCTACCTCGCGATGGAGCTCGTGCCGGGTGAGACCTTGCGGCAGCGGCTGCAGCGGGGGCCGCTCGCCCGCGGCGAATTCCACGCGGTGGCGGGCTGTCTGCTCGAAGCGCTGGTGCACGCGCACGCCGCCGGCGTCCTGCACCGCGACATCAAGCCGGAGAACGTCATGCTCACGGCCGACGGCCTCGCCAAGCTGCTCGACTTCGGCATCGCCCGCCTGCTCACGGGCGGAGAGGGCGACGCGGAGGAGAAGACGGCCATCGCCCTGACCGGGGCGAGCGGGGTCGTGGGGACCCTCGGCTACATGTCGCCGGAGCAGCTCAGCGGCAAGGTCGTGGACGCGCGCTCGGACGTCTTCTCGCTCGGAGCGGTGCTCTGCGAGGCCCTGTCGGGCCGTCCGGCCTTCCCCGGCGAAAGCGTCGCCGAGCGAATCGTCGCGATCCTCCACGCCGAGCCGCGGATGGAGCTCGGGGAGGGAGCGCCGCGCGGGCTGCATCCGGTCCTCGCGCGCGCCCTCGCCAAGGATCGCGAGGCCCGATATCCGTCGGCGGCCGCGATGCTCTCCGATCTGCGCGCCCTTTCGGCGGGCGAGCTCGTGGCGGCGCTGCCCGACAGCCTGGCGGTCGTCGACTTCCGCAACCTTTCGCGAAACCCCGACGACGACTGGATCGGCAGTGGGCTCGCCGAGAGCCTGCGGGGTGACCTCCTGCGGCTTCCGGGGGTCTCCGTCGCCGCGCGCGAGAAGCTGCGCGAGCTCGGCTCCCCGCGGGGGGGCGCGGTGAGCGAAGAGGAAGAGGTCGCTCTCGGCCGGCGCCTCGGCTGCCGCTGGGTCGTTTCGGGCAGTTACGAGCGCACGGCGACCGAGCTGCGGGTCGCGGCGCGTCTGGTCGAGGTCGCGACGGGCGCCGAGGTCGCGGGCGAGAGGCTCACCGGCGCCCTCGAGGAGATCTTCCGTCTGCAGGATCGGCTCTCCACGGCGATCGCACGCGTCCTGCGGCGCAGCGCGGAGATCGCTCCCGTTTTGCGCCCGGCCCCGAAGATCGACGCCTACGAGCTGCACGCGCGCGGACGGCTGGCGTTCGAGCAGCTGGCCAAGGGCTCCCTCGACCGGGCCGGCGAGCTCTACGAGCAGGCGATCGGCGTCGATCCGCGGTACGCCCCGGCGCTGGCGGGTCTCGCCGCCGTCCACGGGATGCGCTTCACCTTCCGTACCGACGCGGAGGAGCTCGCGACCGCGGCCGGTTACGCGCGGCGTGCGATCGCCGCCGACCCGGAGCTCGCCGAGCCGCGCATCTGGCTCGGCTACGCGCTCCTGCGGCAGGGGGATTTCGCGGCGGGGCTCGCGGAGGAACGGCGCGCGATGGAGCTCGACCCGACGTCGGTGACCGCGGCCTACTTCGGCGGCTGCTGCGCGGCGCTGCCGGGAGACCATCGCGAAGGGCTCGCGCTCTTCCGGCGCGTCCTCGAGCTCGAACCTCGTCATGGCTGGGCGTGGCTCGGTCTCGGCTGGTCCCATCTCGAGCTCGGAGCGAACGCCGAGGCGCGCTGGTGTCTCGAGAAGGCGGTCGAGCTCGAGCGGCGCGGCTCGCCGCACCCCACGGCCGGCGTGAGCGGCTATCTCGGAGAATGCCTGCGCCGTCTCGACGATCTCGACGGCGCGCGCCGGCACTGCCTCGACGGCCTCCAGGCCGTGGAGCGATCGGACAACATGTACCGGGACACCGTGCGCGGCGTCTGTCTCTGCGCCCTCGGGCGCACCGCGCTCGCCCAGGGGGACACCGCCGCCGCGCACGCCGCCTTCGTCCAGGCGATCGCCCACCTCCGCGGCCGGCCGCGCGGCCTCGGCGGGGGATACCTCCTCGTCCAGGCGCTGGCGGGTCTGGCCCGCGCCGGCGACGGCGAGGAGCCGTACGAAGCGGCGCGGAGCCTCTTCGACTCCCGGCACGGACACGATTTCTCCCTGATGTGGACCTGCACCGAAGACGCCACCCTGCTCGATCTCGCCCGGGCCGCCGCGGCGCTCGGCCGCCGCGAGGAGGCCGCCGCCCTCTTCGCCCGGGCCCGCGCCGCCGGCTCCGGCGAAGCCCTCCGCCTCGCGGCGCCCTGACGGGAGCGGCCGCGCTGGACCCTTTTCGCCGGGACCTTGCTCCGCCGGCGAGAGCTCCGCGCTGCTCCCGCTGCGCAACGGTGGAGCTTCCCGCCGCTTTCGGGGGGGGCTGCACCCGGTGGGGAGGGCTCCGGCGTGCCCGGCCGGGGCGCGTTTCGGGCCGGTATCTGGTAAAAAGAGGCGGCAGGCGGGGCAGGGAGGCGGTGACGGAGCGGCCGGCTGGCGATGGCGATGCCACGGCCGGCTCCGGAGCGGGCTCGAGCCCGGAGAGCATTGACACGAACGGTTCTCGAAACCACGGGAAGCGAACGCAGGAGAGCGCGATGGCGACGGAAGTGCTGATGCCGCAGATGGGTGAGTCGATCGCCGAGGGGACGATCACGAAGTGGCTGGTGCAGGTGGGGGAGCGGGTGGAGCGGGATCAGCCGCTGTTCGAGATCTCGACGGACAAGGTGGACGCGGAGATCCCGAGCCCGGCGGCCGGGGTGCTGCAGGAGATCCGTTTCGCGGCCGGGGCGACGGTGGCGGTGCAGACGGTGGTGGCGGTGATCGGGGAGGCGGGCGAGCAGCCGGCGGCTCCGGCTCCGGCGCCCGCCGTGGCGGCGCCGGCACCTGCGGCTCCCGCGGCGCCCGCACCGGTGGCGGAAGCGGCGTTCGACTACGACCTCGTGGTGATCGGCAGCGGGCCGGGCGGCTACGTGGCGGCGATCCGGGCCGGCCAGCTCGGGCTGAAGGTCGCCTGCGTCGAGAAGGACGCGATGCTCGGCGGCACCTGCCTTCATCGCGGCTGCATCCCGACCAAGGCGCTCCTCCACTCGGCGAGCCTCTTCGACGACGTGCGCCGGGCGCCGGAGTTCGGCGTCGAGGTCGCCGATCCGCGCCTCGACATGGTCAGGGTCCATGCCCAGAAGCGGAAGGTGGTCGAGAAGAACGCCAAGGGGATCGAGTTCCTGTTCAAGAAGAACAAGGTCGAGCGGGTGCACGGCTTCGGGCGGATCGCGGGGGCGAACCGGGTCGAGGTGGCGCTCGCGGAAGGGGGCAGCCGGACCCTTTCGACCCGCAACATCCTGATCGCCACCGGCTCGGTGGTGCGGGAGATCGGCGTGGCGCCGAGCGACGGTGAGCGGATCCTCACCTCCGACCACCTGCTCGCGCTCGAGCGGGTGCCGGCCTCCCTCGTGGTGCTCGGCGCCGGCGCGGTGGGGACGGAGTTCGCCTCGATCTTCCACTCGTTCGGCGCCGAGGTGACGCTCGTCGAGATGCTGCCGCGGGTGCTGCCGATCGAGGACGAGGAGGTCTCCAAGGAGCTCGCGCGGCTGCTGAAGAAGCGCGGCATCAAGGTCCACACCTCGACCACCCTCGCGGCGGTCGAGCGCACCGAGAACGGGGTGCGCTGCCGGCTCGTGGAAGGGGAGAAGGAGCGGACGGTCGAGGCCGAGATGCTCCTCGTGGCGGTCGGCCGCGCCCCGGTCACGGATGGGATCGGCCTCGAGACGGTCGGCCTCGAGACCGCGCGCGGCTTCCTCGCGGTGGACGGCACGATGCAGACCGCGGTGCCCGGCATCTGGGCGATCGGCGACGCGGTGAACACCCCGCTGCTCGCCCACATCGCCTCGGCCGAGGGGATCGTGGCGGTGGAGGCGATGGCGGGGCTCCCGGCGCGGCCGCTCGACTACGACCGGACCCCGTCGTGCACCTACTGCGATCCCGAGGTCGCCTCGGTCGGCCTCACCGAAGCCGAGGCGCGCCGCCGGGGGTACGACGTGGAGACCGGCAAGTTCGCCTTCACCGCGCTCGGCAAGGCGGCGATCCTCGGCAAGCCGGAGGGGTTCGTGAAGGTGGTGCGCGACCGCAAGTACGACGAGCTGCTCGGGGTCCACATCCTGGGCGCGCACGCCACCGACCTGATCGCCGAGGCGTGCGTGGCGCTCCAGGTGGAGGCGACCACCGAGGAGATCGTCCGCACCATCCACGCCCACCCGACCCTCTCGGAGGCGGTGCTGGAGGCGGCGCACGCCGCCCTCGGTCAGGCGATCCACAGTTGATCCCGGGGCGGGCTGCCCGGTCCGGCCGGGACCCGTTCCGGCGCGGCATCTGGTAGAAAGAGGCAGCAGGCGGGGCAGGGAGGCAGTGACGGAGCGGCCGGCGGGCGATGGAGACGCCGCGGCCGGCTCCGGAGCGGGCTCGAGCCCGGAGAGCATTGACACGAACGGTTCTCGAAACCACGGGAAGCGAACGCAGGAGAGCGCGATGGCGACGGAAGTGCTGATGCCGCAGATGGGTGAGTCGATCGCCGAGGGGACGATCACGAAGTGGCTGGTGCAGGTGGGGGAGCGGGTGGAGCGGGATCAGCCGCTGTTCGAGATCTCGACGGACAAGGTGGACGCGGAGATCCCGAGCCCGGCGGCCGGGGTGCTGCAGGAGATCCGTTTCGCGGCCGGGGCGACGGTGGCGGTGCAGACGGTGGTGGCGGTGATCGGGGAGGCGGGCGAGCAGCCGGCGGCTCCGGCTCCGGCGCCCGCCGTGGCGGCCCCGGCGCCTGCGGCTCCCGCCGCTCCTGCGCCGGCGGCCGCTCCGGCACCGGCTCCCGTGCCGGCCTCGGCGCCAGCCCCGACTCCTGCCTCAGCAGTCGCCTCTCCGGAGGAAGCTCTCGCCGACCGGGTGCGGCGGCTCTCGAGCCCGCTCGTGCGCTCGATCGCCGCCAAGGAGGGGGTGGACATCTCCCAGATCGAGGGGACGGGGATCCACGGCCGGGTCACGAAGCAGGACATCGAGGCGTATCTCGAGCGGCGGCGCGCCGGCGGCGTCGCCCCGCCGGTGGCGACGGTAGCGGCGCCGGCAGCGGCTGCGGCTCCCGCCGCGGCGGCGGCTCCGGCCGGCAAGGTCGACACCGGCTTCCACGTCCCGGCCTACCTGCCGGGCGAGGAGGTGGTGATCGAGCCGATGTCGCGGATCCGGCAGATCACCGCGGCCCACATGCGCTACTCGAAGGACACCTCCGCGCACGTGACGACCGTCTTCCACATCGACTTCTCGAAGGTGCACGCGACGCGCGAGCGGGCGAAGGGGAAGTTCCTCGCCGCCAACGGCACCAAGCTCACCTACATGCCGTTCATCTTCAAGGCGGTGGCCGCGGCGCTCAAGGCGCATCCGAAGCTCAACGCCGCCGTCGACGGTACGAACGTGGTCTTCAAGAAGCAGATCCACCTCGGGATGGCGGTGGCGCTCGACTGGGGGCTGCTCGTGCCGGTGCTCCGCAACGCCGACACGCTCAACCTCGTGGGGCTCGCCAAGGGGGCGAACGACCTCGCCGACCGGGCGCGCGCCAAGAAGCTCTCCCCCGACGAGCTCAAGGGCGGCACCTTCACGATCACCAACCCCGGCGTCTACGGCTCGCTCTTCGGAACCCCGATCATCAACCAGCCGCAGGTGGCGATCCTCGGGATCGGGACGGTGGAGAAGCGGGTGGTGGTCGAGACCGACGCCGACGGCAACGATCACATGGTGATCAAACCGATGGCCTACTTCGGCATCACCTACGATCACCGGCTGGTCGACGGCGCCGACGCCGACCATTTCATGAACAGCGTCAAGAAGGGGCTCCTCGGCCCCTGGCCGGAGCTCGATCCGTACCTCTGAGCGGGCGCTCCGGCCGGCCGCGCGGATAGACTCTCCGCGTGGGGAATCGCCGCACCCGATGGAGCTGGCTCGGCCGGATCGGCTACCGTGAGGCCACGGCGCTGCAACTCGCGCTGCGGGCGCGGGTGCAGCGGGGGGAGGGGGAGGAGCACCTCCTCCTGCTCGAGCACCCGCACGTCTACACCCTGGGGCGCAACGCGACCGCGGCCGACGTCGTCGCCTCCCGGGCCTGGCTCGCCCGGGAGGGGGTCGAGGTCTGCGAGACCGACCGTGGCGGGCAGGTCACCTACCACGGCCCCGGGCAGCTCGTCGGCTATCCGATCCTCGACCTCAACCCCGACCGCCGTGATGTCCGGCGCTACGTCGCCGACCTCTCCGCCGCCCTCGTCGCCACCCTCGCCGGCTACGGGATCGCGGCGCGGGCGGCGGCGCGCAGCGCCGAGACCGGGGTCTGGGTCGAGGAGCGGAAGATCGCCTCGATCGGCATCCATCTCTCCCGCTGGGTGACCACCCACGGCTTCGCGCTCAACGTCACCCCCGATCTCTCGTTTTTCGGCGGCATCGTCCCCTGCGGGATGCCCGGCGTCCGGATGACCTCGATCGCGGCCGAAGGCGCGGGGGAGCCGGATCTGGCGGAGGTGGCCCGGCGCTTCCTCGTACCGTTCGCCGCGCAGTTCGACCGGGAGCTCGTGGAGGCGCCGCCCGGCGAGGTACTGGCCGTATGCCGTTCCGCTTCATAGACCACACCGGCGACGTCGGTTTCGAGCTGGAGGGGGGCACGCTCGCCGAGCTCCTGAGCGAGGCGGTGGCGGCGTTCGCGTGCACCCTCACCGATCGCGAACGGCTCGGAAGCGCGGAGAGCCGGGAGCTCGAGCTTGCGGCGCCCGCCCCGGACCTGCTCCTCCATGCGCTCCTCGAAGAGCTCCTCTACCTCTTCGAGCGCGACGGCTTCCTCGCCCGGGAGGGGCGGATGGAGCTCGCCGGGGAGCGCCCGTGGCGGCTCCGGGCCCGGCTCGCGGGCGAGTGCCGGGATCCGCAGCGGCTCCCCCTGAAGCTGCTCGTCAAGGGGATCACCTACCACCAGCTCGCGGTCGCGGAGCGGGACGGCGGCTTCCACGGCCGCGTCCTGCTCGACATCTGAGGAGACGGAGATGCGGCTCGAACGGCTCGACCCCTGGCGCGTGCGGATCCCCCGCCACGGCGGGATGCGGGTCGACGGGATCGTCTACGCCGGGCCGGATCTGATGGCGGAGATCGAGCGCGACCCCTGCCTCGAGCAGGTCGCCAACGTGGCGCACCTGCCGGGGATCGTCGGCGCCTCGCTCGCGATGCCCGACATCCACTGGGGGTACGGCTTCCCGATTGGCGGGGTGGCGGCGATGGACGCCGAGGAGGGGGTGATCTCCCCCGGCGGGGTCGGCTACGACATCAACTGCGGGGTGCGCCTCCTGCGCTCCACCCTCACCGCCGACGAGGTCCGCCCGCGCCTGCGGGAGCTGGTGGCGCAGCTCTTCCGCAACGTGCCGACCGGGGTCGGCGCCGGCCGGCGCGACCTCCGGCTCGGGCGGCGCGACCTCGAGCGCGTCCTCGCGCGCGGGGCGGCGTGGGCGGTCGGGCGCGGGATGGGGGAGCCGGACGATCTGCTCCACATCGAAGAGGGCGGCTGCCTCGCCACCGCCGACCCGGAGGCGGTCTCGGCGCGCGCCTGCGAGCGCGGCGGCCCGCAGCTCGGCACCCTCGGCTCGGGGAACCACTTCTGCGAGGTGCAGGAGGTCGAGGAGGTCTTCGACGAGAAGGCCGCCGCGGCCTTCGGGCTCGCGCGCGGGCAGGTCACGGTGATGCTCCACAGCGGCTCGCGTGGGCTCGGCCATCAGGTCTGCAGCGACTTCCTCAAGCGGATGCTCGACGCCGCGCGGCGGTACGGGATCGCGCTCCCCGACCGGCAGCTCTGCTGCGCGCCGATCCGCTCCGAGGAGGGGCGGGAGTACCTCGGGGCGATGGCCGCGGCGGCGAACTTCGCCTTCGCCAACCGGCAGGTGATGACCCACTGGGTGCGGGAGAGCTTCGCCGCCGTCTTCGGGCTCCCCCCGGCGCGGCTCGGCCTCGGGGTCGTCTACGACGTCTGCCACAACATCGCGAAGTTCGAACGCTTCACCGTCGCCGGCCGGGAGCGGCGGCTCTGCGTCCACCGCAAGGGGGCGACCCGGGCGTACCCGCCGGGGCATCCGCAGACCCCGGAGGCGTACCGGGAGGCCGGCCAGCCGGTGATCATCCCCGGCGACATGGGGCGCTACTCGTACGTGCTCGCCGGCACCGAGCGCGCCTTCGCCGACACCTTCGGCTCGAGCTGCCACGGCGCCGGCCGCCGCCTCTCCCGCCACCGGGCGAAGGCCGCCGCGCGGGGGCGCGATCTCGTAGGCGAGCTCGCCGCGCGCGGGGTCGTGGTGATGGCCGACGGGATGGCCACGGTCGCCGAGGAGATGCCGGAGGCGTACAAGGACGTGGCGGAGGTGGTCGAGGTGGTCGAGGGCGCGGGGATCAGCCGCCGGGTGGCGCGGCTGCGGCCGCTCGGGGTGATCAAGGGGTGAGGCGGCGATGAGCACCCCGCTGGTCATCGGGCTCTCGGCGGTCATCGTCGCGGTCACCGACGAGACGCCGCGGGTGCTCGTGGTGCGCCGGCCCGGCGCCGCCGGCGAGCTGGCGCTCCCCTCCGGCCCCCTCGACCCCGACCGGGACCGCACGCTCGAGCTCGCGCTGCGCAACTGGGTGCGCACCCAGACCGGGCTGGAGCTGGGGTACGTCGAGCAGCTCTACACCTTCGGCGATCGCGTCCGGGGGCGCAGCGGCGAAGAGGAGGCGCGGGAGCTCTCGATCGCCTACCTCGCGCTGGTGCGCGAAGGGGGAGCGCCGGAGGCGACCGGCGCGGGCTGGCTCGACGTCTACGACCTCTTCCCGTGGGAGGACTGGCGGCAGGGGCGGCCGCCGGAGATCGACGGGGTCCTCGCCCCGCTCCTCGCCCGCTGGGCCGATGGGGCCGGCGGCGAGGCCGCCGCGGCCCGGCGGGAGCGGATCGACATCGTCTTCGGTCTGGGCGGCACCCCCGGCGACGGCGAGCGGGTCCTCGACCGGTACGAGCTCCTCTACGAAGCCCGGGCGGTGGGCGAGAGCGTGCGCGACCGGGGCGGCCGGAGCCGTCCGGCTCCCGGGACGGGGCAGGTGCTCGCCCTCGACCACCGCCGGATCCTCGCGGTGGCGCTCGGGCGTCTGCGCGGCAAGCTCCGCTACCGGCCGGTGGTCTTCGAGCTGCTCCCGCCGCTCTTCACGCTCTCGCAGCTCCAGCGCGCGGTCGAAGCGCTCGCCGGCCTCCGGCTCCACCAGCAGAACTTCCGGCGGCTGATCGAACAGGCCGGGCTCGTGGAGGGGACCGGCCGGCGCGAGACCCGCACCGGCGGCCGGCCGGCCGAGCTCTTCCGCTTCCGGCGCGAGGTCCTGCGCGAGCGGCCGGCGCCGGGCGTGGGGCTGCCCGGGCGGCGGGAGGCGCCTCCGGGCGGCGAGCGGGAGGGCGCCGGGGAACGGGCCGGGAGCCGCGGCATGCGCGCTCGGAACCGGGAACCCGCGGGATAGGATTCGCCCTCGGCGTGGCTTCCCCGGTCTTTTCTCCAACCGCTCCCTCTTCCTCTCTCGCCCGGGCGGGCATCCGCCTGGTGCTGGGGGGGCTGCTCGCCTGGCATCTGATCCTCACGCTCTGGATGGCGTGGGCGCACGGTCCGGGCGACTATTTCTACGACGAGCGGTTCAACATGGAGAACGTCCGGGCGATCGTCGGCTCGGGGCGGCTGCAACCCGCCAACGCCTGGTACGGGCCGATGACCTACCTGCCCCAGACCGCGGTGATCGCCGGGCTCGAGCGGTTCCACCGGGCGAGCGGCGGCCGGGGCTGGGAGATGCTCGACCAGAACGGGGGGGCCACCGTCGCCGCCTACCGCGTGGCGCGCCTCGTGGGCATCGCCTACGGGGTGACGGCGGTGCTCGTCCTTTTCTGGGCCGGCCAGGCGCTCGGGGGAGCGGGTGCCGGGCTCGCTGCGGCCGTGGTGCTGGCCTCGAGCCCATGGGCGATCCGGAGCGCGGTCGAGTTCAAGCCGGACGGACCCCTGCTGCTCGCGCTCGCGCTCTGCCTCCGGGCGCTCGTCGCGGCCTGCCAGCGGCCCTCCGTGGGCCGGCTGATCGGAGTCGCGGCGCTGTTCGGGGCGGCGACCGCGGTGAAGCTCAACGCGGCCTTCTTCGCCCCCCTGCTTCTCTTCCCGGCCTGGGCGCTCGCCCGGACCACCCGGCTCCGGCGGGTCGCGGCCGGCCTCGCCGCCAGCGCCGTCGTGGCCCCGCTCACGTTTCTGCTCCTCACCCCCTGGTTCGAGGAGTGGCTCTTCTTCTTCGGCCGGATTCAGAAGCACTACCAGCGCAACGCGGTCGAGACGGGAGTGGGGGCCCTCGCCGCCGAGATGGGGCGGCAGCTGCTCTCCCCCGTGTACCTGGGCCGCTGGGTCGGCCTCTGTGCCCTGCTCGGCGGCCTCTGGGTGCTCTGGCGCGCCCGGCGCGCCGCCGGCCGGGATCTCGCGCAGCTCGCCGTGGTCGTGGCGATCCCGCTCTACCTCTCGTTGCTCCTCGCCGCGACCCGCTACCCGAAGAGCAACAACCTGGTGCCGCTGCTGCCGTTCGCGGCGGTGCTGGCCGGGCTCTTCGCGGCGCGGCTGGCGCAGGTCGTCACGGAGCGAATCGGACGCTGGCCGGCGATGGCTCCCCTGCTGGCCGTCGGGCTCCTCGCGGTGACGGCGATGCCCGCCGCCTGGAGTTTCTCGGTGGAGGAGCACGTCCCCACCACGCTCGATCTCGCCCTTCTCACGGTCAAGAGCCGCCTGCCGTTCGTCAGCCCGCGGGTTGGTCTCTACTGCGGTCTCGACGAGGCTCCCCACGGGCCGCTCGTGACGAGCGGGTACGAGCGCCGTTTCGTCTCCTGGTGGCCGGCGGATGGCGAGGCGGCGGAGATGGATCCGCGGCTCGCCGATCTCCTGCTCGCCCCTCCGGGCGCCTGTCGGGAGCGCGAGAGCGCGTTCTGCCGGGCGCTCTCGGAGCCGGCCGGATCCGAACGGATCGTCTTCGCTCCGGGTCTGCTCCGGGCCCGGGGCCCCGAGTTGAGCCTGCGTCTGCAACCCTGGCAGCCGTACGGCGATGAGGTCGAGCTCCCGTTCCTGCCGGAGGAAGCCGGGCGCTGGCGACTGCAGCTGCCCGAGGAGTGGCCGGAGGGCGAGCTGGTGTCGCTCCAGCTCGAGCTCCCCGACGGGGTCCAGCCGACGCTGCGCCGGGCGGATGGTACCTCCATCCCGATCGGTCCGGCGGCGGACTGGAGGGGCGCGGAGGCGCTGGTCGTCACCACGGCCCGTTTTCACGTCGCCGCCGGCGAAGAGATCGCGCTCGCGGCGCCTCCGGAGTCGTCGTTCGCCGCTCCCGGGGAGGAGCGGGCGCGAGTGCTCGCGAGCCGATGGCGGTCGCCGGCGGAAACGGATACCGTTGACGCCTCGGGCTATTGAACCGCGCCAGACGCCCTGCTAGCGTTCCGCGCGGCCCGGCCCCCGGACCTTCGCGCACGAGACCATGAGCCCCTCCGACCCGCGGTTGCCCTTTTCCTCCGAGAGCTCTCCGGACGGCGCCGGTGCCCGCGAACGGATCCCGCTCGCCGAGCCCGATCTGCGCGGACGCGAGCTCGAGTACGTCATCGACTGCGTCCGGAGCGGCTGGATCTCGTCGATCGGCCCCTGGGTCGACCGCTTCGAGCGGGAGCTGGCGCAGTACGTGGGCGTGCGCCGGGCGCTCACCACCGCGAACGGCACGGTGGCGCTCCACCTGGCCCTGGCGGCGCTCGGCATCGGTCCGGGCGACGAGGTGATCGTGCCGGCCCTGACCTTCGCGGCGACCGCGAACGCGGTGCTCTACTGCGGGGCCACGCCGGTCCTCGTCGACGTCCGCGAAGAGGACTGGGGTCTCGATCCGCGACTCGTGGCCGAGGCGGTGACGCCGCGGACCCGGGCGCTCCTGCCGGTTCACCTCTACGGTCATCCGTGCGACCTCGAGCCGCTGCTCGCGCTCGCCCGGCGGCACGATCTGGCGGTCGTCGAGGACGCCGCCGAGGCGCTCGGAGCGCTCTACGACGGCCGTCCGGCGGGGAGCTTCGGCGACATCTCCTGCTTCAGCTTCTACGGCAACAAGCTGATCACCACCGGCGAGGGCGGGGCATGCCTGACCTCCCGCGCCGATCTCGCGGAGCGGATGGCGCTGCTGCGCGACCACGGAATGAACAAGGCGCGCCGCTACTGGCACGACGAGCTCGGCTTCAACTACCGGATGACGAGCCTGCAGGCGGCGGTCGGGGTGGCGCAGCTCGAGCGGATCGAGGAGCTCGTCGCGGCCCGCCGCCGCAACGCCGCCGCCTACCGCGAGCGCCTCGCGGATCTGCCCGTCGGCTTCCCGCCGGAAAGCGCCCGGGTGCGGAGCACCTTCTGGATGTTCAACCTCCTGCTCGGATCCGAGCCGCGCTGGGAGCGGGACGCGGTGATGCGCCGGCTCGCCGCGGCCGGAGTCGACAGCCGCCCGGTCTTCTACCCCCTGCCCGAGATGCCGCTCTACGCCCGGTACGTCAGGCCGGGGCAGGAGTTCCCGGTCGCGTCACGGCTCGGTGCGCGCGGGCTCAGCCTGCCGTCGGCGACCACGCTGCGCCCGGCGGAGATCGACCGCGTGGCCGCGGCGGTGCGCAGCGCCCTCGGACGGGTCCCATGACCGACACCTCCGTCTACGAGCATTACCAGCAGCTGAGCACCGCGTACGACACGGGGCGCAATCAGCGCTTCTTCCGGCTGGCGCTCGCCCGCTATCTCGACTGCCTCGGCCCCGCGCCGGGGCGGGTGCTCGAGGTCGGCTGCGGCACCGGCGGCTACCTGGTCGAGCTCCGGCAGCGGGGGATCGAGGCGTTCGGAACGGACATCAGCCCGGCGATGTGCGAGCTGGCGGAGAAGAAGCTGACGGGGCTGGGGCTGCCCGGTCCCGATCTCGTCCGCTGCGCCGACGTCCACGAAGCCACCGGCTTCGCCGAGCCGTTCGACACGGCGGTGGTGATGGACAGCTGGGAGGTGCTCGCCCGGCCGGAGCGCGTCGTGCGGGTGCTGCACGGAGCGCTTCGCGACGGGGGCCGCCTCGTGCTCTTCACCCCCAACCAGGGCGCCCGGCTCTTCCTCACGGCGCTCGAGATCCTCCGCATCAAGAAGCTCCGGCCGGCCTTCCAGTACCGCCAGTCCGCCCTGCGCCGGGTGATCGCCCTCACCGCGCCGGGGTTCGCCCTCGAGCGGCGCGGCACGCTCTTCCTCGGCCTCGAGCGGTGGTTCGTCTTCCGCCGCCGGCCGGCGTTCTCCACCACGGGTCCGGAGACCTGATGCTCTCCGTGGTGCTGCCGACCCGCAACGAGCGGGAAGGTGTGGAGATCCTCGTCCACGCGCTCGCGAGCATCCTCGACCGGCCCACCGGAGGGGCGTTCGAGCTGCTGGTCGTCGACGACAGCAACGACGGAAGCGATCGCTACCTCGCCGAGCGGTTCGCGCCGCTCGCGCCGCGGGTGCGGTTCCACCACCGCGCCCGGGGCACGGGGCTGGGCACGGCGATCGGCGACGGGATCGAGATGGCGACCTGCCGGCTCGTGGCGGTGATGGATGCCGACTTCAACCACGATCCGCTCGACGTCCCGCCCCTGCTCGCCCGGTTCCAGGAGGGCGCCGACCTCGTCGGGGGCTCCCGCTTCCTGCCCGGCGGCGGCATGCCCGGCCACCCGTTCCGCTGCCAGGGCAGCCGGCTCTTCAACCTCTTCATCCGCCGCGCCCTGGCGCTGCCGACCACCGACCATCTCGGCGGCTACTGGCTCGCCGAGCGCGCGCGGATCGTCGAGCTGAAGCGCCGCTGGGAGCTCTTCCACGGCTACGGCGACTACTACATCCGCCTCCTCTTCGCCGCGCACCTGCTCGGCTGGCGGGTGGTGGAGCTCCCGATGCGCTACCTCCAGCGCCTGCGGGGGGAGAGCAACACGAGCTTCCGCCGCGAGCTGGTGCGCTACAGCCGGGTCGTCGGGCAGCTGCGCCGGGAGCGCGCGACGCTCGCGGCCCGGCTGGCCTCTTGACGCCGTCTTTTACTCATTCTTAGTATAAGGGCCCTGAAGAGCCCGGCGGCTCGCCGCCGTTCGCAGCGCACGTCGAGAACAGAGGAGAGAGCGATGGAGCCGACCCTGCCAGCCACGGAGGCCCGCCCGGCAACCCCGCCACCCGCGTCCGGGCTCGACGCCCGCCTCGCCCGGGTGATGCCGGCCGCCGAGCGGGCCGCCCATGCGCCGCTCATCGAGGAGATCAACCGCCTGAAGCGGGAGCTCGGGGTGGCGATCCTCGCCCACAACTACCAGACCCCGGAGATCTTCCACGGGGTCGCGGATTTCGTCGGCGACTCGCTCGCGCTCGCCCGGCAGGCGGTGGCGAGCGACGCCGAGCGGCTCGTGGTCTGCGGCGTCCACTTCATGGCCGAGACCGCGAAGATCCTCAACCCCGAACGGACGGTGCTGATCCCCGACCCGGAGGCCGGCTGCTCGCTCGCCGACTCGATCACCGCCGCCGACATCCGGGCGCTGCGGGAGCGGTACCCCGGCGCGCCGGTGGTCACCTACGTGAACACCTCCGCCGCGGTGAAGGCGGAGTCGGACATCTGCTGCACCTCGGGCAACGCGGTGGAGGTCGTGGAGTCGCTCGGCGTGCCCCGGGTGATCTTCCTTCCCGACGAGTACCTCGGGAGCTGGGTGGCCTCGCAGACCGACGTCGAGCTGATCCTCTGGCGTGGCCACTGCGAGGTCCACGAGCGGTTCACCGGCCCGGAGGTGGCGGCGTTCCGCGCCGCGAATCCGGGGATCACCGTGCTCGCGCACCCCGAGTGCCCGCCCGAGGTGCTCGCCGAGGCCGACTACGTCGGGTCGACGGCGGGGATGATCTCCTACGTCGGCGACCGGCGGCCGGAGCGGGTGGTGATGATCACCGAGTGCTCGATGAGCGACAACGTGGCGGTCGCCCACCCCGAGGTGGAGTTCGTCCGCCCGTGCAACCTCTGCCCGCACATGAAGCGGATCACGCTGCCGAAGATCCTCGCGAGCCTCGAGCAGGGGATCCACGCGGTCGAGGTCGATCCCGCCGTCGCCGCGCAGGCACGGCAGGCGGTCGAGCGGATGCTCGCCGTGGCGCCGCGCGGGGGAGTCCGCCGGTGAAGCCGCTCTGGAGCGAGGAGGTCCGCGCCGACCTGGTGATCGTCGGCGGCGGCGCCGCCGGCCTCTCCGTCGCGCTCGGCGCGGGCGGGGCGCGGGTCCATCTCCTCGCGCGGCAGCCGCTCGGGGAGGGGGTGGCGACCGGGCTCGCCCAGGGCGGGATCGCCGCGGCGGTCGGGGTGGAGGACTCGCCGGCCCTGCATCTGGCCGACACCCTCGCCGCCGCCGCCGGGCTGGCGGAGCCGGCGGCGGTGCGTACGCTCGTGGAGGCGGCGCCGGCGGCGATCGCCCGGCTGATCGCGGCCGGCGCCCGCTTCGACCGGGACGCCGACGGCTCGCTCGCGCTCACCCGCGAGGCGGCCCACTCGCGGCGCCGGGTGCTCCACGCCGAGGGGGACGCCACCGGGCGGGAGCTGCTCCGGGCGCTCGCCGCCGCGGTGACGCGCCGCCCCGGGGTGCATCTCTTCAACGGGGCGACGGCGCTCGCCCTCCTGCGCGCCGGCGAGCGGGTCTGCGGGCTCCTGGCCCGGCATCCGGACGGCCGCCTCGTGCTCCACCGCGCCGGGGCGGTGCTCCTCGCCACCGGCGGCTCGGGGGCGCTCTATCTCCACACCACGAACCCGGGGGAGGCCGACGGCGGCGGGCTCTGGCTCGCGGCGCGCGCCGGGGCGCTGCTCGCCGACCTGGAATTCGTGCAGTTCCACCCCACCGCGCTCGCCACCGGTTCCGACCCGTTGCCGCTGCTCACCGAGGCGCTGCGCGGGGAGGGGGCGGCGGTGATCGACGAGCGCGGCGAGCGCTTCCTCGCGGCGGTCCACCCGGCCGCCGAGCTCGCGCCGCGCGACGTCGTGGCGCGCGGGATCTGGACCCACCGCGCCGCCGGGCACCAGACGTTCCTCGACGCCCGCGAGAGCGTCGGGGAGCGCTTCCCGGAACGGTTCCCCAGCGTCTTCCGGGCCTGCCGGGAGGCGGGGTTCGACCCGCGTCGGGAGCCGCTGCCGGTGGTCCCCGCCGCCCACTACCAGATGGGCGGGATCCTGACCTCGTGCGACGGCCGCAGCTCGCTCGCCGGTCTCTGGGCGGCGGGGGAGGTGGCGTCGACCGGCGTGCACGGCGCCAACCGGCTCGCCTCGAACTCGCTGCTCGAGGCGGTCGTCTTCGGCGCCCGCGCGGCAGCGGACATCCTCGCCGCCGCGGCGCCGCCGCTCCGGCCGGCTACTGGCGAGGAGCTCTGCGGCGGCGAGAGCCTGCCCGACCCCGGCCGCGCGGCGGCGCCGCGTTCGGTGCGAGAACGGATGTGGCAGGCGGTCGGGCTCGTGCGCCGCGGCGAGGAGCTCGCCGCGGCGGCAGCGGCGCTCGCCGAGGCGGCGGCGCGCGACCCCGGCCGGGGGCGCCCGGCGGCGGTCGCCGCGCTCGTGGCCGCGGCCGCGCTCGCGCGCCGGGAGAGCCGGGGCGCGCACTACCGCGCCGACTTCCCCGAACCGGATCCCGCCGGGGCGCGGCACACCGTCTTCTCCGTCGCCTTCACCGGCGGCCGGCCCGAACCCCGTTTCGTCGACACGGCCCGCCCGCGGGCCGCGGGAGGAGCCTGATGGCCGCTCCGGTGCTGCCCCCCCTGCTCTACGAGGAGCTGCTTCGCCGCGCGCTCGCCGAGGATCTCGGCACCGCGGGAGATCTGACCACCGACAGCGTGATCCCGGCCACCGCGCAGGCCCGGGCACGGATCGTCGCCCGGGCGGCCGGGCGGATCGCCGGTCTCGCGCCGGCGCTCGCGGTCTTCCCGCTCCTCTCGCCCGCGGTGGCGAGCGAGGCGCTCGTGAGCGACGGCGACGACGTCGCCGCCGGCGCCACTCTCGCGACGCTCGCCGGCCCGGCGCGCGCGCTCCTGACCGGGGAGCGGACGGCGCTCAACCTGCTCGGCCGGCTCTCCGGCATCGCCACCGCCGCCCGCGACCTCGGCGCGCAGCTCGCGGGAACGCGGGCGCGGCTCGCGGGCACCCGCAAGACGACCCCGGGCCTGCGGGCGCTCGAGAAGCACGCGCTCGTCTGCGGCGGCGCGACCCCGCACCGCGCCGGGCTCCACGATGCGGTGCTGATCAAGGACAACCACCTCGCCGTGGCCGGCGGGGTGGGGGAGGCGGTCCGCCGGGCCCGGGCCGGGGTCGGACACCTCGTGAAGATCGAGGTGGAGGTCGACGATCTCGACCAGCTCCGGGAGGCGCTCGCGGCCGGCGCCGACGTGATCCTCCTCGACAACATGCCCCCCGCCCTCCTGCGGGAGGCGGTGGCGATCGCCGGCGGGCGGGTGCCGCTCGAAGCCTCCGGCGGCGTGCGCCCGGAGACGATCCGGGCGATCGCCGAAAGCGGCGTCGATCTGATCTCGGTCGGCTGGCTCACGCACTCGGCACCGGCGCTCGACGTCGCTCTCGATTTCGAGCCGTCGCCGGCGGCCGGTGTAGAGTCCGGCGCATGAGCGACTCCACCGAACTCCACGGCGCCGTGCCCGGCGGAAAGGGAGCGGGACGCCCGGAGCGGCGTCCCGAATGGCTCCGCATCCGTCTCGCGACGCCCGAACGTTTCCGTGAGGTGCGCGACCTCGTCGGGCGCCTTCGCCTCAACACCGTCTGCGCGGAGGCCCGCTGCCCCAACATCTTCGAGTGCTGGGGCGAGCACGGCACCGCGACCTTCATGATCCTCGGCGAGATCTGCACCCGGCGCTGCGGCTTCTGCGCCGTGACCTCGGGCCGCCCCCGCCCCGGCACCGACCCCGACGAGCCGGCGCACGTCGCCGAAGCGGTGGCCGAGATGGGGCTGCGGCACGCCGTGCTCACCTCGGTCGACCGCGACGACCTGCCCGACGGCGGCGCCGCCCACTGGGCGGCGGTGATCCGGGCGATCCACGAGCGCAACCCGGGGTGCGCGGTCGAGGTGCTCACCCCCGACTTCCGCGGGGTTCCCGACGCGCTCGACATCGTCCTCGGCGCGGCGCCGGAGATCTTCTCCCACAACATGGAGACCGTCCCGCGGCTCTATCGGACCGCCCGCCCCGGCAGCCGCTTCGAGACGAGCCTCGCGCTGCTCGCCGAGGCGAGCCGCCGCCGCGATGCCGGGGCGTACCGGGGCCGGGTGAAGACCGGCCTCATGCTCGGTCTCGGCGAGCGTCCGGAGGAGGTCGAGGAGGTGATGCGCGCGGTGCGGGAAGCGGGGGTCGAGATCCTCACCCTCGGCCAGTACCTCCAGCCGACCCGCAAGCACCTGCCGGTCGACCGGTACGTGCACCCCGGCGAGTTCGCCCGCTACCGCGAGCTCGCGGCGGCGCTTGGCTTCGCCCACTGCCAGTCCGGGCCGCTCGTGCGTTCCAGCTATCACGCGCACGAACAGGTGGGTGGGAGCCTGCGCGAAGCCCGGTGAGGGGCGAGAGACCGCGTAGCTTATCCGAGGCCGGGACGCCGGGCGATCCCGTCATGACGCGCCCGCATTCCGGGTAGAATCAGCGGCGTCGGCCGCGACGGGAGCGGCGGCCGATCCCCGCGGAGGCGACGATGGGCCAAGAGGAGAGTGGACGGGTGCGCCGGGACGGCCTGTCCCCGTATCCGTCGTCGCCGTCTCCCCGCCGTCTCCGGCCGTATGCCGAGTGCCGCAGGGTCGTTCGCGTCACCCGCATCTCCTGCCCGTCCGAAACCGTTTGCCACTCCCGTCGGCCGCGGCCGGTGCCGTTCGCGGCGGGAGCCGATCAGTTCGCTCGTCCCTTGCCGTTCGCCCGGGCTCGTCGAGTCGGACCCTGCCCGGGGCGGGACGGTCTCGTGCCTTTCGCCGTAGCCGGTGCGCGGGGGGCGCCGTCCGCCACGCTGAGAAGCGGGGCGCCGGCGGACCCGTGGCCGGCTCCGGAACGGAGTCCATCTGACCGCGGCGCCGGGGCGCCGCTCTCTGGGAGGAGTCGATGTCTCTGTTTCACAAGCTGATCGTCCTCACGATGCCGCTCGTCCCGAAGTTCATCGTCGGCCGTGTCGCCTCCCGGTACGTGGCCGGCGAGGGGATCGAGGATGCGCTGCGCGAGATTGCCAGGCTCAACGCCGAGGGCGCCATGGCGACGATGGATCTGCTCGGCGAGGAGGTCTACGACCCGGCCAAGGCCGAGACGAACGTGCGCGAGTACCAGCGGATGCTCAAGGAGATCGCGGAGCGGAAACTCGACGCGAACATCTCGATCAAGCCGACCGCGCTCGGCCTGAAGATCAACCGGGAGCTGTTCGAGAGCAACCTCGACCAGATCGCGACCAGCGCCGCCGAGCACGGGAACTTCGTGCGGATCGACATGGAAGATCACACCACGATCGACGACACCCTCGCCGTCTTCCGCTCCCTGCGGAAGAAGCACGACAACCTCGGGGTCGTCTTCCAGGCCTACATGCGGCGGACGCTCGCCGACATCGAGGCGCTGCCGGCCGAAGGGGCGAACATCCGGCTCTGCAAGGGGATCTACATCGAGCCGCGAGCGGTGGCGTGGAAGGGGTTCGAGACGGTGCAGCGCGCCTTCCTGGCGGCGCTCGAGAAGGCGTTCCGGCAGGGCGTCTACGTCGGCATCGCGACGCACGACGAGTACCTCTGCTGCGCCGCGGTCCACCTGATCGACCGGCTGGGCATCCCGCGCGACCGGTACGAGTTCCAGATGCTGCTCGGCGTCGAGCCGCTCCTGCGGCGGATCCTCGTCGAAGGGGGGCACCGGCTCCGGGTCTACGTGCCGTACGGCAAGGACTGGTATCCCTACTCGACGCGCCGGCTGCGCGAGAACCCCGAGGTGGCGGGGCACATCATCCGCGCCTTCTTCAGCCGGAGCTGAAGCGGCGCCATGCGCTCTGCGGGAACCGGCACCCTGCGGCTGGCGCTCCTCCAGGTGCGCGACGATCCGCGCGCCGAAGCGCAGGAGCGGGAGGCGTTCGCGGCCGTCGGCGGCCTCCTTCCCGGGCAGATCCGCTCCTGGAACCTGGTGTCGCGGCCGGCGATCGGGATCGCCGATCTCGCCGGCTGCGACGCCGTGGTCATCGGCGGCGCCGGGGCGCACTCGGTCACCGAGGACGATCCGTTCACGGCGCCGCTGCTCGCTCTCGTCGGCGAGCTCGTCGCCCGCCGCTGGCCGGTCTTCGGCTCCTGCTACGGGCACCAGTTCCTCGCCCGCGCCCTCGGCGGCCGGGTCGTCACCGACCCCGAGCACGGCGAGCTCGGCACCTTCGAGCTCCACCTGACCGCGGCGGGCGCCGCCGACCCCTGGCTCGCGGGGCTTCCCCCGAGCTTCGACGCGCAGTTCGGGCACAACGACTGGGTGGTGGAGCTGCCGCCGGACGCGGTGGAGCTCGCCTACACCGCCCGCTGCCGGCATCAGGCGTTCCGGATCGGCGAGCTGCCGGTCTACGGCGCGCAGTTCCACGTCGAGCTCGACGAGGCGCGGATGCTCGCCCGGGCCGCGCTCTATCGCGACGCCTATCTGCCCGCCAGCGACGCGATGAAGCGGCTGGCCGACTCCCTGCGGCCGTCTCCGGTGGCGGCCACGCTCTTCGCGCGGTTCCTCGCGCTCGTCTGAGCGCCCGGGCAGACACCGCTCGGCACCGCCGCCCGCGCTCCCGGCTCTCTGAGTAGAATGCCCCGATGTCCGAGCGAAGCGTGAAGTTCTACTCCTGTGCGAACTGCCCCGCCTACTGCTGTACCTACGACCAGATCGAGACGACGGCGGCGGACATCCGGCGCCTCGCCCGCCACTTCGGCCTCTCCGAAGAGCAGGCGCGCCGGCGCTTCACCAAGCCGGTCGAAGGGGGCGCCCGGCGGGCGCTGCGCCACCGGCGCGACGAGATCTTCGGCTCCGCCTGCCGGTTCCTCGATCCCGAACGGCGCCGGTGCACGATCTACGCGGCGCGGCCGCGGATCTGCCGCGCCTACCCCGGAACGCCGCGCTGCGGCTTCTACGATTTCCTGATGTCGGAGCGCCGGTCGCAGGACGACCCGGAGTACGTACCCTCGTTCCGGCGAGGCTGACGGGAGAGGCCGGTTGCTCGCCGAGCTCCACCTGCGCAACCTCGCCGTGCTCGCCGGCGCGAACGTGGAGTTCGGTCCCGGCCTCAACGTGCTGACCGGCGAGACCGGCGCCGGCAAGTCGATCGTGGTCGACGGCCTCGCGCTGCTGTCCGGAGCGCGGGCGAGCGCCGAGCTGGTGCGCGCTGGCGCCGAGCAGCTGCTGGTGACCGGGATCTTCCGCGGCCGCGACCCGGAGGTGGAGGCGCAGCTCGCCGCCGCGGGGATCGAGCCCGAAGGCGACGAGCTGGTGGTGCGCCGCGAGATCGGCCGCGAAGGGCGCAACCGGGTCTTCCTCAACGATCAGCCCGCGACCCTGCGGCTCCTCTCCGAGCTCGCGCCGCGGCTGCTGCGTCTCCACGGTCAGCGCGAGGAGCTCGGGCTCGCCGCCCCCGACCTGCAGCGGGCCTGGCTCGACCGCAGCGGCGGTCCCGCGGCCGCCGTGCTGCTCGCGAAGGTGGGCGAGGCGTTCCGCGGGTGGCGGGCGCTCGCCGCGCGGCTCGACCTGCTGCGGGGCGACCAGCGCGCCCGCGCCGAACGGCTCGAGCTGCTCCGCTACCAGCTCGCCGAGCTGGTACGGGTGAACCCGGGCGCCGGCGAGGAGGGGGAGCTGCACCGGGAGCGCGAGCGTCTGCGCCATCGCGAGGCGATCGCGCGCTCGCTCGCCGCCGGCCTGGAGCTGCTCGCCGACGGCGAGGGGGCGGCGAGCGACCAGCTCGGCGCGGCCCGCGAGGCGCTGCGGGAGGCGGCGCGCTTCGAGCCGGCGGCCGCCGGGGCGGAGCGGCTCCTCACCGAGACCCTGGCGCTGCTCGCCGAGCAGGTGCGGGAGCTGCGGGCCGCGCTGCCCGCCGATGACGAGCCGGGCCGGCTCGACCGGGTCGAGGAGCGCCTCTTCGAGCTCGAACGGCTCGTGCGGCGTCACGCGGTGCCGGCCGATACCCTGCCGGAGCTGCGCCAGCGCCTCGCCAGGGAGCTCGAGCAGCTGGGAGAGGACGAGGGGAACCGGGAAGGGCTCGAGGCCGCCTGCGCCGAAGCCCTCGCCGGTTTCGCGGCCGCGGCGGCCGCGCTGAGCCGGGCCCGCGCCAATTGGGGCGAGGAGCTCGCGCGCGCCCTCGCTCGCGAGCTCGCCGATCTCGCGCTGCCCCGGGCGCGCTTCGCGGTCCGGCTCGAGCGGCGCCCCGCCGCCGACAGCCCGCTCGCGCTCGAAGGGCGGCCGATCGACTTCGGTCCGCTCGGCTACGACAGCGTCGTCTTCGAGTTCTCGCCGAACCCCGGCGAAGGGCTCCGGCCGCTCGCCCGGATCGCCTCGGGCGGCGAGCTCTCCCGGGTCTATCTCGCGCTCCAGCTCGCCGCGCGGGGCGAAGAGGGGGCCGGCGGGGCGACGCTGGTCTTCGACGAGGTGGACGCCGGCATCGGCGGCGCGCAGGCCGCGGCGGTGGGGCGCAAGCTCCAGAGGCTCGCCACGCACGGCCAGATCCTGGCGGTGACCCACCTGCCGCAGGTGGCGAGCCACGCGGACCGGCACTTCCTGGTGGAGAAGAGGGTCCGGCAGGGGCGGACCTTCGCCGAAGTACGGTTGCTCACCGAAGAAGAGAGGATCGAAGAGCTGGCGCGTATGCTCGGCGGCGCGCGGGTGACGGCGAGCAGCCGCGCCCATGCCGCGGAGCTGCTCGCGGGCGCACGCCGGAGGGAACGATGAGCGTACGGATCTGGAGACCGGGCGAGCCTCTCGAAGGGCTCGCCGGAGCGGTGGCAGCGGGGCGGGTGATCGCGATCCCGACCGAATCGAGCTATGGACTGGCGGTCGATCCGCGCGATGGCGACGCGGTGGGGCGGCTCTTCGCGTTCAAGCGGCGCGCCGGCCGGCTCCCCTTCCCGGTGGTGATCGGCGAACGCGCGCAGCTCTCGCTGCTGCCGGTCGATCCGGCGGCTCCGATCATGGCGCAGTTCGGCCATCTCTGGCCGGCGCCGCTGTCGCTGGTCGTGCCGTTGCGCCGGCCGCTGCCGGCGGCGCTCGGGGAGAGCACGGCGGCGATCCGGATCCCGGACCACGCGCTCCTGCGCGAGCTGCTCTGCGCGCTCGGCGTGCCGCTCACCGCCACCAGCGCCAACCGCGCGGGCGAGCCGCCCGCGCTCAGCGTCGAAGAGGCGGCGGCGCTGCTCGCCGAGCTCGACGAGGCGTGGGTCGTGGATGGTGGCACCCTCCCCGGCGGTCTCCCCTCGACGCTGGTGGCGATGGTCGGTTCGGAGGTGCGGATGGTCCGGCAGGGGCGTTTCCCGATCGCCCGGCTGGTCCCGGCGGGGCAGGGAGAGAGCCCCGCTTGAGGCCGCGTCTCCTGTTCGCCCTGCTCGGCGCCGCCGCCCTCTCCGTGGCGGCCGCGGGAGCGAGCGAAACGGCGATCTTCCCGCTTTCCGAGGTGCGACCGGGTCTCGCCGGCTACGGGCTCTCGGTCTTCTCGGGCATCGAACCGCAACGCTTCGAGGTGGAGGTGGTCGGCGTCCTCCAGCGGGTCTCGCCCGGGACGAGCTACGTGCTCGCCCGCCTCTCGGGCCAGGGGCTGGAGCGGACCGGGGTGATCGCCGGGATGAGCGGCAGCCCGGTCTATTTCGACGGGCGGCTGGCCGGGGCGGTGGCGTTCGCCTATCAGTTCGCGAAAGAGGCGGTGGCGGGGATCACGCCGATCGAGGCGATGCGGGCGATCCCGCCGCCGGCGGGATCGGCGACGGCCGCCGCGGCGCCGGTGGCGCTCGCCGACCTCGTGGCGCAGCGGTGGCCCGCCGACCTGCTCGAACGGATGCTCGCGCCGCTGGCGGCGCCGGCGGGGTCCGCGGCGGCCGGGCGGCCGGGGCTGCTCTGGGCGGCCTCGGGATGGCCGGCGCTCGTCCGTGGCCGGCTGGAGGCCGCCGGGCTCGCGGCGGGGGAGCTGGCCGGGGTCCGGGAGGACGGAGTGGCGCTCGTGCCCGGCGCCGCCGCCGCCGCGCTGCTCGTCGATGGCGACTTCCAGCTCGCGGCGACGGGGACCATCACCGCGCGCGACGGCGACGAGCTGCTCGCCTTCGGACACGGTCTCTTCGGCCTGGGCCCGGTGGCGCTGCCGCTCGCCGGCGCCGAGATCGTCACCGTGGTGGCGAGCCAGGCCTCCTCGTTCAAGCTCGCCAACGTCGGGCCGGTCGCCGGCGTCTGGGACCGTGATCAGGCGGCCGGCGTGCGGGGGCGGATCGGGGGCGCGGCACCGCAGATGCCGGTCGAGATCGCCGTGGAGAGCGCGGGCGGAGGCGCGACGAGGATCGCGCTCCGGATCGCGGAGCATCCGCGGCTGACCCCCGCTCTCGCCGCCCTCGGCCTGCTGGGGGCTTTCGACCGGGCCGGGATCGCCGCCGCGCAGAGTCTCGATCTCGAGCTCCGCTTCCGGCTCGCTGGCGCGCCGCCGCTCACCCTCCGGCAGAGCTTCGACGGTCCGGGGGCGACGAACGAAGCGATGCTCTGGCAGCTCGCCCTCCAGACCTATCTCACGCTCAACCCGCTGGCGCCGGTCCGGATCGAGGCGCTCGAGGTCGGGGTCCGGCCGCATCCGGAGCCGCGGCTCGCGACGGTGGTGGCGGCCCGCCCCGAGCGGACGGTGGTGCGCCCGGGCGAGCGGCTGGCGATCGACGTCGCGCTCGCGCCGCACCGCCGGCCGGGCGAGCGGCGGCGGCTGGAGCTCACGCTGCCGGCCGGGCTGCCGCCCGGGCGCTATCCCCTCTGGGTCGGCGACGGGGTCAGTGTCGACGCCGTCCGCCTCACGCTCGAACCGGCCGATCCGCTCCGGTTCGAGGCCGCCCGGGCGCTCCTCGCCGGGCTCGCCGGGCGTGACGAGCTCGCGCTCCTGCTCGCGGCGCCGGGGCGCGGGGTGGCGGCACCGGGTGAGACGCTGCCGCGACTGCCCGGGACGATCCAGTCGCTCCGTGGTCCGGTCGCCGGCCGCGCCGACGAGAAGGGGCTGCGGGCCGGCGTCGTCCTCCACCAGCGCGAGCCGGCCGCCGGCCCCCTCTCCGGGCTCGTCCGCCTCGAGCTCGAGGTGCGTCCCACCCGGTCGGTGAGCGGAAAGGAGCGATCATGACCCGCACGCAGCGAATCGTCTTCGGCGCCCTCTGCCTCGTGCTCGCCGCCACGGCGGCCGCCGCCGGTCCGGTGCGGCAGTTCCAGGTGCAGGGGGCGGAGGGCTTCGGCCGCGGCACGCTCGAGGCGGTGCGCACCGACGCGCTCGGCGCCCTCGAGCTCGGCGCCCGGCTCGAGCGGGTCGCCGCGCTCGACCCGCCGTATCTGCTCGCCGCCGCGCGCACGCGGGGCGGATGGATCGTCGGCACGGGGAACGAAGGGAAGGTGCTCCGGGTGACCGACGCCGGCGAGGTCACGGAGCTCTTCACCACGGCCGAGCCGGAGGTCTTCGCGGTCGCCGCCGGCGAGGACGGCACGATCTACGCCGCCTCCTCGCCCAACGGCAAGGTCTACCGCTTCCGGCAGGGGAAGGCCGAGAGCTGGTTCGACCCCGGCGAGCTCTACGTCTGGGCGCTCGCCTTCGACCGGACGGGCGGGCTGCTGGTGGCCACCGGCACCCGGGGCCGCCTCTACCGGGTGGGGGCCGACGGCCGCGGCGAGCTCTTCGCCGAGGTCGCCGATACCCACGTCCGATCGCTCCTGCCGCTTCCCGACGGCCGCCTCCTCCTCGGCACCGCCGGCCGCGGGCTCCTCGTCGAGCGCGACGGCCGGGGGCGGCTGCGGACGCTCCTCGAGGCGGTGCAGCCGGAGGTGGCGGCGCTCGCCGCCGGGGCCGACGGGATCTATCTGGCCACCGTCGCCTCCGAGGCGAGCTGGGCCGAGCCGGGGGCACGTGCGCAGGCTCCGGCCGGCGCCGGATCGCCGGGGGGAGAGCCGCAGGCGACGGTGACCGTGACCGGCGAGGGCGAGCCCCCCCCTCCCGCCGCCGGCCCGGCGGCGACCCCGGCGCCCCGGGGCCCCGGCAAGGGGCCGCGCAGCGAGCTCTGGCGGCTCGATGCGCAGGGCCGGCCCGAGCGGCTCGACGAGCTCGTCGAGGAGACCGTCTACGCTCTCCTCTGGCATCGCGACCGCCTCTGGGTGGCCACCGGGATCGAAGGGCGCCTCTACAGCCTCGGGCCGGAAGGACGGCTCGCCCTCGAGAGCGACCTCGACGAGCGGCAGCTGGTCGGCTTCGCGGCGGGCGAGCCGCCGGCGCTCGTCGCCACCAACGGCGGCGCGCTCTACCGCCTTGGCATCGGCCGCGCCCGGGAGGGCCGGTACGACTCCCCGGTGCTCGATGCGGGCGCGCTCGCCCGCTTCGGCGAGCTGCGCTGGCGGGGGAGCATCCCCAAGGGAACGAGCCTCCGCTGGGCGGTGCGCTCCGGAGGCAGCGCGGAGCCCGACGAGAGCTGGAGCGAGTGGAGCGAGCCGGCGGCCGGGGAGGTGATCGGGCTCGCGGCGGTGCCGCTCGCCCGCTACCTCCAGTTCCGCGCCGAGCTCACCGGCCGCGAGGAACGTTCGCCGCGCCTCGTCGCGGTCGAGATCTCCTACCGGCAGGAGAACCTCCGCCCCCGGATCGAGCGGTTCGAGGTCCTCGATCCCGGGCAGGTGCTCGTGCCGCAGACGTTCAACCCCGCCGAGCAGATCTACGAGCCGGCCAACCCGGCCCGCGGCGGCGTCTTCACCACCCTGCGCCGGAGCGACGGGCGCGGCGACGGGCGGCTCAAGCAGCTCTGGAAGCTCGGGTATCGGACCCTCCGCTGGAAGGCGGAGGATCCCAACGGCGACGCGCTCCGCTCGGCGCTGGAGTTCCGCTGCCGCGAGACCGGCGACTGGCTGCCGATGGCCCGCGATCTCGAGGAGGAGTGGTACAGCTTCGACGCCCAGGCCCTCCCCGACGGCCTCTGCTGGTTCCGGCTGCGGGTCGACGACGGCCGCGACCGGCCGGGCGAGACGCCGCTCGTCGCCGAGCGGGTGAGCGAGCCGGTGGTCGTGGATCACACGCCGCCGGCGCTCGTCTCGGCGCGCCGGGAGGGCACGCGCTGGGTGGTCGAGGTCGCCGACGCCCTGAACCCGCTGCGCACCGCCGAGGTGAGCATCGACGGCGGCGCGTGGCGGCCCGCCGTCGTCGCCGACGGTCTGCTCGACGGCCGCTCCGAGCGGCTCCACGTGGAGGTGCCGCCCGGAGCGCAGCTGGTCCTGCTCCGGGTCGCCGACGCCGCCTTCAACCAGGTCTCCTTCCAGCTCACGGAGGAAGCGCGATGAGCCCACGCATCGCCGTCTATCCGGGTTCGTTCGATCCGATCCACAACGGCCACCTCGACATCGTCTCGCGGCTCGGAGCCCTCTTCGACGAGGTCGTGATCGCGGTGCTGCAGAACGAGGAGAAACGGCCGCTCTTCTCGGTCGCCGAGCGCGAGGAGATGATCCGCGAGGTGGTCGGGGAGCGCTCGGGCTTCCGGGTCGAGAGCTTCTCCGGACTGCTCGTGGACTTCGCGCGGCAGCTTGGCGCCCGCACCATCGTGCGCGGGCTGCGTGCGGTGTCGGACTTCGAGTACGAGTTCCAGATGGCGCTGATGAACCGGCGCCTGAGCCCCGAGATCGAGACCGTCTTCATGATGCCGCGGGAGGAGTACACCTATCTCTCGAGCCGGCTGGTGAAGGAGGTCTTCGCCCTCGGGGGCTCGCTCGACGGTCTGGTGCCGGCGCAGGTCCTCGCGCGGCTGCGGGAGCGGTTCGTGCAGGGGACCGGGGGAGCCGGAGCGCGGTGAGCCTCGCGAGCTTCCTCGCGGCGCTGCCGAAGGCCGAGCTCCACCTCCACCTGGAGGGCGCGATCGCTCCCGCGACGCTGCTGCGGCTCGCCGCGCGGCGGCGGATCGCGCTGCCGGCCACCGACGAGCAGAGCCTGCGCGACTGGTTCCGGTTCCGCGACTTCGAGCATTTCGTCGAGGTCTACCTCGCCTGCTCGCGCTGCCTGCGCGATCCGGAGGATTTCCAGCTCGCCGCCGAAGGGTTGCTCGCGACGCTCGAGTCGCTCGGCATCGTCCACTGCGAGGCGCACTTCACGATCGCCACCCACGCGGCCAACGGCGCGAACCCGGGCGAGCTGCTCGACGCCCTGGCCGAGACCGTCGCGGCGGGGGAGCGGGAGCGGGGCGTGCGGCTGCGGCTGATCCCCGACATCGTCCGCAACGTCGGCACCGGTCCCGCCGACCTCACCCTCGACTGGGCCCTCGCCGGCCAGCGGCGGGGGCTGGTGGTGGCGCTCGGGCTGTCGGGCAGCGAGGCCCGCTTCCCCAGCGAACCGTTCGCCGATCATTTCGCGGCGGCGGCCCGGCACGGTCTGCACCGGGTCGCGCACGCCGGCGAGCACGCGGGCCCGGAGTCGGTTCGTGCGGTGCTCGCGCTCGGCGCCGAGCGGCTCGGGCATGGCGTGCGCAGCGTGGAGGAGCCGGCGCTGCTCGCCGAGCTCGTGGCGCGGCAGGTGCCGCTCGAGGTCTGTCCGACCTCGAACCTGCTCCTCGGCGTCGCTCCCGACCTCGCCTCGCACCCGCTGCGCGCCCTCGTCGCCGCCGGCGCGGCGGTCACGATCAACTCCGACGATCCGGCGATCTTCGATACCGACCTGGTGCGGGAGCTCACGCGGGTGGGCGAGGAGCTGGAGTATCCGGCCGAGCGGCTGGTGGAGCTCGCCGCGGCCGGTTTCGCGCACGCCTTCCTCCCCGCACCGGAGCGCGCCACCCTGGTCGCGCGGCTGCACCGGGCGGCGCGGGAGCTCGCGCCGGTCCACCTCGGCCGCGAGCTGGCCGGGCCGCCGCAGCCCGCCTGAGGCGGCGGGGATACGGGAGCGGGGCGCGGTGATATACAGGACCGGCGATCCCGCGCCCCCCCGCGCGGGAGCGGAACGATGATCCTCCAGGCCACGGTCCGCGACTGCCTCAGCGTGAACTGGGCGGTCCCCTGCGAGGCCCTCCCGGAGCTGCCGGGCGGCCTGCGCCCGGAGGTGCACGAAGAGAAAGGAGAGCGGCGGGTCTTCGTCTCGCTCTCCTGCTTCCGGCAGGAAGGCCTCCACCACGAGCTCGCGCCGTGGCTCGCGCTCTCCTACCCGCAGTGCAATGTCCGCGTCCACGTGCGCGACCGCGACGACGTGGCGGCGGTCTTCTTCCTGCGGATGCTCGTTCCGGCCTGGGTGGTGACCGGCGCCCGGCTCGTCGGTCATCAGCCGGTGCGGGCGGCGCTGCTCGACTTCCCGGCCGCGGGCGAGGCGCTCGGCGCCGGCCCCTGGCAGTGGCGGGTGGACGGCGGGCGAGCCCTCAGCCTGGAGGCCGAACCGGGGGCGGGCGTTCCGGGCCCCGGTCCCGACCTCGGATCCTGGCAGCGGGTGGTCGCCCACTTCCGCGAGCGGCCGCGCGGCTACGCCGTGCAGGGCGGCCGCCTGCGCCGCGTCGAGGCGGTGCAGCCGCCGGTCGAGCACGTGCCGGTACGGGTGACGATGAGCCGTCACGAGCTGCTCGGGACGGCGCTGCCCGGCGTCGACGAGACGCTATGGAGCTGGCCGCATTCGGCGTTCCTCTGCCCGCGGGTACCCTTCCTCTTCGAGCTCGGCACGGCGCGCGAGGTGGCGCTGCCGGCGCGGGCGCCGGTGCCGGGCTGAGCGGCGCGCCGGAAGCCCGGTGCTACGATCCGTGCGCTCATGAACACGATCGACCCGCGCCACCGCCGGCCGCAGCGGATCGCGGTGCTCGCCGGGGACGGCATCGGCAGGGACGTGACCGCCGAAGCCGTGAAGGTGCTCGCCGCGGCCGGGGAGCGCTGGGCGCTGCCGCTCGAGCTGGTGGCGCTGCCGTGGAGCGCCGAGCATTACCTCGCCACCGGCGAGACGCTGCCGCCGGGAGGGATCGCAACGCTGCGCGACGAGTACGCCGCGGTGCTCGTCGGCGCCTTCGGCGATCCGCGGGTGCCCGACATGCGGCACGCCGCCGAGATCCTGCTCGGCGCGCGTTTCGGGCTCGACCTCTACATCAACTTCCGCCCCTGCCGCCTCTACGACGCGCGCCTCTGTCCGCTCAAGGGCAAGCGCGAGCGGGACGTCGACTTCGTGATCTTCCGCGAGAACACGGAGGGGGCGTACGTCGGCCTCGGCGGCAACTTCAAGAAGGGGATGCCCGACGAGGTGGCGGTGCAGGAGGAGGTCCACACCCGCAAGGGGGTGGAGCGGATCGTGCGCGCCGCCTTCGACTGGGCGCGCGCCCACGGCCGCCGCCGCCTCTGCATGGCCGACAAGTCGAACGTCATGCGCTTCGGGCACGGGCTCTGGCAGCGGGTCTTCGCCGCGGTCCGCGAGGAGTACCCGGAGATCGAAGCGAGCCACATGTTCGTCGACGCGCTCGCCATGCAGCTCGTCCGCGCTCCCGAGCGGTTCGACGTGATCGTCACCGACAACCTGATCGGCGACATCCTCTCCGACATCGGCGCCGCCCTGCAGGGCGGGCTGGGCGTCGCGGCCTCGGCGAACCTGCACCCGGGGCGGACTTCGTTGTTCGAGCCGGTGCACGGCTCGGCGCCGAAATACGCCGGAACCGGGCTCGCGAACCCGGTCGCGGCCATCCTCTCCGTGGCGCTGATGCTCGAGACCCTTGGTCACGAAACGGCGGCGCGGGTGGTGGAAGGAGCCGTGGTGCAGAGCCTGCGCAAGGGCCGGACGACCCCCGATCTCGGCGGGACGCTGACCACCTCCGAGGTGGGCGACTGGCTGGCGCGGCGGGTGGCCGCGGCGCCCGTCTCCTGAGGCCGACGATGGCTTCCGTCGCGAACGGCCTCATCCACGACTGGAACACCGCCGACGGGCGGCCGGAGCCGCCCCGCGGGCGGGTCGAGCTCGACGACGAGACGCTGCGCGACGGGCTGCAGTCCCCTTCGGTCCGGACCCCGACGGTCGCGCAGAAGGTCGAGCTGCTCCACGGCCTCGTCGAGCTCGGCATCGACGCCGCCGACATCGGCCTGCCGGGCGCCGGCCCGCACGTGGCGCGGGATGTGGAGAGGCTCGCGCGCGAGATCGTCACCGCGCGCCTGCCGATCGTTCCCAACTGCGCCGCGCGCACGGTGCGCGCCGACATCGAGCCGATCGTCGAGATCTCGCAGCGGGTGGGCATCGCCCTGGAGGTGGCCTGCTTTCTCGGTTCGAGCCCGATCCGCCAGTACGCCGAGGGCTGGGACCTCGACCGGATGCGGCGGCTCACCGAGGAGGCGGTCGGGTTCGCGGTGGCCGCCGGGCTGCCGGTGATGTACGTCACCGAGGACACGACGCGCGCTGCCCCCGGCGACCTCGCCGCTCTCTACCGCACCGCCGTGGAGATGGGGGCGCGGCGGGTCTGCATCGCCGATACGGTGGGCTACGCAACCCCGGAGGGCGCCGCCAGCGTGGTGCGCTTCGTGCGCGGGATCGTCGACGCCACGGGCGAGGAGGTGGCGGTCGACTGGCACGGCCACAACGACCGCGGGCTCGGCGTCGGCAACGCGATCGCCGCCGCCCTGGCCGGGGCGGACCGGATCCACGGCACCCTGCTCGGCATCGGCGAGCGGGTCGGCAACACGCCGATCGACCAGCTCCTCGTGAACTTCCACCTCATGGGCTGGCGCGACCACGATCTCTCGGGGCTCGCCGATCTCTGTACCGCGGTCGCCGGGATCACCGGCATCCCGATCCCGGACAACTACCCGGTGCTCGGGCGCGACGCCTTCCGCACCCAGAGCGGCGTGCACGCCGCCGCCATCCTGAAGGCGAAGGCGAAGGGAGACAACGAGCTCGCCGACCGGGTCTACTCGGGCATCCCGGCGTCGCTCGTCGGGCGCCGGCAGGAGGTCGAGATCGGGCCGATGAGCGGACAGGCCAACGTCCACTACTGGCTCGCCTCGCGCGGGCTGCCGGCGACCCCGGAGCTGGTCTCGGAGATCTGCCGGCGCGCCAAGGAGTCGCGGCGGGTGCTCAGCGAGGCCGAGGTGCTCGCCTGCTGCCGCCGCCCCGAACGTTGAGGGGCGGGCGCCGGGGCTAGAATCGCGGCATGTGGCTCGAACGTCTGACCGTCGGCCCCCTGGCCGAGAACTGCTATCTCGTGGGTGCACCGGCGGGCGACGAGCTCGTGATCGTCGATCCCGGTGCCGAGAGCGACCGGATCGCCGCCGCGATCGCGGCCTCCGGGCGGCGGCCGGTGGCGATCCTCCTCACCCACGGCCATATCGATCACATCGCCCACTGCGCTCACCTCGCCGAGCAGTACGGCATCGGCGTCTGGGTCCACCGCGAGGACCAGCCGCTGCTCGCCGGACCGCAATGGCCGGAGCTCGCCGAAGCGCTCGCGTACCGCCCCTGTCCGGAGCCCGCCGGCTGGTTGGAGGAGGGGAGTCCGGTCCGCTTCGCCGGCCTCGACCTGGAGGTGGTGCACACTCCGGGGCACACTCCGGGCGGCGTCTGCTTCGTCGAGCGGGCGAGCCGGCGGGCGCTGGTCGGCGACACCCTTTTCCACCGCGGCGTGGGGCGTACCGATCTGCCCGGCGGCGACGGGCCGACCCTCGTGCGCTCGATCCGCGACCGCCTCTTCGCGCTGGAGGGCGACTACCTCTGCTGGCCGGGGCACGGCCCGGAGACCCGGCTCGCCGAAGAGCGGCTCGAGAACCCGTTCGTCGGCGCTCGCGCCCGCTACGCCCCCTGGTGAGTGAGGTTTCCGCGTTCCGGCGCGATCTCGACGCCTTCCTCTCCGCGCTCGCGCTCGAGCGCGGCCTCTCGGCCCGTACCGTGGCGGCGTACCGGGGCGATCTCGAACGGTTCGGCGCCGCGCTCGCGCGGCACGGCGGCGACCCGTCGGCCGCCTCCCCGGCGGAGCTCGCCGCCTACCTGCGGCAGCTGCGCACCCGGGGACTCTCCCCCCGCTCGGCCAACCGGGCGCTCGCGGCGCTCCGCGGCTTCTTCGCCTTCCTCGTGGCCACCGGCCGGCGGGCCGACGATCCGGCGGTCTCGCTCGTCGCGCAGCGGACCCTCCGCCACCTCCCGCGGGTGCTGAGCGAGGCGGAGGTCGAGGCGCTGCTCGCCGCGCCGGACCCGGCCTCTCCGGCCGGCCTGCGCGACCGGGCGATGCTCGAGGTGCTCTACGCCACCGGGCTGCGGGTCTCGGAGCTCGTCGGGCTGCGGCTCTCCGAGCTGCAGCTCGACCGCGGCTTCCTCCTCGTGATCGGCAAGGGGGACAAGGAGCGCCCGGTGCCGCTCGGCGACGAGGCCGAGCGCTGGCTGCGCCGCTACCTCGCGGAGGGACGGCCGCACCTCGCCCGCGGCCGCCACGACCGCGTCTTCGTCAACCGCCGCGGCGGCCCGCTCTCCCGCCAGGGGGTCTGGAAGATCCTGCGCGACCATGGCGTCACCGCAGGCGTCGCCGCGCTCCATCCGCACGCCCTGCGCCACAGCTTCGCGACCCATCTGCTCGAGCACGGCGCCGATCTGCGCGCCGTGCAGGCGATGCTCGGCCACGCGGACATCGCTACCACCGAGATCTACACCCATGTCCACCGCGAGCGCCTCCAGCGCCTTTACGACCGCTTCCACCCGCGTGCCTGAACGGGCTCGCCGCGCCGGCTGGCTGGCGCTCGGCCTCTGGCTCGCGGCGGGCGCGCCGGCTCCGGCCGAGCTCGTCGTGCTCACCGGCGGGGAGGTGCTCAAGGTCTCGGGCTACGAGGTCACCGGCGAGCGGGTCCGGCTCGCGCTCGCCACCGGCGGGGAGCTCGTCCTGCCGCTGCTGCGCGTCGAGCGGATCGTGGAGGACGAGATCGTCGACGAGACGCCGGTGCCCGAGCCGGTGGCCGAATCGCCCTTCACGCTCGGCTTCATCCCGGGGCAGGCGTTCGCGGTTCCGCGCTTCGCGGCCGAGATCGCCGCCGCGGCCGCCCGGCACGATCTCAATCCGCGGCTGCTCGCCGCGGTGGTGAGCGCCGAGTCGGCGTTCGATCCGCGGGCCGTCTCGCGCAAGGGAGCCCGGGGCCTGATGCAGCTGATGCCCGCCACGGCGGCGCGGTTCGGGGTCGCGGCGCGGGAGCTGTTCGAGCCGGAACGGAACCTCGAAGCCGGAGCCCGCTACCTGCGCTGGCTGATCGACCGGTACGACGGCGCCCTCCACCTCGCGCTCGCCGCCTACAACGCCGGCGAGGGCACGGTGGACCGGTACCGCGGGGTGCCGCCGTACCGCGAGACCCGGCGCTACGTCCTGCGCATCTACGAGCTGTTCGGGGTCACCCCGGCGCCCCGGTAGGCGAGGACCACGAGGGTGCGGTCGTCGTCGGCGGGGCGTCCGCGGCAGAAGGCGGTGACTGCGGCGAGCAGCCGGGTGCGCACCGCCTCGGGCGTGGCGGCCGGGCCCGCGAGCGCCGCCTCGATCCGTTCGTAGCCGAACGGCTCGCCGTCGGGATCCTGGCTCTCCGCGAAGCCGTCGGAGAGCCAGACCATGGTGTCGCCGGCCCGCAGTTGCAGCTCCCGCTCGGCGAACCGCTCGTCGAAGGTTCCGAGCGGCGGGCTCGGCAGGAGGATCTCCTCGACGTCGCCGTCGCGCAGCCGGTAGCAGGGGGGGTGGCCGGCGTTGGTCAGATGCAGCCGGCCGCTCGGCAGGTGGAGCTGGCCGAGCGTGGCGGTCACGAAGGCGTGTCCCCGCCGCTCGCCGCGGATCATCTCGCCGAGCCGCCGCAGCGTGGCCGGCGGGGTTTCACCGTTCTCCACCAGGATCCGCAACGCCGCCTTGAGCATCGCCATCCGCAGCCCGGCGGGCAGCCCGTGCCCCGCGACGTCGGCGATCACCACCGCCAGCGTCTCGGCGCCGCTGCGCAGGAGGTCGAAGTAGTCGCCGCCGATCGCGGCGCTCGGCTCGAAGTGGGTGGCGAGCCCCACCCCGGGCAGCTCGACCGCCTCGCGCGGCAGCAGATCCTGCTGGAGCTGCCGGGCGATCGCCAGCTCCTTGTCGAGCGCCTCCTTCTGCGCGGCGGTCCGCACCAGCTCCTCGAGGTGCGCCGCCATCGTGTTGAACGAACGCTGCAGCTCGCCGAGCTGATCGCGGCGCCGCACCCGCAGCCGCACGGAGAAGTCGCCGTCCGCGATCATGCGGGTCGAGCGGCTCAGCTGGTTCACCGCCCGGGAGAGGCCGACGATCATGAACAGGGCGATCGCCGCGGCGACGACGTAGATGTCGAGGAGGGCCACGGCGAGCACGAGGAAGAGCGCCCAGGCCGAGGTGTCGATCTCGGCCGATGCCGAATGGAGGCGGCTGCGCAGCGTCGCCGGCGAGGTGACGAGCGAAGCGCCCACGAAGTCGGCCTTCGTTTCGCCGGTGGCGAGATCCCGCAGCGGTCCGGTCAGCTCGACCCAGTGCACCAGCGGCCGCTGCTGGAGCGGCCGGGGGTCCGGCCCCGGCCACGGGTAGCGCCGGGCGAACTCCGTCTCCGCCTCTCCTCCCGGATCGCGTCCGGAACCGAGGGCGAGACGCCGGCCGCCGACCTCGAGATAGGTGATCGGCCGGCGTCGTGGATCGTCCTCGTGGAAGAGAGCGACGACGGCGCCGGCGGCTTCGCCGAGGGCCGGCTCGAGCCCGTCGGCGCGCCACGCGATCACCCCGTACGGGCCGCGGGCCCGGGCCGCCGCCAGCGCGATGCGGCCGTCTCCCAGGCTCACGAAAGGGCTCGGGGAGCCGTTTGCCTCACCCCCGCCCGGCGCGGTGAGCCACGCGGGGAAGGCCGCCGGGGCGTGCGGGTCGCCGGCGACGCGCCGGCCTTCACGGTAGTAGCCGAGGGCGACTCCATCCGCCGAACCCTCCGGGCTGCCGAGGGCGAGCCGCTCGAGACCGGCGGCCGCGGTCGCATCGAGCTCGGCCCGCACCTCGAACACCGCGTTGCGGTAGAGATGCCCGAGGAAGAAGCCGGCCAGCAGGGAACCGCCGACGAGCACGAGCAGCGCGAACAGTCCGAGCGGCAGCGCCCCGAGGAGGAGATAGGAGAAGGCGAGCCGGCGGCCGACCCGCCAGAGGAGCCGCCGCCAGGCCAGCCGGACCAGCCAGCCGGCGAGGAGCAGGCCGGCGAGCGCCACGCCCGCCCAGCCGAGATGCTTCAGCACCCGCCAGGGGGCGAGCGTCAGCAGCAGGGAGGCCGCGAGCAGGCTCCAGGGGAAGAGGGCGCGGAGGAGGGGCAGTGGCTTCACGGCGAGACTCGGCTCATCGCTCTTCGGATACGTGTGGCCCTTCCCCCGGGTTCCACCGGCCGGGTCGGTTGGCCCGTCTTCGACCCCTGCTAGAATCCTCGCGCTGATTCCGGCCGCGGCACGAGCCGCGGCGTGTTTCTCGGCGAAGGAGGCGAACGTGTCGCGACTGCCGCGAGCGCAAGAGTACCTGAAGACCGGATTCGCGGCCGAGGCCGCCGCCGCCGCGCGCTACCGGGCCTACGCCCAGGCCGCGGAGCAGGCCGGCCGGCCCCGCCTGGCGGCCGCCTGGCTCGACCTGGCGGCGGAGAAGGATCGGCTCGCGATCGTCCAGCTCGAGGCCGCCGGCAAGGTGCTGGGGAACGTCGAGGCCCTCGCCACGGCGCTGGCCGAGGAGCGGTACGAGAACCAGTCGCTCTACCCGCGGATGGCGCGCGAGGTGGACGCCGAGACCGCCGCGGTCTTCAGCGGGGTGATCGGCGCGCAGGAGGTACACGCCCAGAGGCTGGCGACGCTGGTGGAGCGCCTCCGCGCCGCCGGCGGCGACCTCCCTGCCTGAGTACCCCGCCGCCGTCGGGGCTGCGGCAGGCGTGGGGTAGGATGGCCCCGTCCGCGCGCGAGCGCGGGCGCAGCGCACGAGGAGGCCGCATGCAGTTCACCGGAGAGTCCTGGATCACGACCACCCTCGAGGCGGTCTCCGACTGGGCGCAGAAGCACTCCTTCTGGCCGCTGCCGTTCGGAACCGCCTGCTGTGCCATCGAGTTCATGAGCGTGGTCTCCAGTCATTACGATCTGGCGCGGTTCGGCTACGAGGTGGTTCGCTTCTCGCCCCGCCAGAGCGACCTGATGATCGTCGCCGGCACCATCACCGACAAGATGGCGCCGGTGCTGCGCAAGATCTACGACCAGATGCCCGAGCCGAAATGGGTGGTCTCGATGGGCGCCTGCGCCTGCTCGGGCGGCTTCTACCGCGCCTACCACGTCGTGCAGGGGATCGACGAGATCATCCCGGTCGACGTCTACGTGCCCGGCTGTCCGCCGACGCCGGAAGGGTTGATGTACGGCATCCTGCAGCTGAAGGAAAAGGTGGCCCGCGACCGCCGGGCGCGCCGCAAGGGGGAGAAGGCCCGTGTCCGCAGCGACCGCGACGCAGCCATTGCTTGACCGCTTCCCGGCCGGCGCCGTCGTCGCCGAGGAGGGGCGGGACCAGCCGACCTGGAGAGTCGACCGCGCGGTCCTCGCCGACCTCGCCCGGGCGCTCCGTGACGATCCCGAGAGCCGTTACGACACCCTGCTCGACCTGTGCGGGGTCGACTACCCGGAGCGCGACGAGCGTTTCGAGGCCGTCTACCACCTCTACTCGATGCCGCGGGCGGCCCGGCTCCGGCTCAAGGTGAGCCTTTCGGAAGACGATCCGGTGCTGCCGTCGCTGATCCCGGTCTGGAAGGCCGCGGACTGGTTCGAGCGCGAGGCGTACGACATGTTCGGCCTCCGGTTCGAGGGCCACCCGAACCTGCGCCGCCTCCTCACCCACGACGGCTTCGTCGGCCATCCGCTGCGCAAGGATTACGCGCCCGACCGGCGCTGGATCCTCACCGAGGAGAAGATCTACCTGCCGAAGCTCACCGCGCCCGCGACCGAAGAGTCGATGTTCGAGCGGATGACGATCAACATCGGGCCCTCGCACCCGGCGATGCACGGCACCTTCCGCTTCGTGGCGATGCTCGACGGCGAGCGGATCGCGGCCTCCGAGGTGGAGATCGGCTACCTCCACCGCTGCTTCGAGAAGATGTCGGAGACCCACACCTGGCAGCAGGTGATCCCGTACACCGACCGGCTCAACTACTGCTCCTCGTTCATCAACAACGTCGCCTACTGCCGCACGGTGGAGAAGCTGCTGGGGGTGGAGGTGCCGCCGCGGGCGGTCTGGGCGCGCACCATCCTCTCGGAGTTCTCCCGCATCATGGACCACTGCGTGGCCAACGGCTCGACGCTGGTCGACTGCGGGGCGCTGACGAACTTCTGGTACCTGTTCCAGGTCCGGGAAGAGGTCTACGGACTGCTCGAGTCGCTCTGCGGTTCGCGGCTCACGGTCTCGGCCTGCCGCATCGGCGGCCTGCTCGCCGATCTGCCGCCCGACTTCGAAGCCCGCTGCCGGCGGCTGCTCGAGATCATCCCGTCGTTCGTCGGCGACGTCGAGAAGCTGATCGACAAGAACCGGATCTTCATGGACCGCGCCGTCGGGATCGGACGGATCACCGGCGAGGAGGCCGTCAACTGGGGCTGGACGGGTCCCTGCCTGCGGGCCTCCGGGGTCGGCTACGACGTGCGCAAGGCGCATCCGTACGACCTCTACGACACGGTGGAGTGGGAGGTTCCGGTCCTCAACGGCGGCGACGTCTACGACCGGTACCGCCTGCGGATGCTCGAGATCCGGCAGTCGATGGCGATCATCCGCCAGCTGCTCGACCGGGGGATGCCGCCGGGGCCGTTCGTGGTCGACGACCCGCACGTCGCCCTGCCGCCGAAGGCCGCGGTCTACAACCAGATGGAGTCGATGATCTACCACTTCAAGCTGATCATGGACGGCATCCGGGTGCCGCTGGGCGAGCAGTACGTGCCCACCGAAGGGGCGAACGGCGAGCTCGGCTTCTACATCGTGAGCGACGGCTCGGCCCGGCCGTACCGCATCAAGGTGCGGCCACCCTGTTTCCCGATCTTCTCGACCTTCTCCCGCCTGATGGAGGGGCACACGGTGTCGGACGTCATCGCCACCCTGGGCGGGCTCAACATCATCGCCGGGGAGCTGGACCGATGAGACGCGAGGCCCTCGATCTGCCGGGAGTCCAGGAGCATCCGCGGACGCTCACGCCGCGCCGCATGACGATCGCCGAGCGGCTCTACCTGCCGCTGCTGCCGGGCCTGCTGGTGACCATCCGCCACTTCCTCGGCAACCTCTTCCGGACCCGCAAGGCGTACACCATCGAATACCCCGAGCAGCGGCGGCAGTACAGCCACCGCTTCCGCGGCCACCACATCCTCACCACGCGGCCGGACGGCTCGGTGCGGTGCGTCGCCTGCTACCTCTGCGCCACCAACTGTCCGGCCGAGTGCATCCACATCGAGGCCGCCGAGCGGGCCGACGTGAACGTCGAGAAGTACCCGGCCGTCTACCAGATCGATCTGCTCCGGTGCATCTTCTGCGGCTACTGCGTGGACGCCTGCCCGGAGGATGCGATCATCATGTCGAACAACTACGATCTCGCCTTCTACAGCCGCGAGCAGTCGATCGCGGGCAAGGCGGATCTGATGAAACCGTTCACCTTCGATCCCGGGAAGCTCGGTTATCGCCCGTACTATCCGGAAGAGACCGGGCTCCCGGGGCCGACGGATCCGGGGTCTTTCGACCTCGTGGAGGCGGCGCGCGAACGGGCGACCGGCCCGTCGGCAGCCTGAGCCCTGAACCGAGCGTGGCGAGTACCCGCCCCGGGGCCCGGCTCCCGGAGCGTCACGGCCCACCCTCTCAGGCGGGGTCTCGCCCATGAGCACGTGATAAGGTCGTTTCGCGTGCAGTAAAACCCCACTACGCCAAGGAGTTACAGGACATGACGGCGTCAACCACCGAGCCGGGGGCCGCAGCCCATCGTGAGGTCGAGCTCCAGAAGCTCGACGATGTGGTCATCCGTTTCGCCGGCGATTCCGGCGACGGGATGCAGCTCACCGGAACCCAGTTCACCAACACCTCGGCGCTGGTCGGCAACGACCTCGCGACCTTCCCGGACTTCCCGGCCGAGATCCGGGCTCCCGCCGGCACGGTGGCGGGGGTCTCCGCCTTCCAGGTGCGGATCGCCGATTACGACATCCACACCCCGGGCGACGCCTCCGACGTGCTGGTGGCGATGAACCCGGCGTCGCTCAAGGTCAGCCTGCGCGATCTCAAGCCGAACGGCGTGCTGATCGTCAACGCCGACGAGTTCGACGAGCGCAACGTGAAGAAGGCGGGCTACGAGACGAACCCGCTCGAGGACGGCAGCCTCGACCAGTGGCGGGTCTTCAAGGTCGCCATCACGAAGCTCACGCACGAGGCGCTGAAGGACACCGGCCTCGACGCCAAGAGCCAGGAGCGGTGCAAGAACTTCTTCGCGCTGGGGATGATCTACTGGCTCTTCTCGCGGCCGCTCGACGCCACGGTGCAGTGGCTGCAGGAGAAGTTCGCCAAGAAGCCGGAGCTCGCCGACGCCAACCTCCGGGTGCTCAAGGCGGGCTGGAACTACTGCGACATCAACGAGCTCTTCCAGGTCCGCTACGAGGTCGAACCCGCGAAGCTCCCGGCCGGCACCTACCGGAACGTGGTCGGCAACACCGCGCTCGCGCTCGGCTTCGTCGCCGCCAGCCGTCGCGCCAAGCTGCCGCTCTTCCAGGGCGCCTACCCGATCACCCCGGCCTCCGAGGTGCTCCACGAGCTCTCGCATCTCAGGCGTTACGGGGTGACCGTCTATCAGGCCGAGGACGAGATCGCGGCGATGGCCGCGACCGTCGGCGCCGCCTATGGCGGCTCGCTCGCGGTGACCGTCACCAGCGGTCCGGGGATGGCGCTCAAGATGGAGGCGATCGGCCTCGCGATCATGACCGAGCTGCCGATGGTCATCGTGGACGTCCAGCGCGGCGGCCCCTCCACGGGCCTGCCCACGAAGACCGAGCAGGCCGACCTCTTCCAGGCGGTCTTCGGCCGCAACAGCGAGGGGCCGGTGCCGGTGCTCGCGGCCTCCTCGCCGGCCGACTGCTTCGACTGCGCGGTGGAGGCGTGCCGGATCGCCCTGAAGTACATGACGCCGGTGATCCTGCTCTCCGACGGCTATCTCGCCTTCGGCTCCGAGCCCTGGCGGCTGCCGCGGCCGGAGGATCTGCCCGACCTGCGGGTCGCCCATCACACCGATCCGGCGACCTTCCAGCCCTACCGGCGCGATCCGGTGACGCTGGCGCGGCCGTGGGCCGTGCCCGGCACCCCCGGCCTCGAGCATCGCATCGGGGGGCTCGAGAAGGCCGACGGCTCCGGCCACGTCTCCTACGATGCCCTGAACCACGAAAAGATGGTTCGTCTCCGGGCGGAGAAGGTCGAGCGGATCGTCGCCGACGTGCCGGACGCGGTGGTCGAAGGCGCCCCCGAGGGCCGGCTGCTGATCGTCTCCTGGGGTTCCACCGCGGGGGCGACGAAGGGCGCCCTGCGGGTGGCGCGGCGGGAGGGGTACGACGTCAGCCGCGTCCACCTGCGCTGGCTCAACCCGTTCCCGAAGAACTTCGGCGAGATCCTCTCGCGCTTCGACACGATCCTCGTGCCGGAGATGAACCTCGGCCAGCTCGCCTTCCTGATCCGCGGACGCTATCTGCGCGAGGTCGTGAGCTTCCCGAAGGTGCAGGGCAAGCCGTACTACCGTTCCGAGGTCCTCAAGAAGATCCGGGACATCCTGGGAGAGAAATAGAATGTCCGCTGAGACTGCGGTGCTCACCAAGAAGGATTTCCAGTCGAGCCAGGAGGTCAAGTGGTGCCCGGGTTGCGGGGACTACTCGATCCTCTCGGCCGTGCAGTCGGTCTTCCCCGAGCTCGGCATCCCGCGGGAACGGTTCGTGGTGGTCTCGGGGATCGGCTGCTCGAGCCGGTTCCCGTACTACATGAACACCTTCGGGTTCCACTCCATCCACGGGCGGGCGCCCGCCATCGCCACCGGCCTGAAGATGACGCGGCCGGAGCTCGAGGTCTGGGTCGTCACCGGCGACGGCGACGGCCTCGCGATCGGCGGCAATCACATGATCCACACCCTGCGGCGCAACGTGGGGCTCAAGATCATGCTCTTCAACAACCGGATCTACGGTCTGACGAAGGGGCAGGCGTCGCCGACCTCGGAGCTCGGCAAGAACACGAAGTCGTCGCCGCTCGGGACGGTGGATTATCCGTTCAACGCCCTCTCGGTGGCGATCGGCTCCGGCGCGACGTTCGTCGCCCGCACGATCGACGTCATGCAGCCGCACATGCGCGGCGTCTTCCGGGCGGCGGCAGAGCACCAGGGTTCGGCGTTCGTCGAGATCTATCAGAACTGCATCATCTTCAACGACCGGGCGTTCGCCGCGATCACCGACAAGGAGGTCCGCGACGAAGCGACCGTGCTGCTCGAGCAGGGCAAGCCGCTGGTCTTCGGCAAGGAGAAGGACAAGGGGATCCGCCTCAACGGCTTCGAGCTCGAGGTCGTGCGCTTCGCCGACGGCTTCGGACCCGACGACTGTCTCGTCTGGGACGCCACGCGGCAGGATCCCACGCTCGCCTTCATGGTGGCGCAGATGGCGCCGCCGCACTTCCCGACGCCGATCGGCGTGTTGCGCGACGTGGCCCGGCCGTCGTTCGAGCAGATCGTGGCCGAGCAGATGCAGCGGGAGATCGACACGAAGGGGGCGGGCAACCTGGAGCAGCTCTTCCGCGAAGGAGACGTCTGGACCGTCAACGAGGACGGCTCGATCTCCTGAGCGGCGTTCCCGACGCCTGATAACCGAGGGCCGCCGGAGGCGTCAGCCGGCGGCCCTCGGTCTATTCCCACCGCTCAGCAGCCGCGGGCGAGAACCTCGATCTGATCGGGCCGGTTCGGCACGATGCAGAGGAACTCGAACGGCGCCTCGAGCACCTGGTAGGAGTGGGGGAGTCCGGCCGGGATGTAGAGGGTGTGGCCGGCGGCCACCTCGTGGACCTCGTCGCCGACGGTGATCCGGGCGCGCCCGGTGAGCACGTACTGCTCGTGCTCGACGGCGTTGGTGTGGAGGGGCATCCCGCCGTCCTCGCCCATGCGGAAGCGGCGCAGCGCGAAGTTCGGCGCCCCCTCGGCGGGGCCCACGAGCACCTGCATCTCGGTGGCGGTGCCGGCAGCCACGGTCTGCATGGGGATTTCGGCGGCGGGGCGCACGGTGGCGCGCTGGGTGGTGGAGTCGGTCATCTTGGCCTCCCGTTGCGGAGCCGGTTCCGATCAGGCGCACCCGCGGCCGCCGACCGCCCCGGTCCGACCGGATTCTAGCCCGCCCCGGCCGCGCGGGCTCAGTCGGCCAGGATCATGAAGAGGTCGGCGAGGAGGACGATGCGGCGGCGCAGGGAGTCGAGGTCGACCCACTCCTCGCGCGTGTGCATGCCGTCGCCGACCGGGCCGAGGCCGTCGAGCACGGCGATCCGGCCCGGATCCTCCAGATAGTTCGGGAACGAGATGCCGCCGCGGTCCTCTTCGACCACGAGCTCGAAGCCGCGGGCGGCGGCGAGCTCCATCGTGCGCTCGACGAGCCGCACGCCCGGACCGCGGGGGTCGACCGGGGCGATGCTGCCGCCCGTCGTGAAGCGGAGGTCGATCTCGTTCTCCCGGCCGATCTCGTGAGCGAGCCGCGCGAGGGTCGCGAGCACCTCCTTGCCTTCGCTTTCCGAGAGATAGCGCACCTCGCCCTCGGCACGGGCGCGATCGGGGACCACGTTGCGGTGCCGGGCGGTGCCGAAGAGCGTGTGGCTCGTCTCGAGGCGGTCGACGAAGGCGGCGGTGCCGGCGAGCAGCCGGGCGACGTTGACGGTCGGCCCGTGCTCGGGCCGCGACAGCGCGTGCGCCCGCCGGCTCCAGTCGGCCGCGGCGGCAAGCGCCGAGCGGCCGCTCCAGAACGCCAGGCCGGAATGCGACGGCCGGCCCGTCGCCTCGAGGGTCCAGTCGGTCATCCCGCGCCGGCCGGCGACGAGGGTCTCCTTGCCACCGGTCACCCCGCCGGGTTCCAGCACGAGGAGCGCCCGCACGCCTCGGCTCGCTTCGCGCACCGCCGCGGCGGAGACCCGGCTGCCGGACTCCTCGTCGGGGACGCCGAGGAGCTCGACGTCGACGAGGGGGCCATCGCGACGGGCGGCGAGCATGTCGAGGGCGGCCACGAACATGGCGAAACCCGCCTTCATGTCGAGCGCGCCGCTGGCGAAGAGGCGCCGGCCGTCGAGGCGCGGGGGAGAGGCGGGCAGGACGGTGTCCAGGTGGCCGACGAGGAGCAGCCGCGGGCCGCCGGTCATCGGGGTCCGGGCGTGGAGCACGGGCAGAGGGGCGTCGCCGGCGCCGGGCAGCTCCCGGATCTCGATCGTGAACCCGCGGCTCGCGAGCTCGGTCCCGAGGCGCTCGCCGACCTGCCGGATCCCGGCGGCGTTGCCGCTCTCCGACGAGATGCTGCAGAGATCCGTGAGCAGCGCCGTGGCGGCGTCGTGGATCGCTGCGGGCTGGATGGTCCTCAGCTCGTTCATATGGCCTCCATTGGCGGGGACTCTACAATACGGCGACTGCCGACTCGACACATTCCTCCCGAAGGTGCCACGTGATTTGCACCCAGACAGATGGAGGTGACTGAAGGTGCCACGTGATTTGCGCCTAGGCAGACTAAGGTGCCATGCGATTTGCGACAGGTTCACGGGGGCAACGGCGTCTGAGAGGGCATGTCACGCCGAATCCGCTATGTCCCTCCAGGGGGCGCCCTCGTCGAAGTCACCTGTCGCACCCTGCAGTCCCGGCAGCTCCTGCGCCCCTCGCCCCTGCTGCGCGAGATCACCCTCGGCATCCTCGGCCGGGCCCAGAAGCGCTCGGGGGTCGCCATCCACGCCTTCGTCTTCCTCGCGACCCACTATCACCTCCTCGTTTCGGTCGCCGACGCGGACCAACTCGCCGACTTCGTCGGCTACCTCAACTCGAACCTCGCCCGCGAGGTCGGACGTCTCTACGAGTGGAAGGAGAAGGTCTGGGGGCGGCGGTATCAGGGGATCCTGGTGAGCGAGGAGGAGGAAGCGCAGGTAGAGCGCCTTTCCTACCTGGTTCGCCAGGGCTGCAAAGAGGGGCTGGTCTCCGATCCGCTGGAATGGCCCGGGGCGACGAGCTGGCGGGTGATGCTGGATGGAAGCCCGCTCACCGGCACCTGGTTCGACCGGACGGCGGAGTGTCTGGCCCGGCGGAAAGGAAGAGAGGTCGGGGATCGGGAGCTCACGGAAGCGGAAACCGTCGTTCTGACACCGCTCCCGGCCTGGGCACATCTCGAGCCGGAGGTCCAGCGGGAGCGGCTACGAGAGCTGCTCGATCTCGCCCGGGCCGAGGCCAAAGCCCTGAAGAGAGAGACCGGGCGCGAGCCTCTGGGGCGCGAGGCGGTGCTTCGGCAGGATCCGTACAGGGCGGCCGTGGGCAGCACGAGGAGTCCGGCGCCGCTGGTCCACGCGGCGAGCCGAAGAGTGAGGCTTGCATACCGGGAGGCCTACCGGCTCTTCACGCTCGCCTACCGCCGTGCGGCGGAGCAACTCCGTGCGGG
>Ga0255344_1000361_pt1 | contig 74110 bp, 70 predicted proteins | sample wastewater_treat_5_FD_192414 | JGI IMG/M metagenome (GOLD analysis project Ga0255344, IMG submission 192414) | Wastewater microbial communities from Lulu Island WWTP, Vancouver, Canada - plant18 | ecosystem: Engineered > WWTP > Wastewater > Unclassified | place: Canada: Vancouver, British...
AAATGAAATTTTTATTTTTCCTAGTTTATATGAAGGTAATCCTAAGGCACTTCTCGAAGCTATGAGTACCGGATTAGCTGTTTTAACTACAGATGTAAAAGGTATAAGAGAAATAATAAATCATAAGGAAAATGGATATTTAGTAAATACAGATTCAGATTCAATTAAAAAAGGTTTAGAAGAATTGTTAGGTGATAAAGAATTAAAAGAAAAAATAGGCAACAATGCTAGAAAAACAATTGAAGAGAAGTTTTCTTTTGAAAAAATAATCGAAAAAGAAATAAATTTACATAAAAATTTATTATGCCAAAAATAAGTGTCATAATGTCAGTGTGTAATGGGGAAAAATATTTATCTGAAGCGATAGAGAGTATTTTAGTGCAGACTTTGACTGATTTTGAGTTTATTATCGTTGATGATGGTTCTAGTGATACTTCTTGTAAAATTATTGAAGAATATCAAAAAAAAGATAATAGAATTATTTTAATAAAAAATGAAAAAAATCTAGGATTGACCAAGTCGTTAAATAAAGCTATTAAAATTGCCAAAGGAGATTATATAGCTAGAATGGACGCTGATGATTTTTCTTTAAAAGACAGATTAAAAAAGCAGTTAGAAGAAATAGAAAAAGATTCTAAAATTGGAGTTGTTGGCTCAAATGTAGAAATAATTGATTTTAAAGGGAAAAAAATTAAAGATGTATTTATTGAAAATCCAAATGAAAAAATTTTTAATAGAAATTGTTTGGTACATGGTTCTTTGTTTTTTGATAAAAAAATTTTTACTGAAGTTGGACTTTATAATGAAGATTTTAGATATGCGCAAGATTATGAATTTTTATTAAGAATAAGAAAAAAATTTGATCTAGTTAATATTTCAGAAATTTTATATAAGTTAAGATTTAGCAGTAATAGATTATCGACAAAAAAAGTATTTTCTCAAATTTATTTTACTAGTTTAGCAAAATTTAATTTTAAAAAAGAAAATCGAGGAATAATCTATAAAAAAATTGGTTTAGTTTGGGAAAATTTTTATACTTTTGTTTTTATTTATAAATTAGTTTTGGGGGAGTTATTAAGAAAATTTAAAATAATTTCATGATAAAACCATTAGTTTCTTTAGTAATCTCTACTAAAAATAAAGATTATGAAGAAGTCAAAAAAAATGTTAAAAAAATATTAGAAAATCCTGGGAATTTTGAGCTTATTTTGATTGATCAAAATGATGATAAAAGATTTGCTAATTTGGTAGATTGTTTTAAATCAGAAAAATTTTTTTATTTTTCTCAAGATAAAACAGGTTTAGCTCGTGGTCGTAATTTTGGATTTGAAAAATCTAACGGAGAATGGATAATATTTTTTGATGATGATGCTTATTTTGATAAAGTTAATTTTGCTTTAGTTTTAGATTTTCTTAGTAAAGCCAAGACTGATAGCTGTTTTTATGGTCAGGTAAAAATTAGTGCGACAAATAAAGATTATTTGACGAGAGCTACTCATAAACAAAAATTAGATTTTTTACATTTCGATGGAGTTTGTAGTATCGCCTTAGTTTTTTCTCGAAAAATATTAGAAAAAGTCGGTTTATTTGATGAAAATTTTGGTGTTGGTAGTATTTATGGCGCAGGTGAGGAAGCAGATTTGATTTTGAGAATTTTAAAAGAAAATTTTGAAATAAAATATCTAGCTGAATTAATTACTTTTCATCCCCAAGATGTAAAAAATATTTCCAAAATGGATTCTTATGGATTTGGTTTAGGTGCAGTATATAGAAAAAATTTAAATTTTAAAAATTTTATTTTCTTAGTTTCTAAATTTTTATTAGAAATTTTTGGAAGATTATTTTTGACTACAAAAATTTTATTATTAAATGATAAAAATAATTTTCATTGGCATTATCTAAAAGGTTTTATTCATGGTTTTAAAAAATATGAAAAAGATATTACAAGTAAATAAATTATATTATCCTTGGATAGGTGGAGTAGAAAAAGCGGTAGAGGATCTAGCAGAAAATATAAATGATGGAGAAAATTTTGTTTCTCATGTTTTGTGTACAAACAGTAGTGGAAAAGCCAAAGAGGGTAATATAAATGGAGTAAAAGTTTTTTATGCTTCTAGTTTAGGCTTATTTATGAGTCAGCCGATTTCTCTAGATTTTTTTCGAAAGTTTAAAAAGATTAGAAATGATTATGATGTTATAGTGATTCATCATCCAAATCCGATAGCTTTTTTAGCTTGTTACTTATTTAGACCAAAAGGAAAAATAATCATTCATTATCATAGTGATATTATAAAACAAAAAATAACTGGATTTTTTATCAAGCCTCTTGTGTTGAAAGTATTAAAGATGTCTGATAAAATAGTAATATCTAGTCCAAACATGCTTAAAAGTTCAAATATTTTAGCTAATTTTAAAGAAAAATGTGAGATAATTCCCTTTGGAATAGATAAAAAAGAAATCGAAGAAAATCTAGATGAAAACTTGCAAAATCAAATAAAAGAAAAATATGGAAATTATGTTTTATTTGTTGGCAGACTTATTTATTACAAAGGTGTTCATGTTTTATTAGAAGCTGTAAAAGATTTAGATATAAATCTAGTAATTATTGGGACTGGAAAATTGGAAAAAAGTTTAAAAAGACAAGTCAAAAATTTGGGAATAGAAAATAGAGTTTTTTTCTTAAAGAATAAAACTAGAAAAGAACTAATAAATTTTTATAGTCAGGCAAAAATATTTGTTTTACCATCTATTTTTAAATCAGAAGCATTTGGAATTGTCTTACTTGAAGCAATGGCTACTGGAATACCTCTAATTTCAACAGAATTAGGGACAGGGACAAGTTATGTTAATAGTGATGGAAAAACTGGTTATGTAGTAGAAAAAGATAATGTTAAAAAATTAAAACAAGCGATTGAAAAAATATTAGATAATAAAGAAATTGATTTTAAAAATAATTGTTTAAAAAGAATAGAAGAAAATTTTACTTTTGAAAAGTTTATTGAAGATTATAAAAAAGTTTATGAAAATGTTTAAAAAAATAAAATACATTAAGTCGTTAATTTTATTATATTTTTATAAATTTTTTTTAAAAGAAAATGATATAGTGATAGATTGTGGAGCCAATGTTGGTGAATTTATTGATAAAATAAATAAAAAAGGAGTAAAAATTTATGCTTTTGAACCTCATCCTTTAGCTTTTAAAAAATTGACAGAAAAATATAAAAATAATAATAATATTTTTTTACACAAAAAAGGTGTTTATATAAAAAATGATATAGTAAAATTCTTTAATCATAAAAATTTTACAAATAATACAAAGTGGACAGTCGCCACTTCTATGATAAAAGAAAAGACTAATATTGATAAAAATAATTTTTTTGAAACTGAAGTTATAGATTTTGCTGATTTTATCAAAAAATTAAATAAAAAAATAAAAATTATTAAGATCGATATAGAAGGAGTAGAATTTGAATTACTTGATTATTTGATCGATAATGATGTGCATAAGATAGTAGATGTCTTTTTTGTAGAAACTCATGAGAGAATTCCAGGTATGAAAATAAAATATGAAGATTTAAAACAAAAGATAAAAGATAAAAAAATAAAAAATATAAAATTAAACTGGATATAATAATTTATGAAAATTTTAAAAATAAAATTTGTAAATAAAATAATCTTGAATTTTTTCGTAAAATTGCATAATTTTTCATATAAAATTATTTCTAGATTAGCCATTTTGGAAAATGGAGGAATTCATCCGAAGCATAAAATAATGAATTATCATAAATTTTTTATTGATAATATTGATAGTAATGATGAGATTTTAGATATTAGTTGTGGTAAAGGAGAAAATGCTTATGATATTGCTTGCAAGGCCAAAAAAGTTTTAGGAATTGATATTATAGAAAATAATATCAAAACTGCCAAAGAAAAATATCACCTTGCCTGCCAGCAGGCAGGAAAAGAAAATTTAGAATTTTTATTAGGCGATGCTACAAAATATAATTTTGATCAAAAATTTGATAAGATAGTTTTATCAAATGTTTTAGAACATATTGAAAACAGAATAGATTTTTTACAAAGTTTACATAATATTTCAGATGTTATTTTACTTAGAGTGCCGATGATAGATAGAGATTGGCTTAGTGTTTATAAAAAAAATAAAGGTTTTGAATATAGATTGGATCCAACTCATTTTATTGAATATACATTGGATGAATTGAAGAATGAATTAAAAAATGCTGGTTGGAAAATTGATAGTTATTCAATTCAGTTTGGAGAATTTTGGGGAGTAGTAAAAAATTATGATGAATAATTTTAAAATTTTTGTAGATATTTTAAAAAATATTTTTTTAAAATATGATATTGTTTATATTGTAGAAACTGCTGACTGGTCTATAAAATGGGATGGTTTTTACTTATCTTCAAATTTAAAAAAAAATAGAATAAAATCCAGAACAGCTAGTTCATCAAAGTATATAAAAAATTCTATTATACATTTTGGTTCAGTAAATACTTTTATAAATGAAAATGGTATTAAAAAAGTAGATAAAAGTAATAAAATTATTTTGACTTGGTTTCATATTACAGAAAATGATAAGAGAATAAAATTTATTCCTGAACTTAATAATAAAGTTGATTTAATACATACTTCATGTCAGAAAACAAAAGAATTATTAATTAAATATGGTTTAAAAGCAGAAAAAATAGTAGTTATACCGTTGGGAGTTGATCTAAATGTTTTCAAAAAATATTCTGAAGAAAAAAGAGAAGAAATAAAAAATAAATTAAATTTACCAGCTAATAAAATTATAATAGGTTCTTTTCAAAAAGATGGGCAAGGCTGGGGAGAAGGTTTAAAACCAAAATTAGAAAAAGGTCCTGATATTTTTTGTGAGGTAGTGGAAAAAATATCTAAACAAAAAAATATTCATATTTTATTAACTGGTCCAGCTCGTGGATATGTAAAAACAAGATTAGAGAAAGCTAAGATTAGTTATACTCATTATTATTTAAAAAATTATCTTGAGATAGTTAATTATTATAATTGTTTGGATTTATATCTTGTAACTTCTAGAGCAGAAGGCGGTCCAAAAGCTATTTTAGAATCAATGGCAACTGGAGTGCCATTTGTAACTAGTGATGTAGGTTTAGTAGGTGATATTTTAGAAAATGATAAAAATACTTATATTTGTTCTAATACAGAAGAATTATTTAACAAAAGTATTTATTTATTTAATAGTAAAGAAAAACAAGAAGAATTTATAAAAAATAATTTAAAAGAAATAAAAAAATATTCTTGGCAGAAAATAGCAGAAGAGTATTTTGATAGAATTTATAATAATTTTTTATGAAGATTAATATACAATATGAATTTAAAGATGGTCCTTATGGAGGTGGAAATCAATTTTTAAAAGCGCTTAAAAAGGAATTTATAAGACAAAATGTTTATGAAGAAAATTTGAATAAAGCTGATGTTTGTCTTGTAAATTCTTTTCCATCTAGAAATCCTAATTTTTTAATTGATCCAATAAAAAATAAAATAAAAAATAAAAATTTTAAAATTATTTATCGTCTTGATGGTTTGTTTTATATAAATCGTTTAGATGAAAAACAAAAAAAGATAGATAATATTTGTAAATATTTTGCTAATAATTTTGTTGATGGGATTATTTATCAGACAGAATGGATAAAAACAATACAACAAGAATATGGAATTGATAAAAATATTAAAAATGATGTCATTATAAATGCACCTGATAAAGATATATTTTTTTTAAAAAATAAAGAATTAATAAATAATGAAAAAATTCAACTTGTTTCTACTTGCTGGGCTGCAAATGAAAGAAAAGGTTTTAAATATTATAAATATCTAGATGAAAATCTTGATTTTAAAAAATATGAAATGACTTTTATAGGTAATTCACCAATAGAATTTAAAAATATTAAAAAATTAGATCCATTAAATACTAAAGAATTAGCGAAACAATTAGAGAAAAGACATATTTTTATTTCAGCTGCTTTTAATGAGCCTTGTTCCAATTCTATAATTGAAGCGATGCATATTGGATTACCGGTTGTAGGGCATAATAGTGGTGGTACTCCAGAGATTGTTAAAAAAGGTGGTGAATTATTTTTTACTGAAAAAGATTTATTAGAAAAAATTGAAAAAGTTGCAAAAAATTATAATTTTTATAAAAATAATATAAATTTGCCAAATATAGAAGAAATAGCAAAAAAATATTATTCTTTTTTGGAAACAGTTTATAATAGTAAAGAAAATAAAAAAATAAATAAAATAAAATATTTTTTATTTTTGATAATGATTTTAAAACAGGAATGGAAATATTTTACAAAAAGAATTTTAAATAAAATATAAATAATTTAGTTAATAAAAATTTAAAATTAATTAGTAAAGAATTTAAAATTATGTTTAAAAAAATACGGTATTATTTCTGGGCAAGTTATCGAAGAAGATTATTGGATAAATTACAAAATAAATATTCTTTTTTATATAAAGGAATTGTTTTAGATATTGGAGGTAGGGATAGAGGAATGTTTAAAAAACCAAAAGATAAGGTAGAAAAATGGATTTTTGCGGATATTGAAAGTAAACATAATCCAGATATTATTTTAGATGTTGCTGATATGAATATGTTTTTAAATAATAGTATTGATTATATAAGTGCGATGGAGCTTTTTGAGCATGTAGAAAAAATAGAAAAAGGTTTAGAAGAATGTTATAGAGTTTTAAAAAATGATGGAATTATGCTTATGTCTGTTCCTTTTTTATATCCTATTCACGCTGATCCTTATGATTTTCAAAGATGGACTATTTACAAATGGAGAGATATTTTAAAAGAAAAAGGTTTTATTATAGAAACAGAAGAAATAATGGGTAATTTTTTATTTGTTTTTTCTGAATATTGTAAAATTTTTATTAAAACATTACCTAAAATATTAAAATGGCCAGCTTATTTATTTCTTCCTATTCTAGATTTTTTAGTTTATTTAGATAACTTTAATTTTATAAAAGAAAACAATAAATTAAATAAATTTAATGGCGGATATTTTTTGATAGTTAAAAAATAATTTTTTAAAATTATGTTACAGGAAATACAATTTGAAAAATATAACAAAAAAGGAGCAGATTATCATTATAAACAAATAAATAAATTTAATTTTAAAAATTTTAATATTTCTGTATTAGCAAGATATCAAAAACATGTTAATTTAGTTGTAAATTATTTAAAAAATAGTTTAAAAAATAACAATGAAATAAAAATACTTGATATTGGGTGTGGAGATGGTGTTTTACTATATTTAATAAATAAAAAAATAAAGAAAAATAATATTAAATTATATGGAGTTGATTTATCTGAAATGGCTTTAGAAGTTGCAAGAAAAAAACTTCAAAATGGTTTTTTTATAAAAACTGATGTTTATAATTTAAAATTTGAAGATAGTTTTTTTGATATAGTAATTTCTTCTGATGTTATAGAACATGTTAATTATCCAGATAAAATGTTAGAAGAAATAAAAAGAGTTTGTAAAAAGAATGCTTTTGTAGCTATTTCTACACCTATAAAATATACCAAAAAACCATTAGATAAAATGCATTTTCAAGAATTTTTTCAAGAAGATTTCTTCAATTTAATGGAAAAATATTTTATAAATTGTAATTTGATTGAAAGTCATAATCTTTTATTTAAATTATTTTATGAAAAAATTTTTAAATTTGGTAAATATAAACTTCCTATATATAAATATATAATAAATATTATAAATATTTTAACAAGAATTAATTTGTTTAAAAAAGAAAGAAAAAATGATAATGAATTATTTAGTTATATGTATGTTACTGGAAAAAATAACTAAACTTATTTTTTATAAATAGAGTAAAAAATAATTATATTAATAATATTTTTTAAACTAATTACTAAAACCAATCCAATTTCTTTAAAGAAGATTATAGCTGGGATTATTAAAATAAAATAAATAATTGGTGTAATTATATTTTTATAAAATATAATTTTTTTATTTTTAAGATTATAAGATGTTTCATAGCCTAAGAAAAGATCAAAAATCCAGATAGGTAAAAATAATAAAAATAATTGGGCAATTAAAATACTATTTGAATATTCAAGTGTGAAAAGAATTTTTATTAGCCAAGGTGTGATAAATATTCCAATTATACAAAATATTATACTAAAAAGGCTTATAAAAATATATTTTTTAAAATTTATTTTATTTTTTTGGGCAATTTTGGGCAAGTAAATATTGGAAAATTCTTTTATCAGTCCTTGTAAACTGGTAATTAGTTTTCTACCAACACTATATATAGCCAATGATTCCATATTAATAAAAATACCAATAATTATTTTGTCTATATGAGTACTTATTAAATTTAAAATTTGCATTTTAGTTAAGAAAAAACCATAACTTTTCCAATCTTTATTTTCATTATTATTTTGAATATATCTTTGAGTAAAATAGTAACTAAAAGTATTAGCTATTATTTGAATTAAAAGATAAACTAAAATTATCCAAATTAAATTACCATGACTAAAAATAATAACTAAAATCATGGCAGATAAGTAGAGTAAGGATTGTAGTGATGATAAAAAATTTAATTGTTTAAATTTTTGTTTACCAATTAAAAAACCTCGCCAAATATTAGGTGGATATAAAAAGGGGAATAAAAAGGCAGTAATTAAACAAGCTAAAGATAAAGTTTGATCATTTTTTAAAAAATAAAAATAAATTGCAATAAGAATAAAAATTAAAGATCCACACCAACTCCATTTGAAACTAGTTTTGACAGCTTTTTTATAGACTCCTTCATTTCCTTTAGCAGTTGTTTCAATGGTGGAGGTGTTGAGTCCGGAAATAGAAAAAATAGCAATAATGGATAAAAGGGATAAATAAAAATTATATTGACCAACAATATCTTTGGAAACATATCTAGTTAAAAAAACAAGAACTAGAATTCCAGAGAGAGAAGAAAAAAATTTGCCAACACTTGTCCAAAAACTATTTTTGAATAAATAAATCATGTCAGTTTTGGTATATTTTTGACTCCAAAGTAATATTTTCTTGATTTTTTGTTTAATTGTGGTAAAATTCATATATTCTTATAAATTTTGCTAAAATATGAATATTTTATATATTGGTTCAGGTTTTGTAGGTGCTTGTTCAGCAGCAGTTTCTGCTTCTAGTGGGCATCATGTTTTAGTTTATGATATTGATGAAAAAAAGATCCAAATGTTGGGTTCTGGCGATCGTGATATTATAGAGACTTGTCTTTATGAGAAAGGATTAGGTGATCTTTTAGTTCGTAATTCTGAACGCATTCAGTTTACCACAGATTATATCAAAGTGGAAGCTTTTTTGGATAATTGTGATGTTGTGTTTATGTGTTTACCAACTCCAGAAATTGGTGAAACAGGAGAGAGTAATTTAACTTATTATTTTGCTGCAGCCAAAAAATTAGCTCAGGCTTTATCCAAACGAAATCAAGGTAAGCAAGAAAAATATGTGGTAATTGTAAATAAAAGTACAGTGCCGATTGATATGGTGGATAAAACACAAGAAATTATGGATGAAGCGGGAGTAAAAAATTATGGTGTAGTATCCAATCCAGAATTTTTGGTAGAAGGAAAAGCTGTAGAAGGATCTATAAAACCAAATCGGGTAGTAATTGGTGCTTGGAAACAAAAAGATTTTGAAATAATGCAAAAAATTTATCAACGTTTTTATGATGATCCAAATGTGCAGTATTTAGAAATTAATCCAAAAGAAGCAGCTGCAGGAAAATTATTAGCTAATTTTACATTGTTTAATAAATTAGCTGTATGTTTTGATGTGATTGGTAGGACATGTGAAACTTTTGCTAATTTAGATTATGAAAATATACGCAAAGTTTTGGCTTCTGACCCGCGTATTGGTTCATGGGGATTATATGATAGTTTGTATGCTGGAGGATCTTGTTTTATAAAAGATTCACGCTCGTTAGCTTATCAATTACAGACAGCTGGTACACAAATAAATTTAGTTAAGGAAACATATTTGGCTAATAAGCGTCAATTAAAAACTTTTATTGAACGCGCTGAAAAAGAAGCAAAATTTGATTGGAAAGATAAAAAAGTAGCTTTACTTGGTGTTGCTTTCAAACGCGATACTAATGATATTCGTAATTCACCAAGCATTGATATTGTAAAATTTTTGTTTGATAAACAAGTTAAAAAAATTAATTGTTTTGACCCAGCAGCTATATCAATGTTTAAGAATATTTTTCCAGAGTCAGAACAGATTAAGTATGTAAGCAATGAATTAGAAGCTGTTAAAGAGGCAGAGGTGATAATAATTGCGACAGATTGGCCACAATTTAGAGGTTTAGCTGATATTCTATTAAATGAAAATAATAAATCTTTAATTATGGATGGACGAAGAATGTTGCAACATCGGTACAGTGATTTACAACAAGCCGGATTTGAAATAATTGCTGTGGGATCGCCATTTATAAAAGGATTATAGATTTAAGATTTTTGATTTTAGAAATGTGAATTAATGATTTTTTATTATTTTATAAATAAGGAGGAATTAAAAAATAGAACAAAAATTATGCTTTGCGTATAATTAAATTAACACAAGCAATACCACAGAATACTATTGGTTGGGCAATTAGTAAACAGTTAATAAGAAGCGGAACTTCAGTTGGTGCAAATTATAGAGCTGCTTGTCGAGGAAGGTCTAGTGCAGAATTTATTGCTAAATTAGGTATAGTGATAGAAGAAGCAGATGAGAGTGCTTTTTTAAAGGCAGAAAGTCAGAAAGTCAAAAGTCTGTAAAGCTAAAAGTCTATAAAGTCTATAAAGTCTTTAAAGTCAAAAGTCTGTAAAGCTAAAAGTCTATAAAGTCTATAAAGTCTTTAAAGTCAAAAGTCTGTAAAGCTAAAAGTCTATAAAGTCTATAAAGTCAAAAGTCTGTAAAGTTTATAAAATTATGAAAATAGAAAAGTTTGAAGATATTATTGCTTGGCAAAAAGCCAAAACATTAACGACAAATATTTATTCAACTTTTAAAGATTCTAAAGATTTTAGTTTTCGAGATCAGATACAAAGAGCTAGTGTGTCTATCATGAATAACATTGCTGAAGGATTTGAACGAAAAGGAGACAGGGAGTTAGGAAAGTTTTTATTTATTGCTAAAGGCTCTTGTGGAGAAGTTCGTTCAATGTTATATCTAGCTTTTGAATTAAATTATTTAACAAAAGAAAAAACTAGAGAGTTATATGATCTTTCTTTAGAAATTTCTCGTTTATTATCTGGTTTAATAAAAACATTAAATTTTAATTAAGTCTTTAATGACTTTTGACTTTAAAGACTTGTGTCTATAATTATATGAAATATCTCGTTACCGGTGGTGCCGGGTTTATTGGCACTAATATTGTAAAAATGCTTTTGGAACAAGGTCATCAAGTAGTGGTATTGGATAATTATGCTGGTGGTAAAAAAGAAGAAAGATTCCAATCAGGAGTTGAATATGTAGAGGGTGATATTAGAAAAGAAGCTGATTTAGATAAAGTTTGTTCTGGGATAGAGGGAATTTTTCATTTAGCTGCTTTGCCTCGAGTAACTTTTTCAGTAGAGAATCCAGCATTAACACACGATGTAAATGTTAATGGTACTTTACAAGTTTTATTAGCCGCTAAAAAACATGGTATAAAAAGAGTGGTATTTTCTTCTTCATCTTCAGCTTATGGTGATCAAGAAGTTTTTCCTGTAAAAGAAGATTTTAAATGTTTACCAATTAGTCCTTATGCTCTTCATAAATATATAGGTGAACATTATTGTCGATTATTTTCTGAATTATTTGGAGTAGAAACAGTGTCTTTGCGTTATTTCAATGTTTATGGACCATATTTTGATCCAGATGGAGCTTATGCTTTAGTTATTGGTAAGTTTATTAAACAAGTTAAAAATGGTGAACCTATGACTGTTTGTGGTGATGGTGAATATTATCGTGATTATACTCATGTGTCTGATATTGCTAGAGCAAATATTTTAGCTATGACAAGTGATAAAGTTGGTAAAGGTGAAATTATTAATATTGGTAATAATAGTCCTTATTCAGTTAATCAACTAGTTCAGTTAATTGGAGGAGAACATGTTTTTGTACCAGAGAGAGTTGGAGATGTGCGTATTACTAATGCTAATAATATTAAAGCTAAAGAATTACTTGATTGGGCGCCAACTATTAGTTTAGAAGAAGGAATTAAACAGTTAAAAGATGAATGGGGAATTTAACAAGATAAAAAATAGAAGATAATATTTATAAAAAAATACAAGAATAAATCTTGTATTTTTTATATAAATTGTTTTTTGTTTATATATTTAATTATTGTCCTTTCATTCGAAATATAATATTGATTGTTCTAAGTAAAATTGAAATATCCAATAAAAAAGAACGATTTTTTATATAATATAAATCATATTGAAGTTTTTTTAGAGAAGTTTCCATAGTGTCAGTATAATTTTGATGAATTACTGCCCAACTAGTTAAACCCGGTTTGACTACATGACGCAAAGAATAAAAAGGCATTCTTTTGGTGAGTTCATTTACAATTTCTGGTCTTTCAGGACGAGGACCAATAAGAGTAATTTCTTTTTTTAATAAATTTAAACATTGAGGTAATTCATCAAGTCTAGATTTTCTTAAAAATTTACCAATGGGAGTTATTCGTTTGTCATTTTTAGTTGCAAATTGAGCGCCATGAGTTTCAGCACTTCCATCATCATTCAAAACATACATAGAACGGAATTTATAAAGAGTAAATATTTTATTATTTTTTCCTACTCGTTTTTGAGAAAAAAAGATTGGACCAGGAGAAGATATTTTGATAGCTAAAAAAATAAAAGGAAATAAAATTATAAATATAATACTAAGTATAATGCCAAATAGAAAATCTATCACTAATTTAATTCGATCATAAATTGGTAAATTTATTTTTAAATGATCCAAAAACCAAGCTTCAGAAAAAGTAGTTGGAGGAATTCTACCAGTAATTAATTCATAAAATGAAGATAAATCAACAATTTTGGTATCAGTTAACATGGTTTGATAAATATTTTTAGTGATTGTTTCTTCAGTTTTTAATTGCGAAGCAATAATAATAAGATCTGTTTTGTATTTATTTAAGTTGCTTAAATTATTTTCTACTGTAAAAAAAGGATAATCATTTTGTTGAATTTTATTTTCTAGATCAAACAAGGCTTGAATATGATAGCCGCGTTCAGGATAATTTTCAATTATTTTTATCAATTCAGCAGTGTCAGCTGTAAAACCAAGAAAAATAATATTAGTAGTTAAATTACTATTATTAATATATTTATTATAAAAAAATCTCCAAAAATAACTTAAAGAATAACCTAGAATAGTAGTTAAAAAGAGAATAGTTTTAGGAGAGATATTTTTTTGAGGAAGGATATAGAAAAAAATTAGACCAATAATGAAAGCAATAATTCCAGCTTCAATAAATTGAATGGTATTTTTTTTATTTTTTAAAAAAGTTAGATCATAAAGTCCATTTATAAAATTAATAATTATCCATAAAATAAATAAAAAAAATAGGGGAATAATATAAACTTCTAAATTTTCCCAAGAAGGTGTTTTCCAATAACGAATAAATATTGCCAAATAAAAACCGATAATCCAACAGAGATAATCACCGCCAAGAAGCATTAATTGTTTAATTCTATAAATAAGATGCATAAAAGGTTGTTATTGCTAGTTTTTTTTGATATAATTATTTTATAATAAACAACTTAAATATAGTATAAATATGAAAAAAAATCAACTATTATGGACAATAGTATCAATTCTGTTATTTTTTAGTTTTCCTAAAATTGTTTTAACTGCTTTTCCTTCTATTGATATTGATAATGGAGCCAGTCAAACTTATGATCGAGAAGTTAATTTAAGCATTCAAGGTACAGAAGGCGCTAAATATATGCAAATTTCCAATGAAGTGGATTTTCCCAATGCTAAATGGATAAGTTATAGTACTAGTAAAATTTGGTATTTAGATTATGGAAAAGGTACCAAGACAGTTTATGTTAGATTCAAAGATGCTAAAGGTAAAATTAGTTCTGTTTATAAAGATACTATTCAACTTTATGCTCCTTCTAGTATGGATGTGGATTTTGTAATCAATCCGGAAAATGATAAAGATTTAGTGGGAGCCAAAGAAACAGATTCTCGTAATATTAAAATTAGATTAAATTATTCCAAAGGTGTTGAAGGTTTTATTATTAGTAATGATTTAAATTTTGTTGGCAAAACTTTTAAAAATATTGTTACTAATGATTCTTGGATTTTGACTGAAGGTAGTGGCGAAAAAACAGTTTATGTTCAATTTATGGATATAAATAAACAGATCAAGACTGTTAGTAAAAAAATTAATTATACTCAACCAATAGATTATATAAAAAGTGGTACAATTTTAAAAGGTCAAGGAAGTTCTATTTATTATTTAGGTTTTGATGGTAAAATTCATCCATTTTTAACAGGATTGATTTATCATTCATGGTATGAAGATTTTTCAATAGTAAAATATGTGAGTGATTCTAAATTAGCACAATATCAAATAGGTTCTCCAGTTTGTGTTCGTCCGGGTACTTGGTTACTTAAGTTTCAAGGTATGCCTAAAGTTTATGCTGTAGAACCGGGTTGTCGTTTGCGTTCAATTGCTTCTGAGGTAGAAGCATATATGGTGTATGGTAAAAATTGGAATGATAGAGTGATAGAGCTTAGTCCAGTTTATATGAGTGGTTATCAAGTAATATCAATGAGTGTAGAAGATAAAGAAAAGGGAATTATTGATAGAGATAGAGATGGTTTATCAGCAGAACAAGAAGCAAAATATGGTACTAGTGATAAGATGGAAGATACTGATGGTGATAATTTAACTGATTATGAAGAAGTAAATATTTGGTTTTCTGATCCAACTAATCCAGATACAGATGGTGATGGTTATAAAGACGGATGGGAAATATTAAATGATTTTTCTCCTTCTGGTCCACAAAAATTAGCTGAAAATCAAGAAAATAAATATAGTTATCCAATTGGAATTGTTTTGAAAGATAAAAAAACTTCTAAAAGATATTATCGAGATTTAAATGGTCATTTTTATTATGTAGGAACAAAAAATTCTGATAAAGTTTTTTCTAGCAATGGTTTTCAAGAAAGATTTATTATAAATGAAGATAAATATATTATTACATATTTTACTAGTAAAGGCAGTTTAGCAAATAATCTTGAGAGAATTAAAAGACCTCAAGTGTATGATGGTGAGATTTTGACAAATTTATAATTTATGAAAAGATTGTTTGGTTTAGTATTGATAATTATTTTGATACCTTGTGTTGTTGTCGCTAAAATACCCAATGATCCAGAAGCAGAACAATGGGCTTTTGCAGATCTTGGAGTTTATCAAGCTTGGGATTATTTTACTGGTTCAACTGATGTTGTGGTGGCTATAATAGATAATGGTTTTGATACTTTTCATCCAGATCTACGAAATAATCTTTGGCAAAATAAAAAAGAAATTAGAAATAATCAGATTGATGATGATGAAAATGGTTATATAGATGATGTTTATGGTTGGAATTTTTTAGATAATAATAATGATCCAAGACCGTCAGTATTAGGCTTAGCTGATTCTGAAAAAAAAGAAGCCCTGTTCAATCATGGCACTTTGGTAGCTGGAATTATTGGAGCAGTAGGTAATAATAAATTAGGAATTTCAGGAATTAATTGGCGAGTAAAATTAATGAATTTAAAAGTGGTAGGAAATGATGGTATTGGTTCTATGTCTGCTTTAACAGAAGCTATTTATTATGCAGTAGATAATGGAGCTGATATTATTAATATTAGTATGGTTGGTCCGGATGAAGATGGTAAGGTTGTGGAAGCAATTAAATATGCTTATGAACAAGGAGTGGTTATTATTGCTGCTGGTGGAAATAATTATTTTTCTTTGAATGATGAACCATTATATCCAGTTTGTGCTGATAAAGATGAAAAAGAAAATTGGGTTTTGGGTGTAAGTGCAATTTCTGAATCACATCATTTAGCGATGTTTTCTAATATTGGAAGTGATTGTATAGATATTACTGCTCCAGGAGTAAATATTACTTCCACAATTAGATTTTCACCAACTAATGGTTTAACAGAAATGTATTCTGGTAATTGGAGTGGAACATCTTTTGCCGCTCCTATGGTTAGCGGAGCAGCAGCTTTGATAAAAGGTATTCATCCAGAATGGGGACCAAAAGAAATTTATGATATTTTATTACAAACAGTTCATCATACTCCAAATCAAGATGAAGCTATTTATGCTAATTTATTTGGATCTGGTTTGTTACAAATAGATAAGGCAGTTAATAAAGCTCAATCAATAAAAAAGAAAATTTTTTCTGTACCAGCTTTATTGGAAAGTAATACTGGTTATGTAAAAAAATTGATTGCTGAAAAATTTGCGGAAAAAATAACTAAAATATTTTTAAAAGATATTGATCAAGTGACTACTTGTTTAATTGATGATAAAAAATATTTTGTAACTAATAAAAATAAAATTTTTAATTTTTATGATCAAGATGCAACTTTGATTGGAAGTTGGAGTGCGGATATAGATTTTGTTCCAGATTTTGTTTGTGGCGATATAGATGAAGATGGTCAATTAGATATTATTTTAACTGCTAAAGAAAAAAATAAAATTTTATTTACAATTTATAATAGAAATGGTAAAAAAATAAAAGAAGAATTTCTTAGTAGTTTCCACGATGGTGCTAGATTGGCTTTGGAAAATAATGAAATTAGAGTAGTTTATAAAAAAGATAATAAATTGATTTTAGCCAAAATAGATAAAAATTTATCTATTAAAGAACAATTTAATATTGGCAGCATGGTTTCTTTGGGTGATTTTGTTGTGGCTGATTTAGATAATGATGGTATTAGTGAATATATTATTGGAGCTGGAAAAGGTGATCAAGGTTATGTAGAATATCTGAGAAATAATGGGAAAATAATGCGTAAATTTTGGGCTTATCCAAATTTGTTAAAATCAGATATACATTTAATGCCTTTTGATTTTAATGGGGATAATAATCAAGATATTATATCTTTTGTGCCTAATGATAAGTTAATTGTTTGGACTAAAAATAATAAAAAATTATTAAATTTATTACCAAATGAAAATTATAACAATTTATTGTTGATAAATAAATAATTGTTTTTTTGTAATTTATTTGATATTATATAAATACTATGTTAGGAGAAACACCAATTTTTGAAAAAAAGAATGTTCTTGTCACAGGTGGGACAGGTTTTTTAGGATCTCATCTTTGTGAGCGTCTTTTGAAAGAAGCTAAGGTTATCTGTATGGATGATCTTTCTAATTCTAATATTGAAAATATTCAACATCTTTTACAATTTCCAGATTTTGAATTTATAAAATACGATGTAAATCAACCAATTGATTTAAATCAATTTGATGAATTAGATAAATTTAAAGTAAAATTTCAAGGTATTCAAGAAATTTATCATTTAGCTTGTCCAACTAGCCCAAAAAATTTTGAAGATTTGAAAATGAAATCTTTGTGGGCTAATTCTACAGGAATGATTTCTACTTTGGATTTGGCAGTAAAGTATAAAGCTAAATATGTTTTTGCTTCTAGTTCGGTTATTTATGGTGCTCCAAGTATTGATCATTTTAATTTTAGTGAATCAGATCAAGGGACTGTAAATCATTTATCTCCTCGTGGTTGTTATGATGAAGGAAAGAGATTTGCTGAGACTTGTGTAGAAACTTATCGTCAGGTTTATGGTTTAGATGGTAAAATTGCTCGTATTTTTACCACTTATGGACCAAGAATGAAATTAAGAGATGGTTTATTATTACCAGATTTTATTATTGATGCTTTGGAAAATAAAGATTTAGTTATTTATGGTGATGATAGTATAGAGCAAACATTATGTTATGTTACAGATACTATTGATGCTATGGTAAGATTGATGAAAACAGATAGTGAGCATCATATTTTTAATATTGGTAGTGAAGAAAAATTAAAAATGGTAGATGTGGCTAATCTTATTATTCAAATGACAGAATCAAGTTCTAGTGTTGTTTTTGAAGATCCTTTAGTATTTTTAACTTCTAAGGGAATACCAAATTTAACTTTAGCTAAAGATGAATTAGGTTGGATACCTTTGGTTTCTTTGAAAGATGGTTTACAAAAAACCATAGATTATGCTATTGCTAATAAAGAAGCTTTAGGTTTGAATTATAATATATAATTATGTTGGTAGCTATTGTACCAAGTTATAATGAAGCAAAAAGAATTGGTTCCGTGGTACGGAACCTTTTTAATCATGTTGATTTAGTAGTGGTTGTGGATGATGGTTCAAAAGATAATACTGCAACAGTGGCCAAAGAAGCTGGAGCTATTGTATTAAAACATGAAATTAATCGTGGACAAGGAGCTTCTCTTCAGACTGGACATGATTATGCACTGATGATTGGAGCAGATCAAGTTTTACATTTTGATGGTGATGGACAATTTGATGTGGCAGATATTAAGCCAGCTTTGAAAAAAATGAAAGAGAGTAAGGCTGATATTTTATTTGGTTCTAGATTTTTGGATAATAAATCAAATATGCCTTTTTTGAAAAGATACTTTATCCATCCTTTAGGAAAAATATTTAATAGAATTTTTTTTAAAATAAAATTGACAGATGTTCATAATGGTTTTAGAATATTAAATAAAAGAGCTTTAGAAATAATTAAAATAAAACAAGATCGAATGGCTCATGCGACTGAGATTCCAGCGCAAGTTTTTAAAAGTGATTTGCATTGGGTTGAATTTCCAGTCAAAGTACATTATTATACTTATGGTCAGAGTGGGCGTGGAGCAATTAAAATAATAAAAGATTTAATTTTTGATAATTTTATAAAATAAGTTTTTTCTATGTTAATAATTTTTCAAATCTTATTTTTACTTTTTGCTTTATTTGCTATTGCGTCGGTAATAAAAAAGAAACAAGAAAATTTAGTTGGACCAAAAGGTTTATTTTTTTGGTTAGTTTTTTGGATTTTAGCTATTTTTGTAGTTTTGTGGCCGGATAGTACTTTTATTTTAGCTAATTATTTTGGTATTAGTAGAGGAGCAGATTTAGTTGTTTATGTTTCTCTTGCTTTGATATTTTTTATTTTATTTCGTTTACATATAAAACTTGAATCAGTAGGTAGAGATATTACAAAAGTAGTTAGAGATAAAGCTTTAAAAAAATAAAAATTATGAAAATAGCACATGTTGTTTGTACTTATCCACCTTATTATGGGGGAATGGGGAATGTAGTTTTTCAAACAGTGAGTGAATTAGCTAAATTAGGACATTATGTAGAAGTTTTTACTCCGCAGTTTTTTGATAAAAATTTTATAGAAACAGAATTACCAACTGATAAGCTAACTGAATCAATTCAAAATCAAAAGAAAGTAGAGGATGATTTAAATGTAGTAGCTAAACGCTTAAAACCAGTATTGCATAGTGGTAATGCAGCTTATATTCCTCAAGTAAAAAAAGAATTAGCTAATTTTGATTTAGTTCATTTGCATTATCCTTTTTATGGTGTGGCTAATATGATAAGAAAATGGAAATTAAGAAATCCTCATATTCCATTAGTAATTACTTATCATATGGACAATCGTTCTCCGGGTTGGTTAGGAATGTATTTTAAATATTATTCAAATTATTGGATGCCAAAAATTTTAGTAACAGCTGATTTATTGATTGGAAGTTCTTTTGATTATATAAAAAATAGTAATGCGGCAGATTTTTTTAAAAAATATCCTCAGAAATGGAGAGAATTACCTTTTGGAGTAGATACTGAAAGATTTAAACCAAGACAAAAACCAGAAGCTCTTTTTAAAAAACATAATTTAAATATTAATATACCAACTTTATTATTTGTTGGTGGTATGGATCAAGCTCATTATTTTAAAGGTATTCCTGTTTTATTAGAAGCAGCAAAACTTATTAAAAAAAATAATTTTAATTTACAAATAGTTTTGGTTGGAGAAGGTGAATTAAAAGAAGATTTTATTATGAGAACTAAGATTCTGGGTTTAGCTGATAGGATTAAGTTTGTTGGCGCTATAAATGATCAAGAATTGCCATATTATTATAATATGGCAGATTTGACTATTTTACCCTCAATCAACCAAGCTGAAGCTTTTGGTATGGTTTTACTTGAATCTTATGCTAGTGGTGTGCCAGTAATTGCCAGTGATCTTCCAGGAGTTAGAAGTGTGGCACAAGAAGCAGGAATAGTTTTTCCAGTAAATGATTTTCAAGCTTTGACTGAAAGTATTATTGGTTATTTTGATGAAAAAACTGATAGACAATTTTGGTCACAAAAAGCTAGACAAATAGCTTTGGATAAATTTTCTTGGACAACAATAACTGCTCAATTAAATGAATATTATCAACAACTTGTCAGTTAATTAAAAATTTGGTATATTATATTAACTTATTTTAAATTAATTTTTTAAATAATTAAATATTTTAATTTTATGGAAGAAAAAAATATTTTTTCTAGCTTAAAGAAATCTCAAGCTTTTATATTTGGTGTAATTTCAGGTTTTTTGGTTATTTGTACTATTGGGTTTTTTATATTGTTAGCTGTAGTTTTGACTTCTGATTGCACTTCAGCTTGTACTACAAATTCTGTAGCTAATGTTGGTTCAGCAAAGAAATTTAATGAATGTCTTGATACTGGAAAATATGCCAGTGTGGTAACTGAAGATATGGAATTAGGTAGTTTACTAGGTGTTCAAGGAACTCCTGCTACTTTTATTAATGGTTATTTGATTTCTGGAGCTTATCCTGCAGTAGCAGTAAAACAAGTTATTGATGATTCTTTGGCTGGTAAAGATCCTACAGCTAATTGGGATACAGCAAATTATGGTGAATTAGTTAAAGTTGAGATGTCAGAATTTAAAGATGCTGTTTGGTATGGTAATGAAAAATCTAAAATAGCTTTAATAGAATTTAGTGATTTTGAATGTCCATATTGTAATCGTTTTTATGATACTTTAAAACCAATTTTGACTGAGTATAAAGATAAAATTAAATTTACTTATCGTCATTTCCCTTTATCATTTCATGCTCAAGCACAAAAAGCTGCTGAAGCTTTTGAATGCGCCAAAGAACAAGGTAAGACTTGGGAAATGTATGATGAATTATTTACTTTATCCAAGAGCAGTAGTTTGAGTTTAGACAATTTTAAAAAAGCAGCTGATAAGATTGGGTTAAAATAAATAATTGATGATAAAAATTATAAAGATTGAAATAAAATTAAACAAATCCCGTTAAAAGGGATTTGTTTTTTATCTATTTTTTCTGTATAATATATATATTATTCTTAATTTTATTTATATGGGTAAATTTAAAAAAGGTCTTTGTTTAGGTGGTTTATTAGGCGCTGGTCTAGTTTGGCTTAATACCACAAAAAAAGGTAAAGAATTGCGTGAAGTTATGCTTGATAAAGCGGCAGATGTTTATACTGATTTAAAAGAAAAAATATTATCATCTGATCAGTATAAAAAGATGACTAAAAATCAGTATATTAAAATGGTTAAAAAATATATAGATAAATATGCTATTGATAATGGTTTGGCAGAAAATATTAAAAATATGGTAACAAAAGTAGTGATAGCCCAATGGAATAATTTGCAAAAAGAATTAAAAAAATAAAAAATAAAATCTCCAATATTGGAGATTTTATTTTTAAGACATTGTGATTCAAATTTTTTTATGGTAAAATAGTCGTATTATTAACATTTATTAATATGAAAGATATTAAAAAATATTTTGAAAAAGCTATTACTAGTCAAGCTTCAGATTTACACTTAGTTGGAGGAGAAAAACCATTTTTAAGAATAAAAGGTGAGTTGCAAGAAATTGAAGATACAAGTTTGAATCCCAAAGAATTAGAAACAGCTATTTTTTCTTTGTTAGATACTCAAAAGAAAAATAAATTTTCTGAAGATTATGAATTGGATTTTGGTTATGAATATGAAGGAACGCGTTTTCGTATAAATTTACATCGTCAAGAAGGAAAAATTGGTTTAGCCGCCAGATTGATACCTAGTAAAGTTCCTTCACCAGAAGAATTGCGTTTTGAGCCAATTTTATTAGATTTTACTAATTTGTTAAATGGTTTAGTTTTAGTAGTTGGACCTACTGGTCATGGTAAATCCACTACTTTAGCTTCAATGGTTGAGGAAATAAATAAAAATCGTAAAGCTCATATTATTACTATTGAAGATCCAATAGAATTTATTTTTGAAGATAAACAAAGTTTAGTAGAACAAAGAGAAGTTGGGACAGATACCAAATCTTTTGCTAAAGCTTTAAAACATGTTTTGCGTCAAGATCCGAATGTTATTTTAGTAGGAGAGATGCGTGATCCAGAGACAATTTCTACTGTTTTGACAGCTGCTGAAACTGGACATTTAGTTTTTTCTACTTTACATACTGCTACAGCTGCTGAAGCAATAGAAAGAATTGTTGATGTTTTTGATGGTTCTAAACAAAAACAAGTTTTGATTCAACTAGCATCAGTATTGCGTGGAGTAGTAGCACAACAATTAGTTCCAGCCAAAGATGGTAGTTTAGTAGCAGCTAGAGAAATTTTAGTAAATACTCCTGCTATTTCTAATTTAATTAGAGAAAATAGTATTGCTCAGATTGTTAGTACTATTCAAACTGGTAGTAAGGATGGCATGATTACTATGGAAAATTCTTTAGAAAAATTAGTAAAAGAAAAATTAATTGATGAAGAAACAGCTGCTAAAAGAACTGGAAGACAGAAAAAAATTTAGTTAGTGTGTATTATTCTAGATTAAAAAAAAATTCAATTATTAAGCCAGAAAATAAAAATATTGGTAATTTTAGATTACGGGTTCTTGTTTTTGTTTTTATTTTTTTTAGTTTAATAATTAGCATTAGATTGTTTTATTTGATGGTAATTCAATATGATTTTTATGAAGCTTTAGCTGCTGGTTCTCATGAAATTTATAATAATTTACATCCTAAGCGAGGATTAATTTTAATACAAGATTCTCGTTCTGGGGAGGAATATGTTTTGGCAATGAATTATGATAAATTTTTAGTTTATGCTGATACTAGAAAAATTAAAAATAATGAAACAGCTGAAATGATAATGGAAAAAATATCTGAAATTTTTTCTTATAATGATGAACAAAAAGCATCTTTATTAGTAAAATTAAATAAAAGAGAAGATCCTTATGAACCGATTGAAAATAAAGTAGAAGAATCAGTTGTGGAGATTATTAAAGAAATGAATTTACCGGGAATTAATTTTATTCGTCAACCTTTTCGTTATTATCCAGAAGGTAATTTAGCTTCCACAGTAGTAGGTTTTTTAGGTAAAGATATCAATGGTAATGATATTGGTCGTTATGGAATTGAAGGTTATTGGCAAAAAGAATTGGCAGGTAGTGGTGGTTTTGTAAAAGGCTCTAGGACTGCTTTGGGAAATATTATACCAGCTGCTAATATGAATTATAAAAAACCTATAAATGGAGCTGATTTATTATTAACTATTGATCGTACTTTAGAATATAAAGCTTGTGAAATTTTGAAAAATGGTTTAGAAAGATATAAAGCTAAAAGTGCTAGTTTAATAATTATGGATCCTTCAACTGGAGCAATTCGGGCTATGTGTAGTTTTCCTGATTTTGATCCGAATAATTACGGAAAAGTAGAAAATATAGAGGCTTATAATAATACAAATATTTTTACAGCCTATGAACCAGGATCAATTTTTAAACCTATTACAATGGCTGCTGCTTTGAATGAAGGAGTTATTGGTGTAGAGACTACATTTTTAGATACTGGCAGTAGAACAGAATTATGTAAAACACCAATAAAAAATGCTATGAGTAAAGTTTATGGTGTTCAAGATATGAATAGTGTTTTGAAAAATTCTATCAATACAGGGATGATTTTTGTTGTAGAAAAATTAGGAAAAAATAAATTTTTAGATTATTTAAATGCTTTTGGTTTTGGTTTAGCAGAAGGTATAGAATTAGATAAAGAAGTGAGCGGGAATATAAAAACACTTTATGAAAATAAAAAAAATAAAGTAGATTGTTATACTGCTACAGCTTCTTTTGGACAAGGTATTACAGTAACTCCTTTACAAATGGCGGTAGCTTACAGTACTATTGCTAATGGTGGTATTATGATGAAACCTTATATTGTAGAAGAAATAAGATATGCGGATGGAAAAATAGAGAGAACTCGTCCTACTGAAATTAGAAAAGTTTTAGATAAAAAAACAGCTTTAACAGTTTCTGGTATGTTGGTAAATGTGGTTGATAAAGGTCATCCTACAGGATCTTCAGTAAATGGTTATTATATAGGAGGAAAGACTGGAACAGCTCAAATTCCTGGACCGGGAGGTTATTTAAAAGAAACCAATCATTCATTTGTAGGCATTGCTCCTATTTTTAATCCTAAATTTGTTATGATTGTGAAATTTGAAAAACCACAAATGACTTGGGCAGACAGTACAGCTTTACCAGTATTTAATGAAATTTCTAAGTTTGCTTTACAATATTATCAAATACCCCCAGAAAGATAATTGACTTTTTTATTATTTTTTATTATAATATGTCCGCTTGGATAAGGATGTAAATTGGTGTGGCCCGTTCGTCTAGTGGCTAGGACACATGGTTCTCATCCATGTAACAGGAGTTCAATTCTCCTACGGGCTACTAGATTTGGTAAAATTGATAATTGAATATTTAAAAGTAATTAAATTGGTTACCTGCCCGACTGAATGACTTCAGTCGTTCGGGCGGGGAGCGTAGCATTCAAACATTAAAATTTATTATAAAAAAGTCAGAGTAGCTCAGTTGGTTACCTGCCCGACTGAATGACTTCAGTCGTTCGGGCGGGGAGCGTAGCATTCAAACATTAAAATTTATTATAAAAAAGTCAGAGTAGCTCAGTTGGTTACCTGCCCGACTGAATGACTTCAGTCGTTCGGGCGGGGAGCGTAGCATTCAAACATTAAAATTTATTATAAAAAAGTCAGAGTAGCTCAGTTGGTTAGAGCGTAGCATTCATAACGCTAAGGTCGGCAGTTCAATCCTGCCCTCTGACACAAGAAAAATCCCGAAAGGGATTTTTTACTATTGTTCATTTATTGTTTATATGCTAAAATATTTTTAATTTAGTTATTAATTTTTTTAGATTATGCAAGATATTCAAGAAATTTTTAATCGTATTCAAGAAATAAAGAAAAAACAAAAAGATATTAAAAGTTCTTATAAAGAAGCCTTAGCTTCTTCTCAAGAATATGTAGAATTAACTGATAAATTGAAAATAATGCGTGAAAAGAAAAAACAAATTGAAAATATGATTAAGAGTGATTTTTCTAGTGAGTTTACTAAATTAGATGATTTGAAGATTGATTTAGAATCAGATATGGAAATGTTATCAGATATTGTTATAACGAAAACAATGAAAGGTGAGTCAGTAGAAATAAAAGATGAATATGATAATAATTATGAACCAATATTTACCGTTAGATTTAAAAAAATAAATTAAACTAGTAAATAAAATATAATTTTATAAAAACACTTTTAAGAATTTAAGAGTGTTTTTTATTTTAAAAGTAAATTAAATATAAATTTAACTAATAATAATTAATTTGTTCTAATTTATTTAATCTGTTTAATTCATGTTTTATAAAATTTTAAAATATTAAACCCTATATTTTTTAATATAGGGTTTTTGTATAATTTAATTAAAATTATTATTTTTTCAAAGCATCTTTTAATCCTTTTCCAGCTTTGAATTTTGGTACTGTAACTGGTGGAATTTGAATTTTTTCGCTAGGATTTTGTGGATTTACACCAATGCGTCCGGCTCTCATTTTTGCAGAGAAAGCACCAAAACCAGCAATATTTACTTCACCACCAGATTTAAGAGTAGTAGTAACAATATCTACAAAAGCTTCAATCATAGCTTCTGCTTCTTTTTTTGACAAACCAACTTTATTAGCAATGGCTTGTGATAGTTCTGCTTTGTTCATATTTTTATTTTTTATTGAGTAGACCTCAAATTAATTAGGATATATTTATTTTACCATTTTTTTAAAAAATATGTCAATAGAGCCAAATTTTATTGTGGATAAAAAAACCGTCTTGAAAGACGGTTTTTAAAATTTTTATCTAGCGTATTCAATTACTCTAGTTTCACGAATTACATTAACTCTAATTTCTCCAGGATATTGAAGTTCATTTTCAATTTTTCTAGCAATATCTTTTGCTAGATTATAAGCATTATAATCATCAATTTCTTCTGGTTTAACAAAAACTCTAACTTCTCTACCAGCTTGGATAGCATAAACTTTTTCAATTCCAGGAAAATCAGAAGCAGTTTTTTCTAATTCTTCTAGTCTAGAAACGAATTGTTCATAAGTATCACGACGAGCACCGATTCTAGAGCTAGAAATAGCGTCAGCAGCTTTGACAATTTGAGTATATAAATTTTCTGGTTTATCATCATGATGATGTATAGCAGCATTTTGAGTATCCTCATCAAGACCAAATTTTTTCAAAATTGTACCGCCAATTTCTGGATGTCCACCGGGAGTATCTTGATCAACTGTTTTACCAATATCATGAAAGAATCCAGCTTTTTTAGCTTTACTAGCATCAGCACCTAATTCTTCTGCTATAAGTGCAGAAAGTTGTGCTACTTCAATTGAATGGTTTAATATATTTTGACCATAACTAGTGCGATATTTAAGACGCCCAACCAGTGAAACTAATTTTGGATCAAGACCAGTAATTCCAAGTTTGTATAAAGCTTCTTCACCAGCTTTTTTGATATCAAGAGCTAATTCTTTTTTAGCATCATCAATAAATTCTTCAATTCTCATTGGTTGGATTCTACCATCTTTGATAAGACGCTCTAAAGCAATTTGACATACACGACGACGAATAGGGGAAAAACCTGAAACTAAAATCATATCAGGAGTTTCATCAATAATTAATTCGCAACCAGTTAATTTTTCAATAGTTTTTATATTGCGTCCATCTTTACCAATAATTCTACCTTTCATTTCATCACTTGGTAAAACAACAGGTGTAGAAGTAGTTTCTGCTGAATGATCAGAAGCGCAACGCTGAATAGAAGAGATAATTATTTCTTTGGCTTTATTTTCAAAAAATTCAGAATTATCTCTTTCTAGTTTTATAATTCTTCCCATTAAATCATCTTTGACTTGTTTTTCAACTCTGTCAATTAATTCTTCTTTTGCTTCTTCTTTATTAAATTGACTGATTTTTTCTAATTCAGTAATAGCTTTTTCACGAGCTTCATCAACTTTTTGTTTAATAGCTTGAATTTCTTCAACTTTTTGTTGTAATTTTTCTTTTCGGTCTTCAAATTCTAAAAGTTGTTTATCAAACATGTTTTCACGCTGTTCTAATCTTTTTTGAATTTGATTTATTTCATTACGACGCTGACTTTCTTCTTCTTTGGCGTCGTCAATAATTTTTATAGCTTTTTCTTTGGCTTTGAGTAAAAGTTCTTGTTCTTTATGCTTGGCTTCATTTAACATTTTTTCAGCAGTTGCTTCTACAGAATTAGCTTTGGTTTGAGCAATTTGTTTTCGTAAAATATAACCTAAAAATATTCCCAAAATTGTGGAAATTATAGCAGCAACTAAAAGGATAATTAATTGTGACATATTAAAATTTCTCCAATTATCTCAAAGAAATTGTGAAAAAATGTATATGACAAGAAGAATAGATCCTATTAGGGGATCAAAAATAATTTTTTAGAAGATAATTTTAGCCTTTTTAAGCTAAATTTATTCATAATATAACTATTTATTATTCAATCTTCCATTACCACATGCACAATCTTCAAGATAATCCATTAATAATTTATAAATTAATTATAACAAAAACACAACTTTTGTCAATCAGTTGTTTTTATGAGAGAATTTTTGATTTATTGTGGATAAACAGTTTTTATATCTTGTGCTTGAGCTAATGAATATTCACCAATTTTTGTTCTAACAAGATCTTCACAATAAGCACCAACTCCTAGTTTTTTTCCAATATCATGAGCTAAAGTTCTAATATATGTTCCAGATGAACAATTTATTTTTATTTTAAGTTTAGGATAATTATATTCCAAAAGTTCAATATTATATATTTCAATTTTGCATTTTTTGCGTTTGATTATTATACCTTTTCTAGCTAAATCATAAAGTTTTTGTCCTTTTATTTTTTTGGCTGAAAACATTGGTGGTAATTGTTTTTGTTTACCAAGAAATTTTTGTAAAATTTTATTAACATACAAATAATCCGGATTTACTGTTTTAGTTTTAAATGTTTTTTTAAGAAATTGTAGAATTGAAAATTTATTGAAAATTGATAATTGATAATTGGAAATTTTACCTGTTTTATCAAAAGTATCACTAACAAAACCAAGTTTAAGTGTAGCAATATAGGTTTTGGGAAGATTTTTAAATTTATCTAATTTTTTAGTATTTTCTCGTCCAACACCAATAATTAACAAACCAGTAGCAAAAGGATCAAGTGTACCAGCATGTCCCACTTTCAATTTAGAATTTTTAGTTTTTAGTTTATAAGTTGGTGATTGTTTTATTTGTTTGCGAATATAATTAACCACATCAAAACTTGTCCAACCTTCTGGTTTATTGATCAATAAAAACATATTTAGAATTTATAACTGTGTATATTTTTGCATGTATTTTGTACTCTGAACATGGTACAATATACTTGCTATGCAAAATAATAGTACTTTAGGTTGGGGTAAAATGCAAGAAAGTAATATTGAGATTTGGGATACTAATCCTGTTTTTCGTAATGATTTTGTTTCTACTAAAGATTGGTTAAAATTATTTTTTTATCCTAAAAAATATTTTCTTTATAGAAAAATAAAAAAACATGTAGCTAAACAGTTTACTTATAAAAGTAAAAATGAAAGAATTAGAATTTTAGATGTTGGATGTGGGACTGGTTCAAGTGTTATAGATTTTAAAAAAATGTTTGGACGAAAAGTAGAAGTTTATGGTTTAGATGTGATTAAACTTCAAATTGATATAGCTCGAGAAAAAATAAAACAAAATGGTGTATGGGCTGAGGTTGTTTGGTATGATGGTGAGATATTTCCTTTTGAAAGTAATTATTTTGATGTAATATATACTTCAGATGTTTTAGGTCATATAAAAAATGTTCGTTCTTGGTTAAAAGAAATTAATAGAGTTTTGAAACCGGGCGGGTTATTGGCTATGTTTTCTGAATCAAAACTTGGCAAACATGCTTGGATAAGAAATTATTTATTTAAACATGGTTTAAATACGGATCCTCATGCTGAAGTACATATTTCTCTTTATTCTAAAAAAAGATTAAGAGAAATGATCACAGAAGCTGATTTTGATATTGAAAGTATAAAAGGTTTATCTTGGGCTTCATTTTTATTATACCCAGATGAATTTTATGATAAATTACAAAATCAAAAAAAATTTTTGTTTTTGAAATTTCTTAACAAAATTTTTTATAAAATTAAAAAGAAATTTCACCCTTTTTCTACGGCTGGTTGTGAATTATTTAGTTTAATAGTAGCTTTGGTTTTTGGTAAAAGAATAGAAGCACAAGGTTATATAATAATAGCCCATAAAAAATAAAATTTTTATAAAATTATATATTTAATTATTTATTATGAATCAAAAGACTTTATTAGAATTAGCTAAGTTAGTTCGTTATTATATTCTTATTTCAACCACAGAAGCTGGAAGTGGACATCCTACTTCATCATTATCAGCAACTGATTTTATGACAGTGCTTATGTTTGGAGGTTTTTTAAAAGCTGATTTAAATAATCCAGAATATAATAATAATGATCGATTAATTTTTTCTAAAGGTCATGCGGCTCCTTTGTTGTATGCTTTGTATGCTGTAGCTGGAAAAATAAATGAAAAAGAATTATTAACTTTGCGAAAATTTGGAAGCAAACTTGAAGGACATCCAGCAATGAGTTTTCCTTATACTGAATCAGCTACTGGATCTCTTGGTCAAGGTCTTTCTATTGGCGCTGGTATGGCAATGAATGCTAAATTAGAGGAATTGAATTATAAGACTTATGTTTTGCTTGGAGATAGTGAAATGACAGAAGGTTCTGTTTGGGAAGCTTTTGCTTGGTCAGCTTATAATAAATTAGATAATTTAATAGCCATAGTGGATATCAATCGGTTAGGACAAAGAGGAGAAACAATGTATGGTCACAATCTTGCAATTTATAAAAAAAAGATAGAAGCTTTTGGTTGGAAAGTTTTTATAGTGGATGGACATAATTTATTAGAGATTGAAAAAATTTTTAAACAAACAGAAAAAATAATTGGTAAACCAGTAGCAATTTTAGCAAAGACTATTAAAGGTAAGGGAATTAAATTTTGGGAAAATAAAGAAGGTTGGCATGGTAAAACTTTGGCTCAAGATGAATTAAAACAAGCACTAAAAGATTTAGGGCAAGTAAATAAAAAATTAAAAGGCAATGTGATTAAACCAAAAATTAAAACAATTATTAATTCTCAATTACCAATTACTAATAAATTACCAATTACTAATTATCAATATAAAATAGGAGATTTGGTTGCTACGCGTAAGGCTTATGGTCAAACTTTAGTAGAATTGTTTAATAAATTTTCTGAGATGGTAGTTTTGGATGCAGAAACAAGCAATTCTACTTATGCAGAATTTTTTAAAAAAGTTTATCCAGAAAGATTTTTGGAAATGTTTATTGCTGAACAAAATATGTTTTCTGTAGCTTTAGGTTTATCAAGACGAGGTAAGAAACCATTTGTTTCTACTTTTGGAGCTTTTTGGTCTAGAGCTTATGATCAGATAAGAATGGCACAATATTCAAAACCAAATTTAGTTATTTGTGGTTCACATGCAGGAGTTTCAATTGGTGAAGATGGTCCATCACAAATGGCATTAGAAGATATTGCGATGATGCGTTCAGTTTTAAATAGTGTGGTAATGTATCCAGCAGATGCAGTAGCCACAAAAGCAATTATGAAACTTTTAACTAAACATGTAGGAATGTCTTATCTTCGCACAACCAGAGAAGCATTGCCAGTATTGTATAAAAACACAGAAAAATTTAAAATTGGCGGAAGTAAAGTTTTATATAAAAGTACTAAAGATATAATTACTGTCATTGGTGCTGGAATTACTTTACATGAAGCACAAAAAGCATATAAAGAATTAAAAGCTCAAAAAATTAATATTCGAGTAATAGATCTTTATTCTGTTAAACCTTTAGATTTAATTACTTTAAAAAAAGCTGCTCAAGATACTAAACAAATAATTGTAGTTGAGGATCATCATAAAGAAGGTGGTTTGTATGAAGCAATAACAGGAGCATTAATTAATGAAAATGTAAAAATTTATTCTTTGGCAGTAAATAAAATGCCTAAAAGCGGTACCCCAACACAATTATTAAATTATGAAAATATTTCAGCCAAAGCAATTATTAAATTGATAAAAAAATTAATATAATTAGATTATTTATGTATAAAAGCGAAAAAGGATCAAAAATTACTAAAATTGTTGGTTTAAAAAGACTTTTAGAAAAAATAGAAAAAGGTGAACTTGTTTTAGATAGAAAAAAACAAAAGGCTTTGCCTGGTGGTATTACAGAAGATGATTTGGATATTGAACAATATGAACAAGCTGTTAGAAAATTGATAAAAGAATATTCTGAAAAGTCTACAACTTCTAAAAATATAGTTGAAATAACTGATGAATCTAGAATTTCTGATTAAATTATATTTTTTTAAATTTAATTTTTTTGATTATATATATTAATTTTATATAATTTATTTTTATTCAAGAAGGCAATTTAGATAAATTAGGTTGACTTTTTTATTTATTTTGCTTATAATCTTAGCATTACTATTAAAATAAAAAACATGAATGTTACAGAATTAGCCAGACAACTTCGAACTAATACCAAAGAAATGCTGGAATTATTACCTCAGTATGGTTTTGATATTGGCGCTCGGGCTGTTAAAGTTGATGATAGAGTAGCAGAAAAGATTAAAAAACAATGGAAATATATTAAGCGTGATTTGGAAGAGAAAAAAAGATTAGAATTGGAAGAAAAAAAGAAAAAAGAAAAAGAATTACGCAAACAAAGTGGAGAAACTGTTTTTTTGCCTGATTTAATAACAGTAAGAGATTTTGCTGAGACTCTCAATATGTCAGTAACTCAAATTATTACTGAACTTATGAAGAATGGTATTTTGGCCAATCAAAATCAAAATATAGATTTTGATACAGCTGCTATCTTGGCTGAAGAAATGGGTTTTAATGTTCAAAAAAAACAAAGCAGTAATTTAGATGAAAAACATGAAGAAAATAAGGAAAAAGCTTTAGAAGAAGCTCTATCACAGACAGAAAATTTAGAAAGACGTGCTCCAGTGATTGTAGTTATGGGACATGTAGATCATGGTAAGACTAGATTATTAGATGCGGTGCGCAGAACCAATGTAATTGATACAGAAGCTGGAGGTATTACTCAGCATATTGGAGCTTATCAGACTATTTGGAAAGATCCGAAGAGTGGAGTTGAGCGTAATCTTACTTTTATTGATACTCCAGGTCATGAAGCTTTTACTGTAATGCGAAGTCGTGGTGCCAAAGTGGCAGATATTGCTATTTTAATTGTAGCAGCTGATGATGGAGTCAAACTTCAGACTGAAGAAGTAATTAATATTATCAAAGCAGCAAAACTTCCTTTTATTGTAGCTATTAATAAAATAGATAAAGAAACAGCTGATGTTCAAAGAGTAAAAACTGAATTATCACAGAAAGATATTATTCCAGAAGAATGGGGTGGTAATGTACCAATGATAGAGATTTCTGCTAAACAACAATTGAATATAGATAAACTTTTAGATGTTTTACTTTTAGTAGCTGATATAAATGAAGATAAAATTCAAGCTGATCCAAATTTATCAGCAATTGGTACAATTATTGAGTCCCATGTGGACAAAGGTATGGGTCCAGTAGCTACTGTTTTAGTGCAATCTGGTACTTTATACAAAAATGATCCTTTGGTAGTTAATGGTGAAATTTATGGTAAAGTTCGAGCTATGAAAAATTATAAAGGAGAGAATATTGAACAAGCCGGACCTTCAGTTCCAGTACAGATTGTGGGTTTCAAAGTAGCTCCAGAAGTAGGGGATGTTTTAGATGTAAATAAAGCAAGTGTGTCTGAAAAAATTGATATTAAACAAAAACAAAATAAACAAACAGGTGCAGAAAAATATGATTTCGCAAAAAAAGAAGAAAGTGAAGATGATGAGGAAAAGAAAAAATATTTAAATTTAGTAATTAAGACAGATGTACTTGGTTCTTTGGAAGCAATTATTGGTTCATTAGAAAAACTACGCCATGAAGAAGTAGGAGTGAAAATTGTAGGTAAAGGTTTAGGTAATGTAACTGATGCTGATGTTAAAAAAGCAGAAGCTGCAGGTGGAGTAGTGATTGGTTTTAATGTTAAAGCAACTCCGATTGTTGAAGAAATTATGCGTGATAATAAAATTGATTTTCGTCAATATAATATTATTTATGATTTATTGAATTGGGCCAAAGATGAATTAGGTAAGATGTTGTCTAATGAAAAAATTATTCATGAATTAGCAAAAGTAAAAGTTTTAGCAATTTTTAGAACAGATAAAGGTGCTATGACGATTGGTGGTAGAGTTGAAGAAGGAAAATTAGAAAAAGGCGCTAAAGTTAGAATAAAAAGAAATGGTTTAATGATGGGTGAAGGTAGTATTTCTCAATGCAAAGTTGGACAACAAGATATGAAAGAAGTTCCTAGCGGAACAGAGTGTGGTATGCGTTTTGAAGGTAAGGAAAGAATTGAAATAGGAGATATTTTGGAAATTTATAAAGAAGAAATGAAAGTTAGAGAAATTAAATTTGAATAAAATATGCCAGAAATTTATAAAGGGATCGTAGATCCTAGATTATTAGGTGAATTACCCGGTGGTCATGTTGCTAAATTAGAATTAGTAAATAATAATGAAGGTTTAACAGGTAGAACAATTGACCCAGAAGGTAAAAAAAGAACTGATGAATTAGTTAGTCCTAATAATCCTGAAACAGAAAAAGATTTTGTAGACGAATATTTAGAAACTATTTTTCGTAGATTTAAAGGTGATAGAGTATTTAGAGTAACAAAAGTAAATAGAGATATTTTGGGAGATGCAGTTAATTATATAAAACCAGGAGAGCGTGTTTATGCTGTGCCAAGAGGTCAATTGAAAGAAATGGAAGATTTGTTTGATACAATTCCAGCTTTGTCTATTGATACAGTTGGTTCAAGTTTTTCTCGTATGACTGGTTTGGATAATGATAATTTAAAGAAAAATGATCTAGGGTTTAGTCGTAGTTTAGCTGTTGAAGGAAAGACTTTTGAAATTAAATTTTTAGCTATTAATGATAATACTACACAAAAAGAAGAACAAGAAATTGAATCAGTTGTTTAACTTATCCACCTCTTGATAGGATAATCTCAAAATGTTAAAATTACTATTGTAAAAATAGTAATTTTTAATTAGAAAAATATGTCAGAAATTATTTTGAATGATCAAAATTTTGAGGAGGAAGTAATTAAATCTACAGTTCCCGTATTGGTAGATTTTTGGGCTCCTTGGTGTGGACCTTGTCAAATGATGGGTCCAATTGTTGAAGAGTTAGCTAATGAATTTGATGTTAATAAGGCTAGAGTAGGCAAACTTAATGTAGATGAAAATCAAATAATTGCTGGTAAATATCAAGTGATGAGTGTTCCGACATTTTTGGTTTTCAAAGAAGGACAAGTAGTTGATCAAATGGTTGGGGGAGTACAAAAAGAAAGATTGAAAGAATTATTAAATAAATATATTTCTTAAAATATATTAAACAAGTCTTTGTATTACAGAGACTTGTTTGTTTTTATTGTAATTGTTATACTAAAAACAATATTTAATTAAATTAATATGTCTAAAAAAATAAAAATAATTTTGGGAATAGTTATATTAGCAATCGTTTTAATTTTGTTTTCTGCCACAACTTTGTGGCAAACAAAAACTAAAAGTAGTTCTTTAATTTCACAAAATTTAATGCTTAAAAATGGGATAGCAGTTGGTAGAAATTCTGATTCTTACAAAACAATACAGTCAGTCGCATCAGACAGTATTATGGTAACTGAAGAATCAATAAAATCATCTGTGAATAAAAATGAAAGGATGATTATAAAAACTGGTTCATTATCAATGGTAGTCAAAGATGTAAATGAAGTTATTGTTGGAATAACAAAATATGCCACAGATAATGGTGGTTTTGTAGTTTATAGTAATATTTATAAATCAGGAATCGCTCCAACTGGAGAAGTGACAGTGAGGATTCCCGTTAATGTTTTTGATACTGGGATTGATGAAATAAAGAAGATGGGAGAAATAAAAAGTGAATCAGTTAATGGACAAGATGTTACTGAAGAATATGTTGATCTTGATTTACAATTAAAAAATTTAAGAGCAGCTGAAAATCAGTTTTTACAAATTATGAATCGAGCAGTAAAAATTGAAGATGTCTTAGCAGTTCAAAGAGAATTGACTAATGTGCGTGGACAAATTGAAAGTATTCAAGGTAGAATGAAATATTTATCACAAAGTGTTGAATTATCAACTTTGACTGTTTATCTTTCTACTGATCCAAATGAATTACCAACTTTAAATCCAGAAGATAAATGGAAACCTTGGGCGCAAGTAAAAGATGCAGCTCGTAGTTTAATTGCTGTTAGTAAAAGTTTGGTTAATTTAATAATTTGGTTGGTGGTTTTTCTACCTGTTTGGTTGATAATATTTGGTTTAGTTTGGTTAGGTAAAAGATGGTGGAAAAATAGAAAATAAATAAACATAAAACAGTCTAAAAAGACTGTTTTATGTTTATTTTGCAAAACCTATTGACATTTTGTCTAATTTTTGTAAAATAAAGTTGTACTTTTTTAGGAGGTGGGTTATGAACCCAAGTTGGATAATTTTCGGTGTACTTGCTTTTCTGATCCTGATTCTTTTAGGTCGTTTCATAAAGGAGGACCTTGCCTATAAAAAATGGGCAAGAGAGCATCCCATTGAAGCGATGGAAAAGGAAAGTGCAAGAAAAGAAGCCGCCGAAGAAGCGAAAAGAGTTCGCCAAATGTTAAAAGAGGCGCGCTCTTGGCCCAATGAATAGTTGGGCAGCGGATTTTTTTCATTGGTTTGGATGCAGCCAAGATTATGGGAGAGAGACGCGTTCTGCATGACGCGTCTCTCAAAAATTATTTATAAAAATAAATTCACATCAGAAAGGTGTGTTTTTTATAATAAAAGATTTAGAAAATTATATTTATAAATAAAAATATATTTATTTACTTAAGATAAAAAATATAATATACTAAATTTGTTTATATTTAAAAAAATTTATGTTTAAGTTATTTCGTTTTATATTTAAATTATTGTTATTAGCAATTTTGGCTTTAATTATAATTTTAATTTTTAATCCTTGGAATTTACGAGTTAAATTAATTAATAAAGCTTTGCAGTATTATTTTAATACTAATCAGATTAGTACAGAAATAATTTCAACTGAAGATAATAGTACTAATACAGAAAATAATACTTCTATATCTGACAATCAAGAGAATATAAATAAAAATATTTTGTTAAGTGAGGAGCAGAAGAAAACTTTAGAAAGTTGGGGAATGGACACAACTCTTTTACCAACAGAGATTACTTCAGAGATGCAGGATTGTTTAGTAGAAAAGATAGGCAGGGAACGAATAGAAGCAATTATTTCTGGTAATAAACCTGGTGTTTGGGAATTGTTAAAAGCCAAAAGTTGTTTATAAATTATAAAATTATTTAAAATACATACTTAATAGTATGTATTTTATTTTAGATTAAATTTGCATTTTTCAATATTTTTGGCTAAAATATAATACAAGTTAATTAATATTTTATGTCTAATTATAATCATAAAGAAGTAGAAAAAAAATGGAAAGAGAAATGGGAAAAAGAAAAACTTTATCAAATTAAAGAGGATTCTAAGAAAAAGAAATTTTTTGTTTTGGATATGTTTCCTTATCCTTCTGGTGTTGGGCTTCATGTTGGACATCCTAAGGGTTATATTGCTACAGATGTGATTGCTCGTATGAAAATGATGCAGGGTTATAATGTTCTTCATCCTATGGGCTGGGATGCTTTTGGTCTTCCAGCAGAGAATTACGCGATTGCAAATAAAGTTCATCCTTCTATAGCAACAGCTAAAAATATTGAAACTTTCAAAAAACAACTTGGTTTGCTTGGTTTTACTTATGATTGGGAAAGAGAAATAAATACTACTGATCCAAATTATTATAAATGGACTCAATGGGCTTTTATTCAAATGTTTAAACGAGGTTTAGCTTTTGAATCGTATGAACCCATTAATTGGTGTCCTACTTGTAAAACTGGTTTAGCTAATGAAGATTTAGAAAATGGTAAGTGTGAACGCTGTAATACAACAGTTGAACGCAAACCAATGCGTCAATGGGTTTTAAAAATTACTGATTATGCTGAAAGATTATTAGCTGATCTTGATAAATTAGAACAATGGCCAGAATCAATTAAAGATATGCAAAGAAATTGGATTGGTAAATCAGAAGGTGCTTTAATTAAATTTAATGTCAAAAATAGTGAGGAAATTTTAGAAGTATTTACTACTCGTCCAGACACTCTCTTTGGCGCCACATATTGTGTGATTGCTCCAGAACATTCTTTAATTAAAAATTTAAGATTGCAGATTTTAAATTATTCTGATGTTGAAAAATATGTAGAAAAAGCCAAAAATAAATCTGATTTAGAAAGAATTGAAAATAAAGAAAAGACCGGTGTAGAATTAAAAGGTGTAAAAGCAATTAATCCAGTAAATAATGAAGAGATTCCAATTTTTGTGGCAGATTATGTTTTAACTAATTATGGTACTGGAGCAATTATGGCTGTACCAGCTCATGATCAGAGAGATTTTGAGTTTGCGAAAAAATTTAATTTACCAATTAAATATGTAATAATGCCTGAAGATAATTTTATTGATTTACAAGAACCTTATATAGGAGATGGTATAGTAGTTAAATCAGATTTTATTGAAGGACTTAATGTTTTTGAAGCAAAAGAAAAAATAATTGCTTGGCTAGAAGAAAAAAGAATTGGTCAAAGAAAAGTACAATATAAACTTCGTGATTGGGTATTTTCTCGTCAGCGTTATTGGGGTGAACCGATTCCTTTGATTCATTGTGAAAAATGTGGTTGGCAATCAGTTCCAGAAAAAGATTTACCACTTGAATTACCAAAAGTAGAAAATTATGAACCAAGTGGAACTGGTGAATCACCTTTGGTAAATATTGCAGAGTGGGTTAATACTCAATGTCCAGTATGTGGTGGTTTAGCTAGGCGTGAAACAAATACTATGCCACAATGGGCTGGTTCATGTTGGTATTATTTACGCTATTGTGATCCAAAAAATAAAGAAGAATTAATTAATAAAGAAAAAGAAAAATATTGGAATCCAGTTGATTTATATGTAGGTGGAGCAGAACATGCGACTCGACATCTTATCTATGCGCGTTTTTGGCATAAGTTTTTATTTGATATTGGTATAGTTTCTCATGAGGAGCCATTTATTAGATTACAAAATGTAGGTTTGATTTTAGCTGAAGATGGTCGTAAAATGAGTAAACGCTGGAATAATGTTATTAATCCAGATGAGATTGTTGAGCAGTATGGCGCTGATGCGATGCGACTTTATGAAATGTTTATGGGTCCGTTTGATCAACCAGTAGCTTGGAGTACACAGGGAGTGATAGGGATGAGAAGATTTTTGGAGAAAGTTTGGGCACTCAAGTCAAAAGTCCATAAAGTCGAAAAGTTTATAAAGTCTGACATTGATATTTTATTACATCAAACAATAAAAAAAGTAAGTGAAGATATTGAAGCAATGCGATTTAATACCGCGATTTCTCAACTTATGATTCTTGTGAATGAAATGAGTAAAGAAAAACAATTATTTTTTACTCATTATTCTTTATTTCTTCAATTACTTGCTCCTTTTGCTCCTTATATTACTGAAGAACTTTGGGTTGAATTAGAAAATAAGGAAAGTATTTTTCAGTCTGCTTGGCCAAAATATGATCCAGCTTTGATTCAAGATGAAACGATCACTATTGCTGTACAAGTAAACGGTAAATTGCGTGATACTTTTGATATTCCAGCTGATATGTCTGAAGAAGAAATTAAAAAATTAGCTTTGTCATCTGAAAAAGTTCAAAAATGGTTAGAAAATAAAGAACCAAAGAAAATTATTTATGTAAAAGGAAAGTTAGTAAGTGTAGTAGTGTAGTTGTGTTATAGTAGAATATAGATTTAATAAATTAAACTAATTATATTGTTTTCTATTAGCATCTGTTTGTCCATGTTTTACAAAATAAATGTTTATTTTTTTATTTTTTAATTACTTAAATACAAGTATAATATATAAAACTATAATTTTTTTTATTTATTATTGATAAATAAAAGAATATTTTATATAATAAAATATAAGAAGAATAAATATGAGTAAATTAGGAACAATAGCTTTAGGAATAAAAGCTCCCATAATAAAAGCAGAAGATGATATTTGTCAGGTAGTTATTGATTCTTTGAAAGATGCAGTAAGAGAAGATGATTTAAGGATTGATGATCGTGATATTTTATGTATTACAGAAGCAGTAGTAGCGAAGGGGCAAAATAATTTTGTATCATTAGATGATATTGCTTTTGATGTAAAAAAGAAAATGGGAAAAGGTAAGGTTGGACTAATTTATCCGATTTTTTCTCGTAATCGTTTTGCGCCACTATTAGAGGGAATAGTAAATGGGGTTGATGAGTTAGTTTTAATTTTAAGTTATCCAAAAGATGAAGTTGGAAATTCTTTAATTAAAAATTTTCATAAGTATAATATTAATCCTTATTTAAGAAATTATACTTTAAAAGAATTTAAAAATACTTTTAAAGAAACTGTGCACGAGTTTACAGGTGTTGATTATTTAGATTTATATAAGAATGTAAATAAAGATAAGATTTCTATTGTTTTAAGCAATGATCCTTTAGAAGTATTAAAATATACCGATAAAGTAATTGTAGCTAGTGTTCATAATAGAGCTGAATTAAAAGAAACATTAATTAGAAATAATGCTAAGAAAGTAATAGATTTAACTGAAATTCTAAATGAACCTGTTAATGGTTCTGGTTATAATAAAGAATATGGCTTATTAGGCTCTAATGTTTCAACTAGTACTTTAGTTAAATTATTTCCTAGACATGATCAAAGTTTAATAACAAAAATACAAGATAAAGTATATAAAGAATTTAAAAAGAAAATAGAAGTAATGGTTTATGGAGATGGTGGTTTTAAAGATCCTATTGGTGGAATTTGGGAGTTAGCAGACCCGGTAATATCTCCTATGTATTCCAAAGGTTTAGAAGGTACTCCAAATGAAGTAAAGCTAAAGTATCTTGCTGATAATGATTTTAAAGGAAAATTAAATATTGAAGATTTAGTTAAAGAAAGAATAAAGGCAAAGGAAAAAGAGTTAAAAGGGAAATCAGAATCTTTAGGAACTACTCCAAGAAGGTATGTAGATTTGGTTGGTAGTTTAGCTGATTTAGTAACTGGTAGTGGGGATAAAGGCACACCTTTTGTTTTAATTAAAAATTATTTTAAGAATTATTCAGAGTAAAGGCTTTTTAAAAAGTCCTTTTAAAATAATTGCTATTTATTTTTGTGGAAAATAAAATTATTTTGAAATTGAAAGTTTCTGAAATTTTATGTGAAAAACATAAGGTATAATTATTAAATTATTTAAGAGCTACTTCAATTGAAGTTGGTTTTTTATTTAATTTTGGTAAAAAGCCTTAATTTAAAAGAAAAATATTTGAAAATAAATATAAAAAATCAGTTTTAATTAGTTAGATTCGTTTGATTTGTGTTCTATTAAGTTATGTTTAATAAAATTATCAATTCAAAAAGCAAGACATTTATGATGTTTTGTTTTTGTTTTTTATGGGGAGTTTTAATAGCTTCTTTATTAGAATTAAAATTAGATTGGGTTTATATTTATTTTAGTTTATTTATTTTGTTTAGTAGTTTAATTATTTTTAGAGAAAATAAAAAAATTCGGTTTTGTTTAATTAGTTTGTTTTTGATTATTTTAGGATTAACTCGTTATCAATTAGCTTTTATTAAAAATGAGGTAAAGGAAGAGAAAAGTAATTTTTTGGTAGTTGTTTCTGCTGAACCAGATGTTCGTTTAGATGGAGTACGATATATTGTTCAAGATAAAGTTAATAAAAATAAATATTATTTTAAATCTACATTATATCCGCGTTATGATTATGGTGATGAATTAGAAATTAATTGTAAATTGCAAATACCAAAATCAAGTGAAAATTTTCGTTATGAAATGTATTTAGCAAGATATGGAGTTTTTTTTGAATGTAAAAATGTTAAAATTAATAAAATTAGTTCAGGTAATGGCAATTTTATTTTACAAGGTATTTTTAGTTTTAAAAAAATAATTTCACAAAAAATAAATAATCTTTGGCATGAACCTTTGGCTAGTTTTATGGCTGGGTTACTTTATGGTTATCGTGGAGGATTGGGAGAATTGAATGAAATATTTAGTCAAACAGGAATTACTCATATCGTAGCAATTTCTGGTTATAACATTACTATTATAGTTTCAATTTTGATTACATTTTGTGTTCAATTATATATACCACGAAAAAAAGCTTTTTGGTTAATTGTTTTTGGTATAATTATTTTTGTTTTATTTGCTGGTGCGAGCGCTTCAGTAGTTCGAGCTGGTATTATGGGTATTATAGTTTTATTATCTAAACAAACTGGACGCTCTTCAAAAATAGGCAATGTTTTAATTTTAACTGCTGTGTTGATGGTTATACAAAATCCATTAGTATTATTATGGGATGCTGGATTTCAACTTTCTTTTATATCTACTTGCGGTTTAGTTTATTTGTCGCCATTATTTGTTCAAGTATTTAAAAAAGTTCCAGAAATGTTTGGTATAAAAGAATCATTAACTTCTACAATGTCAGCTATTATAGCTACTTTGCCATTAATTTTATTTCAATTTGGAAGATTATCTATTGTGGCGCCTGTAGTAAATATTTTAGTATTGTGGATTATTCCTTATTTAATGTTAATTGGTTTTTTGGCAACAGTTTTTAGTTTTATCTTTTTTCCTTTAGGTCAAGTATTGGCTTGGATAGGTATGGTCGGTTTAAAATATATTGTATTTGTGGTAAAATTTTTTGCAAAATTACCATTTGCTGCTATAGATTTAAAAATAACTTGGTGGATGATGATAGGATTGTATGGGGGAATTATTTATTTAATTATAAAAAATAGAAAGTATAAATCAGAATTAGTTATTGAAGAATTGAAAAATTAGTTTTTATAAAAGAAAAATAAAAATTAGATAAATTAAATTATTTTGACATAAAAATAAACTTATGAAAAAAACTTTTATTTTTATTTTAATTTTACTAATAGTTGTGTTAGGTTTATTATTTTATGTTAAACAAAATAATATAAATAATAAAGAATCATCTGTTTTAACTAATAATAATTCTGTAAATCTTAAAATAACTTTTTTGGATATTGGACAAGGTGATGCTAGTTTGATAGATTTTCCTAATGGAGAACAAATGTTAGTGGACTGTTCAGAAGATGCAAGAATTTTAGAAGCTTTGGGTAGAGTAATGAATTTTTATGATAATGAAATTGATTATTTATTAATTACTCATCCTGATTCAGATCATTATGGCGGTTGTGAAGAAGTTTTAAATAGATTTAAAGTAAAAAATATAATTTATAGTGGTTATCAAAAGACTGGAGATGAGGCTTGGAATAGTTTTTTTGAAAAGTTTACTAAAAATTCAGATTTAAATTATATTAAAATTGATCATGAACAAACAATGATGATTTCTAGTACTAGTTTACATTTTTTATATCCTAATCATTCTTTGGAATTGGATAGTAAAATTCCTAATTTAAATAAAAAATCTAATGTAAATAATACTTCAATAGTTTTTGAATTAACTTATAAAGATAAGGAAATTTTGTTTACTGGAGATATGGAAAGTGATTTAGAAAATTATTTAATTAGTAATTATGGTGATATTTTGGATACAGATATTTTGAAAGTAGGGCATCATGGTAGTAGTAGTGGATCAGGACAAAATTTTTTGGATATTGTAACTCCAGAATATAGTATTATTTCTGTGGGAAAAAATAATAAATTTGGACATCCTTCTCTTCGGGTTTTAAAAAGATTGGAAAGAGTGGGAACAAAAATTTTACGAACAGATTTAATCAAAGATATTACTTGTTTTATTGGTGAAAGTTTGATTTGTAGTTAATTAGATTATTTGTTAAAATAGAAGTATTCTTAAAAAATTTAATCTATGAAATTATTATTGCGTTGGGTAATAAATGCTGGTATTTTACTTTTATTAGCTAGTTATTTACCGGGAATTTCAGTTTCTGGTTGGTACACAGCTTTGATTACTGCTTTATTATTAGGTTTGTTGAATGCTTTATTAAAACCAATATTAGTATTTTTGACTTTACCAGTGAATATTTTGACTTTGGGTTTGTTTACTTTTGTGATTAATGCTTTGTTATTTTGGTTTGTGGCAACAGTGGTAAAAGGATTTGCAGTGGCAGGATTTTGGCCAGCATTTTTTGGAGCTTTGATTATAAGTGTGATAAATTGGTTAATTAGTGATTTATTAAAAAAATAATATATTATGAATAAATATAAAATTCTTTCTGTGGGAGGTTCAATTATTATTCCTAAAACTGGTTTTGATATTTCTTTTTTAAAAAAATTTAGAAATTTAATTTTAACAGAAATAAAAAAAGGTAATAAATTTATTTTAGTCATTGGAGGGGGAGCAACTTGTCGAGATTATCAACAAGCTTTAACTAAAGTAGTAAAAACCTCTGATACAGATTTAGATTGGTTGGGAATATATACTACTTGGTTTAATGCTGAGTTTGTGAGATTGATGTTTGGTAAAGATGCTTCTTCTTTTGTAATTAAAAATCCAACTGATAAAAAGATTTTAAAACAAGTTCAAAATAAAAAGATTATTGTAGCTGGTGGTTGGAAACCGGGTTTTTCTACAGATAAGGATGCTGTTTTATTAGCACAAAATTTTGGCGCGAAAGAAGTGATTAATTTATCTAATATTGAGTATGTGTTTGATAAAGATCCTAATAAATTTAAAGATGCAAAAAAAATTGAAAAAATAAGTTGGGCTAATTTTCGTAAAAATGTTGTAGGATATAAATGGGTTCCAGGTAAGAATGTTCCTTTTGATCCAGTAGCAAGCGCTTTGGCAGAAAAATTAAAATTAAAAGTTAGTATTTTAAAAGGAACAAATTTAATAGAAGTAAAAAAAGCTTTAACAGGAAAAAAATTTAAAGGAACAGTGATTGAATAATTTGATTATAAAACCGCTTGTCAAAAGGCGGTTTTTTTATTATAGTAAATAGACTTATGAACCAGTTAAATAATAAAATTCAACCTTTGGCTGATCGTATGCGACCTCGTAATTTTGAGGAATTTTTTGGTCAAGAAGAAATTGTGGGAAAAGGAAAATTGTTGCGTAAATTGATAGAAAATGATGAATTATCTTCATTAATTTTTTGGGGACCGCCAGGAGTTGGTAAAACTACTTTGGCACAAATTATTGCTAATCAGACCAAAGCTTATTTTGTGATTTTATCAGCTGTAGATGATGGAAAGGCAGAATTAAGAAAAATTATCAAAGAAGCTAAAGAACATCTATATAATTTAGAAAAACAAAAAACGATTTTGTTTATAGATGAAATTCATCGTTGGAATAAAGCCCAACAAGATGCTTTGTTACCAGTCGTAGAAAAAGGCGAGGTGATATTGATAGGTGCTACTACTGAAAATCCTTCGTTTGAAATTGTGGGTCCGCTTCTTTCTCGTTCACGAGTTTTTATTTTGAAAAAATTAGCTGACGATGAGATAGAAAAAATTATTGTGCAAGCATTAAGAGATGAAGAAAGGGGATTAGGTAAGTATGATATTGAAATTAAGTCAGAGGCTTTAAAATTATTGACTGAATTGTCTGCTGGTGATGCGCGCACAGCTTTGAATGGATTAGAACTAGCAGTCAAGTCTAAGATTCATAAAATTAAAAAGTCTAAAATCGTAATTGAAATTGAAGATATAAAAGAATCTTTACAAAGAACTCATTTGATTTTTGATAAACGAGGTGAGGAATTTTATAATCTTATTTCTGCGCTTCACAAATCAATGCGTGGTAGTGATGCTAATGCTTCTTTGTATTGGTTAGCTAGAATGATAGAAGGCGGAGCTGATCCTCTTTATATTGCTAGACGAGTTTTGCGTTTTGCAGCTGAAGATATAGGTATGGCAGATTCTAGAGCTTTACTTATTACTAATACAGCTTTTGAAGCTTGTCAAAAACTTGGTTTTCCTGAATGTAATGTGCATTTGGCAGAAGCAGTAGTTTATTGTGCTATGGCTAAAAAATCTAATTTACTTTATGTGGCTTATGAAAAAGCAGCTGAAGAGGCAAGAAAAACTTCTCATCTTGGAGTACCAATGCATTTACGCAATGCTCCAACGAAGTTTATGAAAAATATTGGTTATGGAAAAAATTATAAATATACTCCAGATTTTCAAGGAGAAGCTGCTAAACAAGATTATTTGCCAGTTGAAATTAAGGGACATATATATTTAACTAAAGAAAATAAGAATTAATAAATTTAGTTTAGTAAGAAATTAAAACAGTGGATAGTTTGTAAATTTTATCTTGACAAAAGATAAAATTTTTTGTATTATGAAATATCCAAGATTGGCTTGGATATTTTAAGGAGGTGTTACATGTCATGTTTTAGTCACAAATTTGGACAATGGACCATTGAAGGAGATGATGATCCAAATTCAAAAGATTTTGGATATGGGATCTTTAATAGAGGTCCAAATGGAAAAAGGAGGTTTTACAAAGTTGTTCCAGGGAAGTATGGACAACCTATCATTGTTGCAGAACCTGATCTTGCGTTTAAGGTACCGAAAAATCTTGTCTATGTTAATACAGATGGCGAGATTATTAGGCCAGAAGAGAAGATAGCGGGGATTATTTGCCAAAACGGTCCTCGCCTGTCTTTATCAAATGCGAAAAAACAGGATATTGTCATAAAAGTTAATGACGATAGTTCTATTCAGGTAGGTGAGGAGAAGTGGTGGTTATCTACTCTTTTCCAAAAGGACAAAAATCGGTTTAGAAATTATGACGCTTATTGTGTCAAAGAAAAACCGAAGTTTGTAAAATTATTTGAACTTGGTGATCTGGATTTATTCTAGCACCATTCATTTCCATCCACCTTCGGTCTTCTTCAATCCTGTCCTTGGGATGTCGCGAATTTCGCGATTGTGCAGTCTGACCAACTGTTATTTCACAGTTCTTTGTTAGGAGGATAGCTGTTGGGCAGTATTGTCCAACAGCGCACTCAAAAACAGCTTAAAATAGGCTGTTTTTGTTATTTTACAAGTTAGTTAGTTTTTGTTATTATATAAAGGTAATTTTTAAATAAAAATATGAAAAAAAATATTTTAGATGATATCAAAGCTATTAAAAAATTAGATTCTGGGAATATGCTTGGTAGTCTTCAACTTTTATCTAAACAAGTAGAACAAGTTTATAATTTTAGTCAAAATTTATTTATTCCTACGAATTATAAAAATATTAATAAAATTGTTGTTTTGGGGATGGGAGGTTCAGCTTTAGGAGCTCATTTAATTAAAACTTTATTTGTTGAAGAATTAAAATATCCTTTGAAAATAGTAAATGATTATCATATTCCTAGTTTTGTAGATAATAAAACTTTGGTAATTGGTTCAAGTTATTCTGGCACTACGGAAGAAGTTTTGTCAGCTATTAAAGAAGCGAAACAAAAGAAAGCTAAAATTGCAGTGATTAGCACTGGTGGAGAATTAGCTAAAATTGCCAAACAAAATAAATATCCTGCTTTGATTTTTACTACAGAAAATAATCCTTGTGGTTCACCGCGGATGGGTTTAGGTTATTCAATTGTTGGTCAATTAATTTTATTTTCTAAATTAGGAATATTAAAAATTTCTAAAAAACAAATAAAAGAAATAATTAAAACTTTGGCTTATTATGATACTTTGTTTGGAGTTTTAACTCCAGAAAAAGAAAATCCTGCTAAATGGTTAGCTAAACATACTTTGAATAAATCAGTTTGGTATGTAGGAGCTGAACATTTAATAGGAAATATTCATATTGCTGCTAATCAAATGAATGAAAATGCTAAACGCTTTGCTGGATTTTTTGCCATTCCAGAACTTAATCATCATTTAATGGAAGGCATGATCAATCCCAAAAGCAATCAAAAAGATTTATTGTTTGTTTTTATAAATTCTTTTGCTTATGATAAAAGAATACAAAAAAGATTTTTAGTAACTAAGAAAGTTTTAGAAAAAAATAAAATAATAAATATAACTTATACTTGTCAAGAAAAAAGTAAATTTTTACAAGCTTTTGAAATTTTAGTATTGGGAAGTTATGCTAGTTATTATTCTGCTTTATTAAAGAATATTGATCCTACCGCTATTCCTTTTGTTGATTATTTTAAAGAACAAATGAAAAAATAAATTATGGATCTTTCAATTATTACTGTTACTTGGAATGCAGAAAAAGAAATTGGCCGACAGATAAAATCGGTTATTTCTGGTTGTAAAAATATTAGTTTTGAACAAATTATTATTGATAATGCTTCCAAAGATAAAACGATTGAAATTATTGAACAAGATTTTTCACAAGTAAAATTAATTAAAAATAATAAAAATACTGGTTTTGGTTTTCCTAATAATCAAGGCGCTAAAATTTCTACTGGAGAATTTTTATTATTTTTGAATCCAGACATGCAAGTAAAAGAAGGAAGTTTAGATAAAATGGTAGAGTGGATGAGAAAACATCCTGAGGTAGGCTTAGCAAGTTGTAAACTTATTGATGAACAAGGAAATTTTAATGTTGAGGCTCGACCACGAAGATTTCCCAAAGTGTGGGAAATGTTAGTTTTGATATTCAAAATTCCGCATTTATTGCCACAAATTTTGAATAATTATTATATGAAAGATTTTGATTCAAATAAAGAACAAGAAGTTCCTTCAGTTCGAGGATCTTTTATGATGATGCGAAGAGAAGTGTATGAAAAATTAGGTTGGGCTTTTGATCCTCGTTATTTTATTTGGTTTGAGGATGTAGATATTTGTCGAGAAGTTTGGCAAGCTGGATATAAAGTTGTTTATACACCGATTGTTTCTTGTGTAGATTTTATTGGTCAGAGTTTTAAAAAACGAGCTAATTATTGGAAACAAAAGAATTTTACGCGCTCCATGTTAACTTATTTTCAAAAATGGGAACCTTGGTATAAGTGGATATGGATTGCAATCGCTAGACCATTTGGTTTAGTTTTAGCTTGGATAAATGATAAAATTAGTAATTTATCAGGTTAAGTATAATTGAAATATCTCAAGAAATTTCTTTGATTTTATTTATTAATATTTATTTTGTTTAGAATAATCTAAATATATTTATGAAGTTATTTATTCATTTAGTTACTTGGAACGGGAGTAAATATATTCCTTATCTTTTTGAATCTCTTAGAAATCAAACTTTTAAGAATTTTAAATTGATTATTCTTGATAATGCTTCAACTGATGATACAGTAGAAAAAATAAAACATGAATTACAGAATTTTTCTTTTGCTTATGAATTGATAATAAATAAGGAAAATAAGGGATTTGCTGGAGGGCACAATCAATTGTTTGAGATTAAAGATCAAAAGTCAAAAATTAAAAATGATTATGTATTATTACTTAATCAAGATATGTATCTTATGTCAGATTGTTTAGAGAAGATGGTGAAATTTATGGATGAAAATAAAGAGATTGCAGGAGTAAGTCCAAGATTAATGCGTTGGGATTGTTCTGGATTATGGACAAAGGATTATGAATTAAATAAAAGTTTTACAGATTTAGTTGATTCTCTTGGTTTGAAAATTTTTAGAAATAGACGAGTGATTGAACAATATACGCAAAAGAATTGGACAGAAATAAAAAATAATTTTTCTAATAATATTTTAGAAACTTTTGGTTTATCTGGAGCTTTTCCAATGTTTCGTCAATTAACGATTAGTAAAATTTTGTTACAAGGAAAAATTTTTGATGAAAGTTACCATTCTTATAAAGAAGATGTAGATTTAGCTTTCCGAATGTTATCTCATGGTTTGGTAAATAGGGTTTTATTAGATGTAGTAGCTTATCATGATCGAGCGGGAGCTGGACCAAAAGAAATGGATGATAGATCTGCTTGGAAAAGTAAGCAAAAACAATCAGATTGGGTGAAATATCATAGTTATAAAAATCATTTAATGACACTTTATAAAAATGAATATTGGCAAAATTTTTTACTTGATTTTTTTCCGATATTATGGTATGAATTAAAGAAGTTTGGTTATTTTTTATTGTTTGATAGTTCAGTTTTGAAAGGTTTAAAAGAGGTTTGGCAAATGAGGAAAGATTTAAAAAATAAGAGAAAAGAAATTATTAAAAAAAGAAAAATTAGTTGGAAGGAAATTAGACAATGGTGGAAATAAAAAATTGTAGAAATTATAATAATTTTATAAGTAATTTGTTTTTATTTGTTTAATTTATAGTTTAGGCTTTTATTTGAATGTAAATTTTTAATCAATGTTATGAAAGATATAAATATTGTAATTGTAAATTATAAAATGAAAGATGATATTGATAAATGTCTAACTTCTTTATTTTTGGATACCAAAGATTCAGGTTTAGAGATTATAGTAACAGTAGTGGATAATGCTTCTCATGATGGAATTGCTGAATTGCTAAAAGAAAAATATCCAGAAGTTAATTTTATTCAAATGCCAGAAAATGAAGGTTTTGGACATGCTCAAAATGCTGGCATGGAATCTTGTGAGGCTAAATATTATTTTGCTTTGAATCCTGATACTGAATTTTTACCAAATTCAAATGCTATAAAAAAGATGTTTGATTATATGGAAAAACATGATAAAATTGGTATGATTGGTCCAAAGATTATTTATCCGGATGGTTCTTTACAGTATTCTTGCTATCGTTTTCCTTCTTTTTGGCAACCAGTATTTAGTCGTACCAAGATTGGTGGAGAAAAATTGCGAAATAAGATGAATGATAATTTTTTGATGAAAGATTTTGATCATAATAGTACTAGACCAGTAGATTGGATTATGGGTTCAGCAATGTTTGTTAGGAATAAAGCTGTCAAAGAAGTGGGAATGTTTGACAATCGTTTTTGGATGTATGCTGAAGACAGTGATTGGTGTCGACGAATGTGGGAAGCTCATTGGCCAGTTTATTATGTTCATGATATTGTTATTAAGCATGCTCATGGTCGTGGTTCAGCAAAAGTTCCTGGAATTTTTAAAGCTTTAATAAAAAATAAATTAGCCCGTGTTCATCTAAGTAGTTGGCTTAAATATATGTGGAAGTGGCGAGGTAAAAAAATTTAATAAACTTATTTTGGGATAGTCCAAAGATGATAAGAGAATTATTATTAAATTATAAAATAATGTGGTTAATTTGTTAAAATCTAGTTCAAAATTATTTAATTAATTATGCCTGAAGAGAAAAAAGATTCTTTGCCTTTGGCTCAGAATGAATTTAAAAAAATTGCAATTATTTATTTATTATATTATCACAATCAATCATATATAGATGATATGGTTTCAGCTTTGAAACGCATGACTTATCCAAAAGATAAGATTGAGTTAGTGATTGTTAGTAATCCTCATCCTGTGGAAGGATCTTTTGTTCGTTATCTTGAAGAAACAGTAGTTCCATTATCAGGAAAAGAAATTCCTCATGTAACAATTTTGTCACAAAATGAAAATCTTGGATTTGCTGGAGGTAATAATGTTGGTACTGAATGGGCAATTCAGAATAATTTTGATTATGTTTATTATCATAATAATGATGGTTTTTTTGCTAGTAATGCTTTGGAACCTTTGGTACAAGCTTTTGAGAATGATGAAAAAATTGGTATTGCTCAATCATTGATAATGCTTTATCCAGAAACTGAGTTGATCAATTCTGCTGGTAATGATTTTCATTATTTAGGATTTGGTTTTTGTCATGGTTATAGAGAAAAAATTCAAAATGTAAAATTACCTGCAATAGCTGAAGTGAATTATGCTAGTGGCGCTGGCATGATGGTAAAAGTTGATTTGATTAAGAAATTTGGTATGTGGAATAAAGATTTTTTTATGTATCATGAGGATTTAGAATGGTGTTTGCGTTTACGAATTGCAGGATATAAAATAAAAATTGTGAGAGATTCAATTTTTTATCATAAATATCAATTTGGTAGAAGTGTTGATAAATTTTTCTTTATGGAAAGAAATAGACATGCTGTTATGTTGATGTTTTTTCGTTGGCCAACTTTATTACTTCTTTTTCCAATAGGAATTATTTTAGAATTTGGTTTATGGTTATTTAGTATAAAAAATGGTTATGTAAAAAAGAGAGTGGAAGTATATAAATATTGGTTAAAATGGTCTAATTGGCAGCTTTGGCTTAAAAAGCGTAAATATATTCAAAGTATTCGTCAAGTGAGTGATCGTTATTTATTGAAACATACAGTTTCGGGTATTAATTTTCAAGAAAAAGAAGTAGAAAGTGGTTTAGTAAAATATGTAGCTAATCCTATAATGGGATTGTATTATTGGTTAATCGTGCGTATTTTTATTTTTTGGTAATAAATTTATGAAGATTCGTAAAGCAATTTTAACAGGTGGTGGTAGAGCAACACGCTTGTATCCAATCACTACAACAATTAATAAACATTTATTACCTTTGGCAAATAAACCAATGATTTTTCATGCTATTGAAAGAGCTGTTGAAGCTGGAATAGAAGAAATTTTTATTAACACTAATCCTGGTGAAACTGAATTACAAAAATATATTGGTGATGGGGGACATTGGGGAATAAAAATAAGATTTTTTGAACAAACTGGCGGACCACAAGGAATTGCTCATGTAGTTAAATGTGCTCAAGAGTTTATTGGTGATGAACCATTTATGTTTTTCTTGTCTGATAATATTATTCTTGGTAATTTACCAGAAATGGTAGAACAATTTGAAAAAGATAAATTGGATTGTATGTTGGCTTTTGCTCGTGTTCCAGATGCTCGTCATTTTGGAGTGCCATATTTTGATGACAGTGGTAAGTTGATTGACATCAAAGAAAAACCTAGTGATCCACCAGATAATTTAGCGCAAACAGGAATTTATCTTTATGGACCAAAAGTATTTTTTGAAGTTTTTGATAAAATAGAAAAAAGTCCACGAGGAGAATATGAAATATCTGATATTCATTCATATTTTTTGAAAAATAATTATAAAGTCGATCATAAAGAAATTTCAGGTTATTGGAAAGATACTGGTAGAGCAGAGGATTTACTTATGGCTAATAAATTATTATTAGATCAAGCTATTGAAAGAGATTTTTCCAATCATGGCATGTTAGATGCTTCTAGTAAAATTGAAGGTAAAGTTTTTGTTGGTATAGGTACTCAAATAGGTAAGAATGTAAAAATAATTGGTCCAGCCATTGTAGCAGAAAATTGTTTTTTGGAAAATTGTGAAATTGGTCCATATGTTACAATTGGTACAGGTTCTAATATTAGACAAGCTAAGATTAAAAATTCTATTGTTTTGGATGGAGCAATGATTGATTGTGATATTAAAATTTCTGATAGTTTGATTGGTAAAGGCGTTAATTTAAAAAAACGCAAATTAGAGGAAGAAGAAGGACATAAAATGATTATTGGTGATAAAACAATTATTGAAATATAAAAACTAATTCTTTTCATTCTTCTCTTAAGGAGAAAATAAGAGGGATGTTGGTTGATAATAATAAAATATTATAAGTTCATTGTTTATAGATTCTCGTCGGAGTTTATTCTCGCGTAGGTGGGGACGGAAATGACAATTGTGTTTGCCAACACCTCTTCCACCTCCGCTTAAGCTTTGGCGAGATGAACCTACTCCTTTTCCGTCATTTTGACGAGACAGGCAAGGAGGGAATAATTCTTTCCGCTTTTAACGAGACAGGTTTCGCCTTTGCTTAAGCTATGGCGAGATAGGCAAGGGTGAATAAAGGGAAAATTGAGAAATAAATAATGTTCTATTAAAATAAAAATCACCAAAGTTTAGTTGGTGATTTTTGTTAATTTTTTTTATAAAGAAGGTTCTATCATATCAGTTTTACTAATACCTTCTGAACTACCGAGTTGGGTTCTTTCTAATATTTCTGCTTCCACAATCGCTCTGTCTCTTCCATATTTAAGACGAGAGAGTTCTTTAATAGCATTTCCAAGTTCTACATTACCTTCAGTTGGCGGATAAGTTTTCATATTGAATGGTTTTGAAGCAGTATTATCAATTAAAAGTTTGGTGTAACAAGTAAATTGTTCTACATTTAATAAATCATAAGAACCAAAAGTTGGAGCATATTCTTTGGCTAAGATTTCTGCATCATCTGGACCAATACGAAAACTGCACATAGTACCAGCATTACCTAGTACAGCATCTTTAATATTACTTTTACCTTTTTCGTCAATTAATTGACCAAGATACTGATGAGCAATAATTAAGTTTAAACGATATTTACGAGCTTCGGATAAAATAGTTGAAATTGAGTCAGTTACAAAGTTTTGAAACTCATCAATATAAAGATAAAAATCTTTTCTCTGATCTTCTGGTAGATCAGCTCTACCCATAGCTGCCATTTGTAATTTTGCAACAATAATCATACCTAATAATTTAGCATTAACTTCACCAGTAGTTCCTTTAGCAAGGTTAACTATTAAGATTTTTTGTTTATCCATTATTTCTCGGAAATCAAAACTAGATTTTTGCTGTCCCATGATATTGCGCATCATTTCGTTTTCAACAAAACGACCAACTTTGGAAATTAAATAACCAAGCATTTCTGATTTATGAAAATCAGAGGTTTTGGCCATTTCTTTTTCCCAAAAAGCTCTAACAACTGGATCTTTAACTTTTTTTAGATATTTTTTAACATAATCATCATCAGTAAACATACGCGGGATATCAATGACAGTTCCAGGATCATCAAGATCAGCCATGAGAGTAAGCATTACATTACGCATATTATGTTCAAACATTGGTCCAATCATTTCTGGTGGAAATAATTTATAAAAAATACCAATCATTTCTTGAATAACAAAATCTTTTTGATCATCACTTTTGGCTTCAAGCATGTTGAGACCAACAGGTCGATCCATGTCAGAAGGATTGAAAATAACTACATCATCAGCTCTTTCTTTTGGTACATGTTGGAGTACATATTCAGCAAAATCTCCATGAGGATCTACTATACAAACTCCTTTACCATTTTGAATATCTTGAACTGCTAAGTTTTCAATAAAAACAGATTTTCCACCACCGGATTTTCCTATAACATAAAGATGACGACGCCGATCATCATTTTTCATAAAAACTTTTACATCTTGACCACGATAATCTACATGACCAAGAAGCAGACCAGAGGTTGGTAGATTTGGAGGTGGGGGAGCTTTTCTAGCGCTCAGCCATTTGATATTTGGAGTTTCAGTAGAATGAAGAGGTAAATGCCAAAAACTAGACATTTCTTCAGTATTGATTACAAATTTTCTTTTTTCATTGAAAGATCTATAAATAAAATTTTGTATAATTTGAGTTTGAGTTTTGGGAATAACAGCATAAAATTCATTACCATAACGATAATGATTATATTGAGAAAAAGCATTAGTAATATTATCTAAATTAATTCTAGCAGTATCAGGATTGTCAGAACAACTTAAGATTCTAATATTGATATCTAAGCCTCCTTTGGAAAGTTTTTCTTCAATACCTTTTAACATTTCTTCTTCCATAGAAGTAATTTGGTAAGGTTGTTTATCCATTTGATTTTCTGTTTTTTGAAAACTTTTGCTAAATTCTTTCCAAATCTTTTTTAATTCAAACATAAAAATACTGGATTGAGCAATTCTTTCAAATTTTTCACCTTTTTTAACTTCACGAACAACATGAATACCAGGGCGTCGCCAATTTTTGTTTGCTGAACGAATAACATATTGAATAGCCATAGAGCTATTATCTTCTTTTACTTGGGATAAAACATTTAAAAGAGAAGATAAAGGATCAGATTCTATTGTTTTATAAGTTTTGAAAGGAAAAAAATGTTTTCTTTTAGAATTTAAATAAGCTCCTACAATAGTACTTTTTTCAGTAAAAATATTATAATCTATCATTTCATCAATTTGCGCATGAGGATATTGAGCATTTATTTGTTGTTCTACAAAATTTTTCATGCGTTGTGGAATTGCTACATAAAAAGTAATAAGTCCATTGTGAACAACTGTTTCAAAAGCAAAATGATCATTGCGTCCACGAATCCAATTTAAAAAACCTTTTTGTGGATTGAGTCCAGCAATAGTAGAAAATAAAGTTTCAGTTAAACCAATTTCTTCACGAATTTGTTCTAATCGATCTTCTTGTCCTATTTGTCCACCTTGTCCTTCAGATTTTTTTTCTTTAGGAACTAAAATTTGCAAGATCACTCGATAAAAAGCTTTATTTTCTCTATTTCGAAAACGCAAAATAGAGCGTAAAATAAAAATTCCACCAATAATAACTATTAAAATAATAAAAATAATTACAATCCAAAAAAAAGTATTATTTATAGAGTTGGGAGTGGTGAAATTGTTTTGGTAAGTAGGGGCAAATTGAAAGAGAAACATATTAATTATTTTTTATTTAATTCTTTCATTGCAAGTATTTTGTCGGTTTTAATTTTAGCTTCTTGTTCTAAGAAAAATTTATTTATTCCAGGAAGCATTTTTAGCCATTCCAAGAGAAGATGAAAAATAGATTTTACTTTGACATGAGTTTTTTTCAAAAGAAAGCGTATTTCACTAGCTGTTTTTTCACCTTTTAATTTGAATTCTTGTTGTTGAATAGGAGTAAGCTCTTTGAAAACATCATGTAAATCTTCTTCCATAATTTTTTCAATAGCAACTGTAACTTCATCGCGTATTTGAGGTATTTGTGTAGGTTTTTTTTTGCTACTTTTTAATTTCTTTTTTAAATTTTCTATACTTTCTTCCACAAAACCTTCTTTTTCTGCTTTTTCAGTTTTTAAACCTTCTTTAAATTCTATTGGTTTTTCTGGTGTAGGTAAAATATTTTCTGTAGAAGAAAATGATTCTGGTTGAACAGGTTTATTTTCTAAATTAATAAAACCAGTCTCATTTTTATCAAGATGGTCTAATAAATTTTTATTGTCAAAATTTTCTTTTTGATTTGGTTTTTGGTTTGGCATAAATACAGAAAAATTCTCTGTAAATAAAAACAGATAAATTATGATGGTTATATTATAGCAGAAAAAACTTAAAAGAGCTATTTATTGTTAATAATTGTTGATAAAATACTTGCTTATTTTTTATTTTTTGTTAATTTAATATGATGAGGCTTTTGATGGAGGTTTTTATGGATGAAGAAAAAGTTGAAGAAATTTGTGTGGAAGATATGACAATTGAGGATTTTCATTATTTAGTGACTAATCCTCGAGTGGCAGATAATAGTATTTTAAAGATCTATGCCATTGTATTTGTTGATGAGACGAATATAGAGCGTCTCATAAAATCCACACGATTGTTGTGCATTTTTCGTCCAAAAGTTTATCTTGAATTCATTTTTTATTTAAAATTTTTCAAGATACTACCAAAGGAGGTGGTCATTTATTAATGATTCAAGAATCTCGACGGGTAATTGTCTTAAAAGATAAATACTCGTCGGGAACAAACAAAAAATCACGATTTATTTCGTGATTTTTTGTCCTTCTTTGGTATCTTCTATATTAAAACCAAGTTTATTAATTTCATCTCGTAATCTATCTGATTCTGTCCAGTTTTTATTTTTTCTAGCGACTAAACGATCTTTTAAAAGTTTTTGAACATTTTTGGGAATTTCAATTTGGGTAGTTTCTTTTATATTAGCTAAACCAAGTCCAAAAATTTTGTCAAAATCTAAAATAGTTTTATATTTTATTTTTTCTAGTAAAGGAACATCTTTTATATAATGCCAAAGAAAAGATAGAGCTGCTGGTGTATTTAAATCATTATTAATTGTTTCTTGAAAGATTTTTAAATTTTTTTTATTTAATTTTTCTTCAGTTTCTAATTTATTTTTTAATAAATTTTTATTTTTTGGTAATTGGTTAGCTGTTTTTTTTATTTTAAGAATTTCTTTATATAAATTATGTAAACCATTTTGGGCAGCTTCTAGAGCTTCCCAAGAAAAATTTAATTGTTTACGATAATGAGTTTGTAATAAAAAATAACGATAGGCGAGTGGATCAATATTTTTTTCTTTAAGTGTATCAAGAGTAATAAAATTTCCTGCTGATTTTGCCATTTTATCGTTATCAATAATCAAAAATTCACCATGTAGCCAATATTTAACCCAAGGTTTTTTGTTAGTTACAGTTTCAGATTGAGCAATTTCATTAGTATGATGAATTGGTATATGATCTACGCCTCCACAATGAATATCAAATTGTTCACCTAAATATTTCATACTCATAGCTGAACATTCAAGATGCCAACCAGGAAAACCTTTTTTTCCAAAAGCTTCCCATTTCATTTGACGCTTTTCATTAGGTTGAGAAAATTTCCAAAGAGCGAAGTCATGAGGATTTTTCTTTTCTCCTATTTTTACTCTAGTTCCAGCTTTTAAATTTTGATTTTTGAGATTAGCCATTTTACCATAATCATTTATTTTTGTAGTATCAAAATAAATACCATCACTTGTTTCATAAGTAACCCCTTTATCAATTAATTGTTGAACTAATTTTATTTGTTCTGGAATATGTTCAGTAGCACGACACCAAATATCTGGTTCTTCAATATTTAGATCATGAAGATTTTCTTGAAATTTTTTAGTATAAAATTTGGCAATCTCCCAAGCAGTTTTTCCTTCGCGTTGAGCACTTTTTTCTAGTTTGTCTTCTCCATTATCAGCATCATCAGTTAAATGTCCTACATCAGTAATATTCATGACATGTTTTATTTTGTAGTTATTATATTTCAAAGTTCTTTTCAAAATATCTTCAAATACATAAGTCCTTAAATTACCAATATGAGCATAATTATAAACAGTTGGACCGCAAGTATAGAGTCCAACTTCTTCTTTATTAAATAAACCTTTTTTTAAAGGTTTAAATTTTTCTTTTTCTTTAGATAAAGTATTATATAAAAATAAATTCATAGTAAATATATTATACTGGTTTTTTAGAGAGTAGTAAATAGAATGATTTAAAAAATTAATAATTATTAGATTGTGGATATATTAGCTCTAATTAAATAATTATGCTATAATATAATAAATTATTTTGTTTATGAGTTTTTTTAGAAATAAAGAATCTTATCTCGGGGTAGATCTCGGGGCAGGAGGAATAAAAATTGTAGAATTAAAAAAAACCAAAGGTCGCGCACAACTTTGGACTTATGGTATTGCTGAAAAAAAATTAAATATTTATATATCAGAAAAAATTGACAAGAGTCCAGAAGATTTAGTTGATGAACTTGGTTCTAGAAAATTAAAAAAACCTAAAAAAGATATTCCTACTATTGAAGATCCTCGGGTAGAAGAATATGCTAATATTTTGAAATCTTTATTAAAAGAAGCTAAAGTTACTACCAAACAAACTACTGCCAGTTTGCCAATTTCTTATATTTTTCACACAGTTTTGAATTTACCCAAAGTAGAAGATAAAGAAATAAATCATATTGTGAGAGCGCAAGTAAAAAAGATGCTTCCTATTCCTATTGAAGAAATGCAATTGGTACACCAAAAGATTCCTCAAGAAAAAGACACAAAAGATAAAACCATAAAAATTTTGGTTACAGCTGCTCCTAAATCTCTGGTAGCTTTTTATACAGCTATTTTTCAAAAAGCTGGTTTAGAATTAAAAGAATTAGAAACTGAAGCTTTTGCTTTACAAAGATCTTTGGTTGGTAAAGATAAAGGCACTTGCATGGTTATTGATATTGGCGCCGAAAGAACAAGTTTTTTTATCATGGATGAAGGTTTACCAATGGTGCATCGAAGTGTGAATATTGGCGGTAATACAGTTAATAATATTTTACAAAAAAATTTGGGTATAAATAAAGAAGATGTTGAACAAATAAAACAAGATCTTTCTCAAATACCAAATATTGATGAACAGATTTTTAAGAGTTTTATTGATCCTGTGGTAAAAGAAATTGCTAATTCTTTTGAAATTTATTTTAGTTTAAGTGGTAATCAAGATAGAAAATTAGAAAAAATTATTTTAACTGGCGGTTCATCTATTTTGCCATTTTTACGAAGTGAATTAAAGAAAAATTTTGATACTAGAGTTTTTATAGGTGATCCTTGGGCTAGAGTGGTACATCAAGATGGTTTGAAAATGTTATTAGATAGGTTGGGACCACGAATGTCAGTGGCTATTGGTTTGGCATTGCGTAATATTGAAAAATAAGTTTACATAAAGTATTATTTTTGTTATAATTAAATTTGCTATATATAATTAAAAGTATATAAATAATTATCAAAAATATGACAGAAAAAAAAATTAATATTTTATTGGTTGAAGACGATGTCTTTTTGGCTAATATTTATAAAACAAAATTTGCTATGGAAGGTTTTGAAGTGGTTCATGCAGAAAATGGTGATTTAGCGATTGTAGAAGCTAATAGAAAAAAACCAGATATTATTTTGTTGGATATTTTATTACCCAAGAAAGATGGTTTTGCAGTTTTGACTGAATTAAAAAAAGAAAATTCTGAAGTAAAAGATATTCCAGTTATATTATTAACCAATTTAGGTCAAAAAGATGATGTAGAAAAAGGTCTAGAAATGGGAGCTGAAGATTATTTAATTAAGGCTCATTTCAAACCCTCAGAAGTGGTAGAAAAAGTAAGAAAAATTTTAAAAATTTAAATTTTTAAAATGATTACAAAAAATAGAAAGGGGGTGAAAATATGAATAAAAAAGGTTTTACATTGATTGAACTTTTGGTAGTTATTGCTATCATTGGTTTGTTGTCTACTTTATCTGTTGTTGCTCTTGGTTCTGCTCGTGCAAAATCTCGTGATTCAAAGAGATTGTCTGATATCAAACAAGTACAAACTGCTTTAGAATTATTTTACACTGATCAAGGTAATTATCCTGGAGATACTAATCTTGTTTTAGGTATTGATACAGAGACTAATCGTGGTATTTGTTTAAATGTTAGTGGTTTTGCTGGTGCTAATTGTGAAAATGCTTATATGGGTTTAGTGCCTAAAGATCCACAAAATTCTGGTTCTTATATTTATATTTATAATGCATCAGAAGATAAACTGTCTTATACTATTACAGCTCGGTTAGAAAAAGAAATTAATGGTATAGCAGGTACTATTACAGCTACTCCATCTGGTATCACAGGTAGTGGTAGTACTGCAGCTCCAGCTGGTGATTAAAAAAGTTTATAATCATAAATTTATGATTAAGCCCTCTTTTAAAAAGAGGGCTTTTGTTGTATAATTTTTGTGGTTTTAAATAATTTTATGTTAAACATAATTCAATATATATTAGTTTTTATTTTGGGATTAGCTATTGGTAGTTTTCTCAATGTTTGTGTTTGGCGCAAGAGAAAAAATATTAGTGTGATTCAAGGAAGATCAATGTGTCCTAATTGTCAGGTGTTTATAAGTTGGTTTGATAATATTCCATTATTAAGTTTTATTTTATTGCGTGGTAAATGTAGAAAATGTTTTAAAAAAATATCTTGGCAATATCCAATAATAGAATTAATAACCGGACTTTTATTTTTATTTATTGCTTGGTGGCATCAGCAACAAAATATTTTTTTAAATTTAGAAATGATTCGTGATTGGTTGATAGTATCTTTTTTAATTTTTATTTTTGTTTATGATCTTAAATACAAAGAAATTTTGACTTTACCAGTTTGGTTTTTATCAGCTTTATTATTTATTTTTTCTCTTTTTACAGGTTGGAATATTTGGTATAAAATGTTAATTGGAGCTTTGGTTGGTAGTGGTTTTTTCTTTTTTCAATATATTATTTCTAAAGGTAAGTGGATTAGTGGTGGTGATGTTCGTTTAGGATTTTTGTTGGGGATAATTCTAGGTTGGCCAAATATTTTATTAGCTTTGTTTGTTTCTTATATTTTAGGAGCTTTATCAGGTTTATATTTAATAATCAAAAATAAAAAGAATATGAAAAGTGAAGTTCCTTTGGGAGTTTATTTAACTATTGGTACTTTTGTAACTATGTTTTGGGGAGAAAAGATTATAAAGTGGTATATTAGTTTTTTAAAATAAAATATAGAAAATAAATAATAAAAATAAATGATTTTATGGTTAATAAAGATTTACAACAACAAGTAAAAAAACTTCATGAACAAATAGATGATTTGCGTTATCGTTATCATGTTTTGAATGATCCAGAAGTAACAGATGCTATGTATGAGGGGATGATGGAGGAATTGCGTAAAATTGAAGAACAATATCCCGAATTAATTACGGCTGATTCACCAACTCAACGAGTGGCAGGTGAACCTTTGGAAAAATTTGAAAAAGTAATTCATTCTGTTCCTCAATGGTCTTTTAATGATGCTTTTAATGAAAAAGAGATGGAGGATTGGCAAGATCGTATTTTAAATTATTTAGAAAAACAATTAGGACATAGACCAAAAGATTTAGAATATTGTTGTGAATTAAAAATTGATGGTTTGCATATAGTATTGACTTATGAGAATGGTGTACTCAAAACAGCGGCTACTCGTGGTGATGGTAAAGTTGGAGAAAATGTTACTAATAATATAAAAACAATTCATTCGGTACCTTTACGATTAAGAGAAAAAGTAAGTTTGATAGTTGAAGGAGAAGTTTGGCTTGGTTCAAAAATGTTAGAAAAATTAAATCAAGAGCGTAAAAAAAATAATGAACCAGAATTTGCTAATCCACGAAACGCAGCTGCTGGAACTATTCGGCAACTTGATCCAAAAATTGTTAGACAAAGAAAATTATCTTTGACAGCTTATGATATTTCTTCAGCTGTTATTTTTAATCAAACTGAAAAATCTCATGAAAAACAACAAACTTTTTTAACTTCTTCGTTAGTTGATGAATTTACTCAAGCTGATGGTTTTATTTCTACTCAAGCTGGAGAATTAGAATATTTAAAACAATTAGGTTTTTTGACAGATAAAAATTGGCAAGTTTGTAAAAATCTTAATGAGATTTTTGAATTTTATAAAAAAATAGAAAAAATGCGTGATAAATTTGAATTTTGGATTGATGGTATGGTTATCAAAGTTAATCAAAAAAAATATCAATCAGCTCTTGGATTTACTGGTAAAGCGCCACGCTGGGCAATTGCTTATAAATTTCCTGCTGAACAAGGTAAAACTCAGATCAAAGATATTTTTGTTCAAGTTGGTCGTACTGGAGCTTTGACACCAGTAGCTTTTATGGATCCAGTTCAGTTAGCTGGCACCACAGTTACTCATGCGACTTTGCATAATTTTGATGAGATTGAGAGATTGGGGGTGAAGATTGGTGATTATGTAATTGTAGAAAAAGCTGGTGATATTATTCCTAAAATAATTAGAGTTTTGGATAAATTAAGAACTGGAAAAGAAAGAATTTTTGCTGAACCAAAAGTTTGTCCAATCTGTGGTTCAGAAGTAAAAAGATCTTTAATTGGGGGAAAGGGAAATGAAAAATCAGTAGCTTTGTTTTGCACTAATAAAAAATGTTTTGCCAAAAAATTGGAAAATATTAGACATTTTGTTTCTAAAAACGCTTTTGATGTTGAGGGTTTGGGAGAAAAAATTGTAGAACAATTGATGAATGAAGGTTTAATAAAAAATGTAGCTGATTTATTTACTCTTGTTAAGGGTGATATAAAAGATTTAGAAGGATTTGCTGAAAAGTCTGCTGATAATTTAATTGAAGCTATTGATCGAGCTAAAACTCAACCTTTGAATCGTTTTATTTATGCTCTGGGTATTCGGCATGTGGGTGAAGAAACTGCAATTCGTTTAGCTAAACATTTTGGAACATTAAAAAAAATACAAGCAGCGAATTTAGAAGAATTACAAACTGTAAATGATGTTGGTCCGCGAGTGGCAGAATCTATTTATAATTGGTTTCAAGATGAAGGAAATAAAAAATTGCTTGAAGATTTATTATACAATGGAGTAATAATAAAGAATATAGAAAAAGGAATGGGGAATAATAAATTTGAAGGAAAAATATTTGTATTGACTGGAACTTTGGAAACTATGAGTCGGGATGAAGCAGAAGAGAAAATTAGAAACTTAGGTGGAAAGATCTCTTCTTCGGTTAGTAAAAATACTAACTATACAATAGTTGGCAAAGAACCGGGAATCAAGTATAATAAAGCTAAGGAGTTGGGGATAAAAATTTTAAGTGAAAAAGAATTTATAAATTTATTAAATAATTAATTTTAATTAAAAAAATATGGATTACAAAAAAACAATTTTGTATTCAGTAGTAATTTTAGCTGTAGCTTTGGTGGTTGGTCTTTTTATTCATGGTTATGAAATGGGAACCAGAGCCAAAACCAATGGTTTGACCGTAACTGGTTCAGTAAAGAAAAGTGTGATTGCTGATTTGGGAAAATGGAATGCTTCCTTTACCAATCGAGCTGACATTCGTAATTTAAAACAAACTTTAGAGCAAAATACTTCTATCAAAACAAAATTAACTAATTATCTAAAAGATTTGGGAATAAAAGAAGAAGATATTAATTTTTTAACTGTGCAAATTAATCCAGTTTATGAACAATTAGTTGGTTGGGGTTATACACAAAATATTATTGGTTACAATGTAGTTCAAAATGTAAAAGTTCAAAGCAATGATATTTCAATTATTGAAAAATTATCTGATCAAACTACGGATTTATTGAATTTAGGAATTGTACCTGATTATCAAAATACAGAATATTTTTATACTAAATTAAATGAATTACGACCAGAATTATTTGCTGAAGCTACCAAAGATGCTTATGTGAGAGCAAAAGCAATGGTAAGTGGAACTGGTTCTAAAGTAGGAAATTTAATAAATGCTAAGACAGGGGTGATTCAAATTTTACCACCAAATTCTATTGATATTAGTGATTATGGCGCTTATGATTTGAGTACCAAAGAAAAAGAAATATCAGCTACTGTTTCTGTAACTTTTGCTTTGAAATAATAAAAAAATTAATAAATAATAAAAACTCTGCTTCGGTGGAGTTTTTCATTTGTCATTTTTTATTTTTTTTGATAAAATATATTTAGAAAATATGAAATTAACTTTAAAAGAAATTGAAAAAATTGCTACTTTGGCACGATTGAATTTATCTGCTGAAGAAAAGAAAATGTACACTGAACAATTATCAGTTATTTTTGATTATATAGAAATGTTAAATGAAGTAAACACAGATCAAGTTTCAGAAACTTATCAAGTAACAGGTTTGAAGGATGTTGTTCGAGAAGATGAAGTAGCTTTTTGGGAAGAAGAAGATAAACAAAAATTAATAAATAATTTTCCTGATAAAATGGGAAATTTACTCAAAGTAAAAGCAGTATTTGATAATAATGACGAATAGAATATAAGTTGAATAAAGTATTTATTTTATGAATATAAATGAATTGACAATTAAAGAGTGTTACGATGGTTTAAAAAAAGGTGATTTTACTAGTGTAGAACTTACTCAGGCTTGTTTAGCGCAAATAAAAAAACGCAATAAAGAACTTAATGCTTTTATTTCAGTTTTTGAAAAAGAAGCTTTGGTTGAAGCAGAGAGAGCAGATGAAATGATTAAATCTGGTAAGCAACAAATTTTAACAGGAATTCCATTTTGTGTAAAAGATTCAATTTCTACCAAAGATGGATTATCAACAGCTGCTGCAAAAATTTTAAGTAATTATGTTCCACCGTTTGATGCTACGGTGATTAGAAAGATTCGTGAACAAGGAGCTGTTTTAATTGGTAAAAATAATTGTGATACTTTTGGTCATGGAGCTAGTAATGAAAATAGTATGTATGGACCAGTAAAAAATCCACATGATATTAAACGAGTTTCTGGTGGTTCGTCTGGTGGAACAGCAGTTGCTATTGCAGATAATATGGCAATTTTTGGGATTGCTGAGGATACTGGAGGCTCAATTCGTCAACCAGCTGCTTTTTGTGGAGTTGTAGGTTTACGACCAAGTTATGGAATAAATTCTCGTTTTGGTGTTATGCCTATGGCAAGTTCTTTTGATACTGTTGGACCAATCACCAAATCAGTTACTGATGCCAAAATTATTCAAGAAATAATAGCAGGACAAGATTTTTTAGACGCTACAACTGTTGAAGTAAAAAATAAAAAATTAAAAGTAAAAAATAAAAAATTAAAAGTTGGTATTCCTCAAGAATATTTTGAGATTGAAGGAATAGATGAAGAAGTTAAAAAAATTATTGAAAATAAAATTAAAGAAATTTCAAAAAATAAAGATTTAGAAATTGTTTCAGTTAGTTTGCCAATGACTAAGTATGCTATTCCAGTTTATTATATTATTGTATCAAGTGAAGATAGTTCAAACTTGGCTCGGATTGATGCTATTCGTTATGGTGAAAGAAAAGAAGGATCAGATTTATACAATGTTTATGCCCAGAGTCGAGCAGAAGGTATGAATGAAGAAGTAAAAAGAAGAATTATGATAGGGACTTGTGCTTTGTCAGCTGATTATTATGATATTTCTTTTCGTAAGGCGCAAAAAGTTCGGACTTTGATTATTCAAGATTTTGAAAAAGTTTTTCAAGAAGTAGATTTACTGATAACTCCAACTACACCAACTCCAGCTTTTAAGCTTGGAGAAAAGAAAGATGATATTTTATCTATGTATTTAGCAGATATTTTTGTTTCACCAGCAGCTGTAGCTGGTTTACCAGCAATTTCTATTCCTGTTGGTTTGACCAAGAAAAAATTGCCAGTAGGTATGCAAATAATTGGATCAAGATTGGAAGATGAAAAACTTTTAAGTTTTTCTAATTTAATTATTAATTATTAATTATTTTTTATTATTTATGCGTGAAGAAGAAATAAAAAAAATGCTTAGTCAAGGAAAAAAAGATTTTAGTTTTAGTATTAATGAAAGTGGAAATTATCGTGATACTTGGCGTATTTTTCGTATTATGGCAGAGTTTGTAGAAGGTTATCAATTTTTATCTAAATTTAAAAATGAGGTAACAATTCTAGGATCTGCTCGCTTAGCTCCAGATTCTAAATATTGTAAGATAGCTTATGATTTAGGAAAAATTTTAGCAGAAAATGGTTTTACTACTATCACTGGTGGTGGTCCGGGTATTATGCAAGAAGCTAATCATGGAGCTTTTGATGGCAAAGGCGAATCAATTGGTATTAATATTCAACTTCCTTTTGAACAACGAATCAATCCTTATGTGACTAAATCTACAGCTTTTTATTATTTTTTTACACGCAAGGTAATGTTGACTTCACCAGCTAATGCTTTTGTCTTTTTTCCTGGTGGATTTGGTACAATGGATGAATTTTTTGAAATTGTAGATTTAATTGATTTAAAAAAGATGGAAAAGATTCCAATTATTTTGGTAGGCAAAGATTTTTGGTTACCACTTTTGGAATTTTTGAAAAAGCGTTCAGTAACTATTGGATCAGTTGATAGTGAGGTTATAGACAGTTGGCATTTAGTAGAAACTGCTGAAGAAGCTTTTGAATTTATAAAAGTTACAAAAGATAAAGAAAATATTTCTGAATTATCTCCTTCACGATTTAGTACAAAAGGCTCAACAATTGATTGGAAAATATTTAGAATTATGGCAGAATTAGTAGAAGGTATGGAATTTTTAACTGGTATGGTTGATGCAGTAACTGTTCTTGGTACCAAGAGTGTAGATAATGAAAATAAATATTACCAAAATGCTTATCAATTAGGTAAAAAACTTGCAGAAGAAAAATTTGAAGTAGTTAATGGAGGAGGTCCAGGAATAATGGAAGCTGTTAGTAAAGGCGCTTTTGAAAACGGGGGAGCTTCTATAGGAGTAAATATGAAATATGGTTATAAAGAAAGAAAGAATGAGTATTTAACTAGATCATTAGGTTTTCAATTTCCTTATATTAGAAAATTTGTAGTTACCGCTCCTTCAAAAGGTTTTGTCTTTTTTCCTGGTGGTTTTGGAACTTTACATCAATTATTTGAAGTTTTAACTTTATTACAAAAAAAGAAAATGCAACCATTACCAGTTTTATTATATGATCATGATTTTTGGGAACCTTTATTAGTTTTTATTAAAAAAATAATGTATCATGAATTAAATGCTATTAGCGATGAAGATGATGAATTATTTCAAATTGTAGATAGTGTTGATACAGCTGTTCAAATTATAAAAGATTTTAAGGAAAGTGGTTTTATAAAAAAATAAAAATAAAATTAAAGATGTGTTTTTTTAAAGCACATCTTTTTATAATTGACAAAGAGTAAATATTTTGATATAGTTATCGCGTTATTTTGGAAGTTTTGCATAGTTGGTCTAGTGCGCTTGTTCCGCCAAAGGCGGAAAAAGCTAAATAAAATAAATATTTATATACATGGAGAGGTCGCATAGTTGGTCTAGTGCGCTTGCTTGGAAAGCAAGTATACCGAAAGGTATCGCAGGTTCGAATCCTGTCCTCTCCGCTAATTTTTACATTCATAAAATATTTTATGATTTTAATATCGTAAATTTTTTTATTTTATAAAATATATTATTAAAAAATAATAATCTTTTTTTAATTTATTTATAAATAATTATAAAAACTTTTTTCTTTACAAAATCAAAATATTTTGATAAAATTAAATAAAAATTTAAACTTCCTTATACAACACCGAACAAAATTGAATCAAGCGTAATAATAAGATTGATGATTCAAGCTATGGCAAAAATTGCCAAGATGTTTGGAGTTGGTGTTGATAGTTTAGTAAAGTAGAAATATGAATAGATCAACTTTAAGTAAACAAATAAATAAAGAGCAGATTGATAGTTTGAAAAATAACACGAAAGCTTTTTTAACATTTTTGCAAACTAAAAATGACGGCACTATTATTTATGTGTTGGAGAAGTTAGGTCGGTTGAAAAATGGATATAGCAAACAACCACTTTTGAATTTATTAAATAACAAAAATGAAACTATAAGATCTCTTGCTTTGAAAAATCTTGCAAAAATTGGCGATGTTTCTTTGCTAGATACTTTCGTAAAATTTGCAAAACAAGATGAAAGCACTGAAGTTAGAAGAGAATCGGTTTCTGCTATTGGCCGATTAAGAAACGAGAAAACTATTCCTGTCTTGATTAAATTACTGTCAGATAAAGACCCAAAAGTTGTGATGCAAGCCATTCGTGGATTACTTGTTTTTTTAAATCATGATCAAGTTAAAAAAGAGTTGTCTAGATTACTCAATCATCCAAATGAGTTAATAAAAGAGGTCATAAATAAGGAAATTAATGGTGTAAGTTATGGTTCACAAAATAGTGGTAAGCACGATGAATTCCCTAAATATTTAAAAAATACTATTGTTCAAGGGGATGTTTTAGAAACATTAAAATATGTTCCAGATGAGTCTGTTCACTTAACCTTTACTTCTCCGCCTTATTACAATGCTAGAGATTATTCAATTTATCAAAGTTATGATGAGTATTTAAAATTTTTAGAGAAAGTTTTTAAAGAAGTTCATCGGGTTACAAAAGAAGGTAGATTTTTTGTACTTAATACTTCACCAATTATAATTCCTAGAATAAGTCGTGCCCATGCAAGTAAAAGATATCCTATCCCATATGACATTCATCCTTTTTTAGTCAAAATGGGTTGGGAGTTCATCGACGATATAGTTTGGATGAAACCTGAAGCAAGTGTTAAAAATAGAAATGCAGGATTTTTACAACATCGAAAACCATTAGGCTATAAACCCAACGCAATTACTGAAATGTTAATGGTTTATAGAAAAAAGACAGATAAACTAATTGACTGGAATATGCATCAATATAGTTGGGATAAAATAAAGAAAAGCAAAGTTCAAGATAAATACGAAACTACAAATGTTTGGCGTATAGATCCTACTTTCGATAGGATCCACAGTGCTGTTTTTCCAATGGAATTATGTAATAGGGTTGTAAAATATTATTCTTTTGTTGATGATTTAATTTTCGATCCATTTGCAGGAAGTGGAACATTGGGAAGAACTGCTGCTAATCTTAATAGAAATTTTTTCTTAATAGAAAAAGAAGTAAAGTATGTAAATAGGATGAAAGAAGATTTAATTAAACAAGATGATTTATTCAATCAAAAGAATAATCAGCCAAATTTTACTGACATAAAAAATTTTATAAAAATAATTAAGGAAAATATATGACAATAACAGAACAAGTTGCTAAAAATATAATTAAGAAATTGTTGAAAGGTAAAGATTATAGAATTGAAGTTGTAACATTGATAAACGCTGAATTTTTACAATTCGCAATTGATTTTTTTAAATGTATTGTAGATGCAAAATTAAAAAGTAAAGATATTACTGTTGATTGGTATAAACAAACTTTTTTAAATCCAAATTTATCAGCTAAGGAAATTGCTATAAACTCCGGATTGAATAAAAAGACAATTCATAATATGTTTAATTCCTCAACAAAGGAAATAGTGATTGATGCATCAAATGAACATTATGATTCATTATATGAATCTATAAAGAATTTGGTTGATACAGAACACGATCTTGAACTTACTTTAACTATCAAATTCAAAGGCGTAAGTGTTGATTTAAATGTTAGTGAAAGTTTGATTGTAATAAATACTTTGGCAGTTAAAAGAGCAGAATTAAGAGGTGGGTTATGGAGTACTGCGGGAAAGAGAGTAGAAAAACCACTAATGCAAACTCTTTGTAAATTATATGGTGTTCCCGAAGCAAATTATGCTTTAAGGATAAAAGGCAAGGATATTGAAGAAGATGATTTTGAAAGAGAAATTGATTTTTATTTAATTGAAGGAACGAATCAATATAAATGCGAAGTAAAATTAATGGGAAGAGGAAATCCAGAAAGTGCAGATGCGGTTATCGCACGAGACAGTAAAGTTTTTATAGCTGACAAACTTTCTGACACCAACAAAAAACAATTAAATAGTTTAAAAGTTGAATGGGTTGAATTAAGAAGTGATAATGGATTTAAAAGATTTGATACAGTATTAAAAAATTTAAAAATTCCACATACAAAATTGCCTAGTAATATTGATAAAGAACTAGAAGTAGTTTTTAAGGATATTTTTAAATTTAAATAAAAAGAATTTTCCTTCAAATTGGGCAGTAAAAAATAAAAATTGTAAAAATTATACTTTTAATAATGAATTTTTGGAATAAATGAATGGTGGACAATAAATGAAAGATATGGATTGGATTTTTAAAATTTGTTGTGGACAGAAAGATTAAAAGATGAGAACGGTATTTAAGCACACTTGACACAAAAACCGTTAAAACTTGTTCAACAAGTTTTACTTTATGCAAGTAAAAAAGGCGATTTAGTTTTAGATCCATTTTTGGGAAGTGGAACAATGGCAGTTGTTGCAAAAGTTCTTGGTAGAAATTGGGTAGGAATTGAGAAAGAAAAAAAGTATGTTAAGTTAGCAAGTAATAGAGTTAAAAATTATGGAAACTAAAAATAAAAAAGAGCTTACTTTCAAACAAAAAGTGTTTTTATATTTTTATAAAGCACAGCAATTTTTTTATGCTAAGTGGTTTTATATCAAGAGAAAAGTAAAAAATTTTATTGATTCTATCCTTTTTTATTTTTTTTTGCTTGGTGTTTTGATATTTTTTCTGAATAAATTTCTTACCTATTTTAACCCAAATATTTCTGAGGATAATTTGTATAGTTTTGCATTTGCTACCGCTGGAATTATTGGTGCGTCTATCGCGATTGTGTTCTCTTTCTCAACTTTTATCTTACAGAGCACGGCTGATTTGTTTTCTACACAGTATCTAAATAAATTTATTAAAGATGCAAAAGAAAAAATTTTCTTTTGGTTGTTAGTGTTTTTAACAATAGCCGCTTTTTTTACTCCGATTTTTCTTAAAAAGCATGTATTAGAAACTTTGATTATTATTCTATTCGTTGCTTTTTATCTAATTTATACCCTCTACAAAGAATTAAGAAAGAGAATAAATCCAGAAACAACTCTTACAAAAATAAAAATTGACGCTATAAACCAGTTAGAAAAAATAAATAAAGGATTTAAAAAGTATGCTAATATTCAAAATAAAATTTTTCAATATAAAAAAGAGGGTAAAGATTTTTCCTTAGAGGTACAATATAAATTAAACCCTAATTGGCATTTAATTATTTTAGAGAATGTAAAATATTTATTTGAAATTGGTTTACGATTATTGATAAAAAATGAAATAAATTCTTTTAATCTGACTTTAGAATACATTCATGACATATATTTAAAGCATTTAGATTTAAGAAATGAACATTTTATTAGGATGTCCGCTTCTTTTTTGGGGACATACTCCTTTGATGATGAGGGTTTTACGACACAAATACTTGAATATTTACAATCAATAAGTGATAGAATTATTCAAGAAAAAAGGAAAGAAAATATTTATTTTTTGTTAAAGATTTATGAAAGTATCTTAAATTATTCGTTAAATATAAAATATGTCGATAAAAATTTAGGTGTCTATAAAGATAATCCGTTATTGGATTTAATTTTAGTATATTACATAGGTTTTATTGAAAAATTATTAAAGTCAAAGGAAAATGATTGGATTTGGGAATCCATTAAATCTGTATCTAGTGTTTCAAATATGATATTACAAAAAACAGATAACTATTTTGTGTGTAGTAAAATAAATCAAATAATAAGTAAAATCTTTATATCTTGCCTCTCTGAAAACCAAGAAACATTTTTAAAAGAACTTGTAAATATTTATTTTAATCAAATAAAAATTGCTTGGAATAAATACGAGTATAATGATATTTTTTGGAAATATTTATTTAAGAAGTTAAAGAAAAATGTTTTGCTATTGTCCAAAACAAGCAATCTCAATTTATCGGTTAGCGATCTATTTACAAATTTTCATACTTGGCAAGTAAATATTATAAATTGGATTTTTGAATTAAAAGAGGTAAAAGAACAAAAAGAAAATTTGGATAAATCTATTAAACTATTGGAAAGATGGGGTGATTTTCTTTTTGATTTTGCTATAGATGTAGGGTTAGAGAATAAACAAGTTGGATTGCCAATCATTCTATCAATAGACAATAATTTAAAGATTGTTTATAGGATAAAAAACAAATTTAAGGAAATGGATTTGGAAAAAATATATAAAACTCAATTCAATGCTTTAGGTTTGTATTTTCAAAAGACGAACAAAGTAAATAAAAGTTTCTTATTTAATCTTGAACAAGTTTTAGAAATTTTATTAAGAGAAATTTGTAATAACTTTAAGAATAATATTTTTGATGGTGGATATCTGGTAGATTTGTATGTTAGGTTAATAGAGCAACACTTTGAAAAAGCAACCCTCGGTTATGGTTATAATCATCCCCGAATAATAGAAAAATTGGTTTATTTAGGATTATTATTGTACAAATACAGGAAAACTAAAGAAGAAGAAAATGTTATTGCTAAAATTGATGAATTAAACAAAAAATATTTAGAGCTTAATAAGGAATTTTTTGAGTTAAAGCGAAAAAAAGAAAATTTAATGGGTCCCGACGAATTTCAGTTGTGTAAAGAAATTTATGATTTAGAAAATGATTTATTTTCATATAATAACAATCACTTGATGGACATTAAATATATTTTGAAACAAGAAATAACAAAAGAAGATTGGGATGATTTTAAAAAGAAAATAAATCATTGCAAGGATATTGAATACAGAACGGTTCGCGGATTTTAATTCTTAACCCACCTTTACTTAATTTGAGTTCCTGTTGTTTATTCACTTAAAAAAAGTTTAAACTTTATCCAAAAAAACACCGCCAGTTAGGAAATGTCTTTGTTGATTCGTCTTTTACGAGGGCTTATTAGCCAATTTTTCAGAGCAATGATTTTATAAAAATTTCTAAAATTCCACAAGCAAGCGCTATGCGTTATATTAGAATTTTAGAAAAAAATAATGTGATTTCTTCTGATGGAAAAGAGCGTCATAAAACCTATTTCTTCAATAAATTGTTAAAGATAGTGGCTTAATAAGCAAATATCGTATGTGATAGTTAAAAATATTTAATTATCACAAACAGCAAAATATGATAATTAAAATATTGTTAGTGTAATATATGAGACTAAGAAAAACGGTAGTGTAATAAAAGTGTAAATGTGAGAATTAAAAAACAACTTAATTGTAAATTGCAAAACCCTTCGTTCAAACTGCTTCTAAACTTTTTACCCAAATAAAAAAACTCCGCTATTAGCGGAGTTTTTTTATTGGCCAAAAAATTATTTTGGAAATTAATAAATGAGTAAAAGAAATAATTGTAGCATAGGTGAATACCGCAATTAGAATACTTAACCATTTA